>ENA-OSJC01000936-OSJC01000936.1-marine-metagenome-genome-assembly--contig:-NODE-936-length-26039-cov-4.691819_pt1 | contig 26039 bp, 27 predicted proteins | sample MGYA00237885_ERZ534234 | MGnify/ENA primary metagenome ERZ534234 (study PRJEB26413, sample SAMN06343907) | marine metagenome | isolation source: coastal waters | place: Atlantic Ocean: West Antarctic... | reverse complement strand
AAACCACCCCAATCAAAAACATAAATAAAATTAAACTGGTTCCTCCGTAGCTAATGAATGGAAGAGTTAACCCTTTTGTTGGAAGCATACCTAAGTTTACGCCTATGTTAAAAACAGTTTGAACTGCAACTAATACACCTGCACCAAATGCAACAAAGCCTTGAAATAGATTACCCAATTCAAACGCTTTAATGGCGGTAGTAATAATTCCAAATATTAAGATCGTGAATAGAAGAATGAGCAGAACACCACCAAAGACTCCAAATTCCTCCACAACAACTGCAAAAATAAAATCTGTATGAGGTTCAGGTAAATATCCATTTTTTTGAATTCCATTTCCAAGGCCAACACCAAACCACTCCCCTCTGCCAATCCCGATAAGAGCGTTTCCCAGTTGCCAGCCTCCATCACGAAAATCATTAAAAGGATCCATAAATGAAATCACCCTTGCATACCTAAATGCGGTGAAAAAAATCGCTGTCGCTGCAAGTGTTGCCATCATTGAAAAGAGCATCAAAAATTGCACAAAGGATATTCCGGCAAAAAATAATAATGCCATCACCAGTAAGCCAATCACCAAAGTCGATCCAAGGTCTGGCTGGTTCATTATGCAAGCCCCAAACAACCCAAGTAAAAAAAGAGGCCGCATAAATCCTACTGTGGTATTTATTTCACTCATCCTTCTGACGCAATAACCTGAGATATAAAACAGTAAAGTTAATTTGCTGATTTCAGATGGCTGAATATTGAATGCTCCAAATCGAATCCATCTAACGCTTCCATTGACCTCAGTACCAATGCCTGGAACAAATAAAGCTATCAATAACAGAAGTGATATAAGCAACATCAACCAGTCCAAGTTATAAAATAAATATGTGGGGAGGCTGATTGAAAAAGCCACAGCAAAAAGACCTATAGTTAAAAAAATAATCTGCCTGGTGGCAAAATGAAAGGGATTATTAAACATATCCTCGGCGACAAAAACGCTTGCAGACGCAACCATGATCACTCCAATAAAAAGCAGTGAAACGAAGGGAAAAATAATAAAAATATTCTCTCTATCAATCATCGAAAATCTCACTTAGCAAGAATTTAAAATCATTTCCTCTCTCTTCAAAGTTTTTATAATCCCTTCCACTTGGGTGGCCTGGTGAGAAGAGGATTGGCAGCCTTGGGTGATGATCCCTAATATTGAGCATTAGACTCCTTAAATTTCCTGGGGATATGACACACTCGACATCGTGTTGAATTTTTTGATTGATAGTCTCAGCATGCTTGCCAAAGATAAAAATCTTTTGAGGCCCCTGTACTTGAAAACTAAGATATTCCTCTTTGCGAGGATTTCCGCACAATAAAAGATAATAAGAGCCATTCATTTGATTTATTGCAAATTGCAAAGAAGCAAGATTTGTAGATTTGGAATCATTCACATCAGGTCCAATCTCCTCGAGTCGATGCGGAAGTCTTTTTAGAATTCTATTTTGATCATGGTGCACTCCAGTTATCATAGAGAAGATTTTGAATGGATCATTTTCAGTGGTTGAGACCTTAGCCTCTAAAATTCTCTTTTTGATCTTTGAGTATTCTTTAAATGTTCCATGTCGGTCAATATGGTCTGGAGAAATATTTAATAAGACTCCAAAATCTAATATCTTCGTATTTATTCTCTCCAGTTGAAAGCTTGAAATTTCGATAATTGAATACTTTTTTCCAGAATTCATGTGATCAAGAACGGTGGGTCCAAAATTTCCAATTACCTGAGAGCTTTCCAAAAGCTGGCTTAATTGGTAGCAGCAAGTGCTCTTGCCATTAGTGCCAGTAATTCCAATTTTGAAGGATGCGTCTTCTTGTAAGAAAATCTCAATATCTGAAATAAGGTTTAGGCACTCAAGAGACTCTCCAGGGTAAAGCTTTTTAAGGTCAATGCCTGGGGTAATGTAAATTGAATGATAGCTATGCAAAATATCAATTGTTGGTATCTCTTGGCTCCACTGTCCCTCGCCATCAAAGTTTTCAAGTGGGTGCTCTTGAGCCGAAGCGTCATAAACGTTCCAAAGATCATGTTTGAGAGTTCTTGCAAGATACCTTCTATAGGAAAGCCCTGTTTTTCCATTTCCACCAAAGATCAATGCAGAAGTATTCACCCAAATCTATCTCAGCTTTAAGGTAGCCAAAGCAAATAGCACAAGAAGAAAAGTAATAATCCAAAACCTCACTATAACCTTCGGCTCTGCCCAGCCCTTAAGTTCAAAATGATGGTGAATTGGTGCCATCAAAAAAACTCTCTTCCCTCTCAATTTAAATGAACTAACTTGGATAATTACACTGAGTGTTTCGGCAATAAATACTCCCGCCATCATTGCAAATACAACTTCATGTCTTAATAAGACTGCTAGAGTTCCAAGGATTCCCCCTAAAGTTAATGATCCTAGGTCCCCCATAAAAATTTCTGCTGGATAAGTGTTGTACCAAAGAAATCCTATACCAGCACCTATCAGCGCTCCACAAAAAACGATGAGCTCACCTGTAAATGGATGAAAAGGAAGAAAAAGATAGTTTGCAATAATTTGATTTCCCATTGCGTATGCAATAAGACCAAGACCGCCTGCAATTAAAATTGTTGGCATAATCGCTAACCCATCCAGGCCATCTGTGAGGTTCACTGAATTTGAAGAGCCTACAATCACAAAGATTCCAATTAAAAAGAATGGCAACAATGGAATTGCAAAAATAAAATCTTTATTAAAAGGAAGGATGAATATCTGCTCTGTGCCGGTTGGAGAAACGTGAATCATTAATGCTATTGCAATACATGAAAAAAGTGTTTGAAATACAAGCTTATACTTCCCTGATAAACCTTTTGAGCTCTTGGCTTTTATATTTAACCAGTCGTCTATAAGACCAATAGATGAAAAAGAGATGGTTATAAAAACTAAAATCCAGATATATGGATTTTGAAAATCACTCCATAAAAAAGTTGATAGTAAAAGGGAAAAAATGATAATCAGGCCACCCATGGTTGGTGTTCCAGCTTTCTGGAGATGAGATTTAGGGCCGTCAGATCTAATAGATTGAGAAAATTGTATTTTAGTTAAAAACTTTATAAGGATGGGTCCTAAGAAAATTGATAGCAATAATGCAGTGAGAGTTCCGCCAATTGTTCTCACTGTTAAATATCTCAGAACATCAAAGCCTGAGTCATACTGAATTAACCAACCACCAATCCATTCAATCATTTTTGCTCTCCAACAAAGTAAGGATTTGTTCCATCTTCATCCCCCTAGATCCCTTAAGCAACAAAGTATCCTTTTCTGAAATATTGCATTCAAGAAAATACTTGAGATCTTCTTTTGATTTAAAAAAATAACCTTTTAACCCAAAGCTCTTCACTGAATGCTTTGTTAAATCGCCAATACCAAGCAAAATATCCACTCCATGCATTTTTGCATATTCTCCTATTTGCGTGTGAAATTTTTTACGGTATCTGCCTAAGTCGAGCATATCACCCATAATAAGAATTTTACGTCCAGTGAATTGATCAAGAACATCAATCGCAGCTTTAAAAGAGTCTGGATTTGCATTATAGGAATCATCAATCAACATTGAGCCTTGAAACCATGATTGCAAACTCAATCTCTGAGCAGAGTTTTCAAAGATAGATAAAGATTTACAAAAAAATTCAATACTTAATTTTGCTTGGTAAATAACCGCAAAAGCAGCAAGGATATTATGAATATTATGAATGCCCAATAATGGAGTAAATACTGAGATCTTATGCTTTAAATGCTTGGAATTAATAAAAAAAGAGGTTCCTTGTTTTGTAATTTTTATTTGACTTGGGTAAAAAGAAGCGGAGCTTGAACTTCCAAATGTATGGAACTCAATATCATCTCTTAAAGCCTTCCAATGCTTCACATATTTTCCATCAGGAATAATTGCTGCGCCCCCAGAGCGTATTTGATGTATTAATTCTGACTTCACCTTTAGAACTCCTAGAACAGAATTTAAACCTTGTAAGTGCGAGTGGCCAATATGTGTGATGATTCCAATATTCGGGTTTATAAGTTTTGCAAGGAATTCTATATCTCCTTTTTTGCCAGCACCCATTTCAAAGATTGCATATTTTTGAGATTGCTTCAAAGACATTACAGAGAGCGGTAATCCCAACTCATTATTAAAATTTCCAGGAGTTGCAAAGCTTTGCTTGATACCTGCATGCAGAATATTTTTCACTGTAGTTTTACCGTTACTTCCTGTCACACCAATCACATAGCCCTCATATTTTTTTATCGCAACAGTTGATAGTTTGGTAAGTGCTGCAACAGGATCTTTTATGTAATGGATCCTTGGAGAGTCTATGGCATGCTTAGATTTTTCTGAAGCTATTACTAAGGCAGCTCCAGCATTTACAGCATCTTTGGCAAACTTTCCGCCATCTTGATTGAGTCCTTTCAGACCAAAAAATACTGAATTTTTCTTAACCATGCGAGAGTCAATACAAAAATTACTCAAAGGAAGGTCCTCGCACACTTTAATTCCTAATATATTGGCAATTTCTTGAGATGTGTTTATTAATTTCATACTGATAAATTATTCATCACGCAATCATAATCATTAAATGGTATTTTTCTTTTGTCTATCTCAATGAATGTTTCATGGCCTTTTCCAAGAATAACAAGTAATCGCCCTTTTTTGAGCTTTTTTAGCCCAGTCTTGATAGCCTCTTCTCTGTCTTCAATAACTTGCATGTTCGGATATATCTGACCTTCTGTAGCATCTCCTAGAATAAAAGAAAATAATTCTCCTCGAGAGTTATCAGAGGTAAAAATTGTATGGAATGCAAAGCTATTAGCCACTTTCATCATTTTTGGGCGTTTAGATCTATCTCTTTCTCCGCCACACCCAAAAATTAATACTATTTCTAATCCATCCATTTGCAGCTCAGTAAGTATATTTTCCATTGAGGTGTCATCGTGAGCAAAGTCAATAAAGATATTCCCATTATTAGATTTAATCAGCTGAGACCTACCGGGGGGTAGTTGAATTTCATCACTTTGAAGATCTTCAAGCATCTCACGATCTAAGTATTGATGGAGCAGAGCCACTGCACTTGCTAAATTAAGTAGGTTAAATTTTGGAAAAAGTTCAGAGTTTAATGTTGCGGTAAATGTTGGGTAGTTGAGGACTATTTTTGAGGCGCTGGAATCATCAGAAGAAATATCTGCATAAAATATTGCTGTAGCTGAGTTTGAGCTAAAGGGAGAGTATTCATAATCTGATTGGCTAATATCCAGATTTGCTTGTATTGATTTGCAGTCAATATTTATAATAGTTGGGTACCGACAAGGAATATCTAAAAGCATTAACTTAGCTTGAGCATACCGCTCCAGAGATTTATGGTAATCCAAATGATCTGACTGAATGTTCAAAAGAATGGTCTGAAAAAATGTTAGCCCCTCTAATCTCTTTTGATACAAAGCATGTGAAGATAATTCAAGAAAAACGAATGTTTCATTGGATGTATTAACCATTGCAAGAATAGAGAATAGCTCACAGACTCCAGGAGTAGTATTCCCCTTGGTTTGATACAATTCATCATTCACTATTGCCCCTAGAGTTCCTATGCAGCATGAATTTTGTTTTAATTTTCTTGCTAGCTGATGGGCTAAATAGGTTGTTGAGGTTTTTCCATTTGAACCAGTTACGCCAAAAAAAATAAAATCTTGTTGCTCCAAGTCATAAAACTCAAAGAGGAATGGAACAGTCTTAGCCTTTAGGTCTTTGTCATAAATATAAGGAAAATTGGCATTATTGGAGCAAGGTTTGTCAGAGAGGATGCCTATTGCGCCACTTGCAATAGCTTCATCCGCAAATTCTAAACCATGGCAGGTAACTCCCATTCGAGCAATGAAGATGTATCCAGGTAGTACGCATCTTGAATCATCTGTAACACCAGAAATAAATACATCTTGAAACTCTCCTGTAGGAAAAAATTTATTTAGCGCGCTGATCTTACTCATCTAAGTAATTTAGAACATCTTTTGCAATGGCTGAAAATAATGGTGCAGCAACAACTCCACCTGAATAATTATTCAGGCCAGGCTCTATAATTCTTACAAAAATAGTTAATCTGTTTGAGTCCAAAGGTACAATTCCTGCAAATGATGCGATATATTTATCTTTTGAATAGCCAGCACTCCCAACAGAATTATGAGCAGTGCCGGTTTTACCCCCGACTCTATATCCCTTTACCTTCGCGAGGGACCCAGTACCATCAGTAACAGTGTACTCCAAAGCATCCAGCACTTTATTTGCAGTTTCCTTAGAAATTATTTGTTGCTCAAAATTGATTTCATTATTGAGGAATAATTTAAAGTCTTTTAGCACTCCCTTATTAGCAAAGATTGAATAAGCTTGAGCGAGCTGCAGAGGTGAGGTTTTGAGACCATATCCAAATCCTAAGCTTGCTATTTCGTGGTCTGAGATATTATCCCTATTATTAATTCTTCCATATGCAATTCCAGGAAAGTAAATCGCAGGAGGTACGGCTAATCCAAATGATCTATATCCTGAATTAATTGCCTCCACTCCAATATGTAATGCCAGCTTTGACGCTCCAACCTGACTAGATTTTCCAATAACTTCTTTATAAGAAAGCTTTCCGAGATTTTTAGGGTCAGCAATTGTTTTATTATTAAGGGTCATATTGCCAGGAGTAGTATCGATGATCTCATTTAGTTCTACCACCCCAAGGTCTAAAGCCTTAGCCAACAAAAGAGGCTTAATAATAGACCCAGGCTCAATTGCATCTAGAAGGGCTCTATTTCGTTGAATTGATCGATTGGGGTTGTTGGGGTTATATGATGGATAGCTTGCAACAGCTAAAATCTCGCCTGAATGGTTATCTAAGACTATTATACTTCCAGCCTTGGCTTTGTTTGCTTCAATAAAACTGGATAGGTGTTTATAAGAATAAAATTGCACTCTGCTGTCAATAGTCAAGATAACATTCTCAGCTGGAATACCCTCTTTATTGTTAATCGGTCTCTTAATTACCTGTTGTTTAGCATTTTTGGTAATCGTCTCATTGCCTGGACTACCAACTAATGATGCATCTAAAGACCTCTCTAATCCCTCAAGACCAATGCCATCTTTACCAACAAAACCAACCAAGGTACTAATTTGATCTCCTAATGGATAAAATCGTTTTTGAAAAGATTCAATTTCCAGGGAATCAATCCTTAGACTTTTAATTTTTTCGTATTGAGAAAAATCTATATTTTTTAAGAGAAGATTTTTTCTGCCGCTGCTCATTGCCTGCTCATATGTCATTTTCAAGGGAATTGCAGATGCTAACTTTGTATAATCTTTTATTGAGAAATTACTAAGAACATAGAGGTTGTACTGCTTGATTGAGACGGCCAATGGAAAGTTGTTTCTATCATATATACCTGCCCTGAGAGGAGTAATAATCCTTGTAGAAAAAAGCTGTTCACTGCCTTTAGAACCTAAAAAATGACCTTCATTGATTTGAATATAAAATAGCCTGGCAACTAAAGTAAATATAACTGCAAAAAAAATAAAGTAAGCAAAAAAGGCTCTCCAGCTTTTCCCATAATTATTTTGCATGCCCGATCTCTTGCATTCCTAGTATTTGTTTTGCATGTTTCTCCATTCTACCTGGAGAATTCAGATGATAATCTTCGGTTTTGAGCTGCAAACTGATTTCACTGAGCTTGGCATTAGTTACTTTTAAATACTCCTGATTTTCAAATGCTTGGCTTAACTGCCAACGTATTTTTACAGTATCTAGGCTGATGAATAGCAGAATAAGAGCCTGTAAAATGATTGCAAAATTCTGCATGTTGGACTTCATATTTTTTGAAAAACTCTCATTACCGCACTGCGTGAGCGTGGATTTTTTTGAACCTCCTCGTGTGAGGGTTTGATTTTTTTAGCTATGCATTTAAACGTTTCACTAACTGAGATATTCAGAGGAATATCTTTAGGAAAAAAAGATACATCTGGTTTAAAGAAATTTTTAACAATCCTATCTTCCAATGAATGAAAAGAGATTATTGCAACAATACCTTTGGGGGTTAGTAAATTTTTCACTGAAGCTAAAGCTGATTCTAGATGATGCAATTCATCATTTATGTGAATTCTTATTGCCTGAAAGGTCTTGGTTGCTGGGTGAGTTCTTCCTGTTCTGTATAAAATACTCTCAATGACTCGCACGAGATCAAAGGTAGTTTTTAATAGTGTTTTATTTCGAGCCTCAATAATCGCCTTAGCAATCTTCCGAGATGCCTTTTCATTACCGTATCTATATAGCACCTCACTGATTTCAGTTTCTGGTGCATGATTCAACCAATCTGACGCACTAAGACCTTGTGTATTATTCATCCTCATATCTAAAGGCCCATTCGATTGAAAGCTAAAGCCTCGGGACGAATTATCTAGATGTGTTGAGCAAGTCCCTAGATCAAATAGGACTCCATTAAATTTCTTAGATGGGATTAGCGACTCAGCCTCAGAATAATTACCATGTAAAATTGAAAATCTTTTATCAGTGATGTGAGTTCTTCCATACTCAACAGCTTCAATATCTTGATCAATTGCTATTAATTCTCCTTGTTGAGAGAGAGCAGATAGAATAGCCAGAGAATGACTGCCACGGCCAAAAGTTAAATCTAAGTAAGCACCAGAAAGATCTGAAAGCAAATATGCTAGTGATTCCTCCAGAAGAACTGGATTGTGAAGCATTAAATTAATCTACTTGCTTTCTCATGAAGGTGGGCACATCAAGGAAATTTGTTTCCTCTGCAGACGATGTGCCACCTGTCTCGATTGGCTGATATTGCCTTGTTTGATTTAATCCAACAGGAGTTAGCTGAACAGTAGCTGGCCTAGTATTATCAACGGCTAAAGTTGCTGTTCTTTGATTAACTCCAGTAGCAATAATAGTGACTAATAACTCATCTTCATCCATCGAGTTATCCATGACTGTTCCATAAATAATGGTTGCATCAGTTGCAGTAAACTCTTTAATTACCTGATCCACATCATCGAAATCTGCCATGGTTGGAGATTTAGCAGTAATATTCACCAAAATACCTTTCGCATCTTTTAGCTCAACATCCTCTAATAATTCGGAGCTGACAGCCTGGTTTGCTGCATCAATGCCACGCTCTTCAATGCTTGATTTGCCAGTGCCCATCATTGCTATCCCTTTTTCAGACATCACCGTTTTCACATCCGCAAAGTCAACATTTACATAGCCTGGTTTCATGATGATGTCGGAGATGCCTTGAACTGCTCCCTTTAAAATATCATCTGCTTTTGCAAAAGCTTCTTCCATGGAGGTTCTTCTTCCAAGAATATCCATTAGTTTTTGATTGGGTATGGTGATCAAGCTATCCACTTCCTCTACCAACTCTGCAATGCCTTTCTCTGCTGCAGCTTTTCTTGTTGCTCCCTCAAAATTAAAAGGTTTGGTCACAACGGCAACGGTCAGTGCTCCCATTTCCTTGGCAATACTAGCAATAACTGGTGCTGCACCTGTACCCGTGCCACCTCCCATGCCTGCTGTAATAAATACCATGTCTGCACCCTGAAGCAGTTCTTCGATTCTGGCTCGATCTCTTTCTGCTGCAGCCCTGCCAACTTCTGGATCGGCACCGGCTCCTAGACCTTTAGTAGCATTTTCACCAAGCCTTAAAACTGTTGCACCCTTAGCCCTATCTAATGCCTGAGCATCAGTATTGGCGCAAATAAAGTCTGCACCTTGGATATCATGATTGATCATATGAATCACAGCATTTCCACCTGCTCCACCCACACCAATAACTTTAATTTTAGCTAATCCAGCGTTCTCTTCAATAATTTCCCAGTTCATATTCTCTCCCCTAAAATGACATAGTTTTAAGACTTTCAGGCAATACAACTTCTAGAATCTCTGTAGAGAGAGCTCCACCAGTTTGTCGCATTTCCCAATTCTCATGATTCCAAAGCTCAAATTTATTTCCCATGCCCACCAATGCAACTTTTTCAGTTAAGTTGATCCCCGCATATTCTCTTAGCTCAGAAGGAAGTAAGATGAGCATTCTGCCGGACGGATCAAACTCACAAACATTTGCATTACCTAGAATGGTCCATTGTAAATTTCTAACTATTGGGTCAAGACCCTGGAGTAATTGTAAGTTTTTTGAGATAGAGGCCCAGTGAGAGCCTGGATAAATTTTGAGTGCTGGGTATTGCGGATCTCTGGTGACTACTATGGAAGTTTCTGAAGCTTCGATTAGGTCATTTCTGTACCTTGCAGGAATTGCTAGCCTTCCCTTGGCGTCGATTGAAATAGTTGTAAATCCGTACATAAAGTATCTATATAAATATATACACACTTTATACTACATTTTTCACACTTTCACACACTTATTTAAAAGAAAGTAGTAAGTGAGTTGATCTGTAAGCCGGATTCTGTGTTAAATGGCCATCTATCTAGGCAATATGTCACCATACTGCTCAAGCAATCTACCCGGATCCTAAGCGAGCAGCCTAAACGGATCCCTATTTGATTTTGCTTCTAGGTGGGGTTTACATTGCCAAGCCTGTTACCAGACTTGCGGTGAGCTCTTACCCCACCTTTTCACCCTTACCAATTTCTTGGCGGTATATTTTCTGCTGCACTAGCCGTAGGCTCACGCCTCCCAGGAGTTACCTGGCACCCTGCTCTGTGAAGTCCGGACTTTCCTCTAGACTTAACTAGCAGCCATCCGATCAACTCATTAGCATTCTAATGCCTTTATGGAGATTTAGAAATGCTTAATAAATATTTATAAACATCTTGCTTAGAATGCTCTGTAATTTTTGCAATCAGCTTAGATGCGTCTGAGGGCGGAAGATACTCAAGAAAAGGTTTACAAAACCTCTCATCCATTACAAATTCATTGCTATGAGAAGAAGGAGAATATACAACCAATACAAACTCTCCTAAAAGCTTAATTTCTGAGTTAATTATTTTCTGGTTGATCTCTGCAATTGTTCCCCTGTAAATGGATTCATGAATCTTAGTCATCTCTCTGCATATTGATATTTCGGTATCAGCTGGTAAGAAGGAATGAAAAATTTCAATAGTCTTGGTAATGCGTTTTGAAGACTCAAAAAAGATACTGGAAACTCCAGAGCCTTTTAATTCTTGGGCTGCAGACGCTCTTGCAGCTCTTGATCTGGGCATAAAACCATGAAAAGTGAATTGGTTTGATGGATGGCCAGCAAGAATAAATGCATTGATAACTGAGGAAGGACCAGGGATAACTGTAAACATTAACTTCTCTTCAATGCATGCTTGCACTAATGGAAATCCAGGGTCAGAGATTAATGGAGCACCTGCATCTGAAATTACAGCGACATCAAGACCCTTGTGTAGATGATTGATTATTTCATCAGCTAAAAAAGATTCATTGTGCTCATGATAAGCCAGGCATTTCTTTTTGATATCGAAATGCTGAAAGAGTTTTGCTGATTTCCTTGTATCTTCAGCATAAATAAAATCAACGTCTCGCAGGGTATTAATTGACCTGATAGAAAAATCATTTAAATTACCTATGGGAGTACAAATCAAATACAACATACTTAATGGTTATTTTAAAAAAAGTTACAGCTAAACTAATGATATCACTGCTTATCTTATCATCTTGTGCCTCGAGCCCTCAAAACTATAAATCAAGTAACTCAGCGGATCTCGATAAATTTAGCCCAAAGCAATCTCATTCCAACAGAGATTTGAAAGCAGACCTTCTGGAGTTTTTGTCCTACCAAAAGCTAGATAGCCAAGAGATTAAGTTTCTGCATGACAGGGTTAAAAAAAAAGAGGTTGGGAGTGATCTCAGAAATTTAGCTGATGAATTTATTTACAACGCTCAATTACTCACCACACAAAAATCTTACGCTTTAAACGTCAACGCTCAAGACATCTACTCTAGAGAGATAATAGAGATAGCGTATAAGATGGCATTGCCAATTCAGCTTCAATGGAGCAAAGATAGCAAGATAGGGCTTCCAGATTCGCTGATTTTAGGCAAGCTTCAAGGTTTCTGCCAAAGCATGCAAGCGGATGTCTTGGATAGTTTAAAAAACCAGCTGTCCCTCTTCCCGCAATCCTCTCTGATTATTTACTCCAATAGATATAGAAATGCTGTATCTGCATTAAGAGATTCCATCCCTGGAGTTGAGGTTATTAAGCTAGATAATTCTAAAGACCCTCAAGAATTTGCTGCAAAGATCTTGGGTATCAACCAAAGCATCAATAGATTTCAAGTAATTACAAAGCTCAATCCAAATCAAAAACTGCAATTTATACCAAATCCTAGATCAGATATCTCACAACTGATTCTTCTGTTTGAGAGTGATGATTACAAATTATTTGGTCCTGCGCTTAGATATCACGGAGGCAACAATTTTAATTACGTAAATTTTATTTCGTCGATGGATGCCATAGGAGACCCCAAGCAATTACTGGACTATGAAGGAGTTCAATTACCTATCTCATCTCTACTTCTATCAAAAATCAAAAATGGAAGTGCTGAATCTCTGGAAAAAATTGTTGAGCGCTCAATATTACAGGATTGGATGCTACTGCAGGCAATAAAAAAATCAAAAATAAGGGTAGCAAAGATACAAGGAATGACAGGCTTGATAAGCTATAAACGAGGGAGCTGTGCAAAACGAGAGATCCCTCTGCATAGAGTTCACTCAAGCTGGTTCAGTACTTAGTCTAGGTCTCTTAAGTCCCGCTCAACTAATGAGAGGCTCGCTTGAAAGCTGGGTCTAGCGAAAACCTTTGCTTGGTAATCAAGGAGTGGTTTTAAGTGTCTATTTAAGGGTAAATTAATACCAAGAGAAGGGAGTCTCCATAAAATGGGTGCAAAATAACAATCGACTATAGAAAAGTCCTGGCTCATAAAGAATTCAAACTCTTTAAAAGTTGGGGCTATGGTACTGATCTCATTCAATAGCTCTTCCCTTACTTTTAGCAGCTCTTTATTAGACAATTTATTTTCTATAAGAGTGTCAACTAGCGGGCACCATTCTTTATCAACTCTAAGCATCAAGGATCTACTATTTGCTCTAGAGACTGGATATACAGGCAACAAAGGAGGGTGAGGGAATCTCTCGTCAAGATACTCAAGCATTACACTTGCTTCATAAAGACCTAGATCTCTGTCTGCTAGAACTGGTAAGCAGTGGTATGGGTTTAAGGCCAATATTTCTTCAGGCGCCTCTTCATTTGTAGTTTCAACGATCTCACACGTAATATCTTTCTCTGCAAGAACAATTCTTACTCTATGGCTATAGTGGTCGTCTTTATCTGAGTATAAAATCATGAGTCCTCTTTGTTGTTAAATTCTAGTGATAATCTTTTTGGTATTCTCTAGACAGAAGATAAGCAAATGCTGTAAAGATTACGAAGAACAGTATGACATACCACCCTATTCTTTCCCTATCTGCTCTACTTGGCTCTCCAACGTATGTCATAAAGTTCACAAGGTTAAAAATTACCTCATCAAACTCCTCACCTGACAGATCGCCTGTTCCAGGTAGAGTCTTGAGGTAGCCACATTTCTCTTCTGTAAGATCCATTCCCATTTCATCTCTTTTGATGCCGCCATTGGATGCCAGTATTGGGACATCCTTACATGTAAGAATTTGCTTGCCTTGGAGTTGACTGAGAGCATTAGGCATTGAAGCGCCTGGGTAAACCATGTTATTAACTCCATAAGGCCTTGATGCATCCTCATAGAAGGCCCTAAGGTAGGTGTAGACCCAGTCTGAGCCATGCAATCTAGTAGTTAAGGTCAAATCAGGGGGGCTAATGCCAAACCATGCCTCTGAATCTTCTTTAACCATTGAGCCAGTCATTCTATCTCCTAGCTTTACATCTGATCCAAATACTAAATTAGCCTCAAAAAGATCTTCTGGGATCTCAAGATCTTTCGCTATTCTGCCCCATCTAGAGTACTGCAAAGAATGACAGCCATAACAATGGTTCAAAAATGTCGCAGCTCCCAGTTGAAGTGATTCTAAATTGCGAAGCTCAGCATTGAATGAATCGCATTCTCCATAATCACCACAAGGCTCTGCGCCAGATGAAAGCACATCATGGGTGCAAAATAAAAAAAGGATTAGGAAGAGTTTTTTCATAGCCTATCTGGAACAGGTTTTGATTTCTCAATCGATGTATATATGGGCATTAGCAAGAAAAATCCAAAATATATAAAAGTTCCAATTACACTTAAAGTGGTTCGCAATTCAGTCACTGGGACTGTTCCAAGCCACGCAAGCATTATCCAACTCAAAACAAAAATCACCATAGCAATCTTACTTAAAATTCCTTTATATCTTATGGAGGCAGCTTTACTTCTATCCAGCCATGGGACTACAAAAAGAATTGCAATGGCAGAAGCCATAACTATTAAGCCACCTAATTTATCCGGGACTGCTCTTAGCATGGCGTAATACGGAGAGTAATACCAAACTGGTGCAATATGGTCTGGGGTACTCAAGGGATTAGCCTCTTCAAAATTCGCAAGCTCCAAGAAATAGCCACCGCCTTCTGGAAAGAAAAACATAATAATTGAAAATACAATTCCAAATATCCCAATTGCAACCAAGGCATTTAAAACTTTGTATGGAAAAAACGGTACGCTATCTAATGGAACTCCATCTTCATCAAGAAACTTCTCAATATCAACGCCCTCAGGGTTGCCAGCACCAACCTCATGCAAAGCAACTAAATGCATAAATACCAATGCAATTAGGATTAAAGGCAAGGCAACAACATGTAATGCAAAAAATCTAGAAATCGTTGCGCCAGAGATATAATAATCTCCACGAACCCATAGCTCAAGAGACTCACCAATAAATGGAATGGCTCCAAAAAGTGAAATAATTACCTGAGCACCCCAGTAAGACATTTGACCATAGGGAAGTACATATCCTAAAAATCCTTCTGCCATCATTACTAGATATATAGACATTCCAAAGATCCAAACTAACTCTTTGGGTTTGTGATAAGAGCCGTACATAAGACCTCTAAACATGTGCAGGTAAACTACAGCAAAGAACAATGATGCCCCAGTGGTATGCATGTACCTAATAACCCAACCGTAATCAATATCTCTCATTATAAATTCAACAGATGCAAAGGCTCCCTCTTCAGTATTTTGATAGGGCATCATCAGCCAGATACCTGAAACAATTTGAATAATCAAGACAACAGAGGCTAATGCTCCAAACATGTACCAAAAATTTACTTTCTTTGGGACGGGGTGCTTGGATAAATGACGCTCATATGTATTTAAAATTGGTAGCCGTCTATCAATCCAGTTGAAGATTCCTGTAGATTTCTCAGTCATTATGCTATTCCCTCGTCTTCACCAATCGTTAAAATTTTTCCATTGAATGTGTGTGGAGGAACTTTAAGATTTGTAGGGGCAGGAACACCTTTGAAAACTCTACCAACTATATCAAACATAGAACCATGACATGGACAAAAAAATCCACCAACCCATGATTCATCCCAGGGCTGGGGCTCCATATCTGGATAGTACTTAGGTGAACATCCAAGGTGAGTGCAAACGCCCGCAATAATAGTAAATTCTTTGGAACTTGATCTTGTGGGATTTTGACCCCTGTATGGCTCATCAATATTTAAAGAACTTGGATCATCAAGTTTATCTATAACCCGTGAGAGATTTGCAAGAGCATCACTGGAATGACGAATCACAAATACTGGCTGCTTTCTCCAAGCAACCTGAATTTTTTGACCTATCTGCATTTTGGAGATATCGACCTTGACTGGTGCACCCATAGCCCTAGCTTTAGCGCTAGGATTCCATGCTGAAACAAATGGAATTGCTGCAAACGGTATACCCGAGGCCCCAACAGCTGCAGTCATACCAATAAGAACTTTTCTTCTTTGGGTAACTTTCTCTTCCATGCGGTAGAAGTTAACGTTTTGAGAACTGAGAACTCTTTCTTGCTTTCTTTAATCCAGGTTTCTTTCTTTCGACTTTTCTGTCATCTCTGGTAAGAAAACCAGCGGACTTTAGTTGAGCTCTGAGCTCTTCATTGTATTCTAGTAGTGCGCGAGATATGCCATGTCTGATTGCACCTGCTTGACCAAAACTTCCACCACCCTTAACCATAGCTTTAATATCTATCTGCTCATCTAGCTCAGTTAATTTAAGCGGCTGCATAACTAGCATTTGTGCTACTTGTCGTCCGAAGTAAGTTGAAAGCTCTTTATTGTTAACGGTGATCTTTCCTACACCCTTAGAAAGATAAACTCTTGCAGAGGATGTCTTCCTTCTACCAGTTGCATAGTGAATAGCTGTACTCATATTTTAGGCTCCCATAATTCAGGTTGTTGAGATTCATGAGGGTGCTCAGCTCCCTTGTAGACTTTTAATTTCTTAAACATTGCTTTTCCAAGCTTGTTCTTAGGAAGCATACCTTTGACAGCCTCTTCAATAATGTACTCTGGCTTACTTGCTTGAACATCTTTAAATGCTCTCGTCTTTAAACCACCAGGATAAAGTGAGTGAGTATAGTACTTCTTATCATCAAATTTTTTGCCTGTAACCTTTATTTTCTCTGCATTAATAACGACAACAAAATCGCCACCATCAGTGTGAGGAGTAAAGGTTGGCTTGTCTTTACCTCTAAGCCTATCTGCTAATTTTGTAGCTAAGCGGCCTAGAACTTTGTCAGACGCATCGACAACATACCAGTTATGTTGAGCGTCTTCTTTTCTGAGTGAAAGAGTTTTCATTAGTTTTAATATTGAAAGATAAAAATTAGATGCGAATGTTAATGTTTACGTGGTATTTAATCAATATTTTAATGCATTTAGTTTAGTTTTTCTTTAAATTCTGAAGATATTTATTGGAGTAAATTTGCTGCAATCTACTGTATGCCCTATCCCAGAGAGTTTTAAGCTGATCGCCGGTATAAAGAGAATGCAACTCCTCGGGAGTCATAAATAATTTCATTTTTTTATTTTCTTGATATGCAATGTCGATAAATGAAATGAAGCGCCTAATTGAATCCATATTCTCATCACCACATTCATAAAAATCACTGATGAATACCCAGTCAAAGTTTTTGGTGATTGCTATAAAATCAACACTTCCACTTGGTTGGCCAAAAAATCTTCTGAATGATATCCATAAGTACTGGCTTGTATAGTCGTTACAGCTGAACTCCCTTCCATTAACAATAAAAGTTTTTTGTTGTTGGCTGTTAGCTGAAAATGTGTGTGCTAAAAAAAAATTAATACTTGCATCGCTGCACTGATCAGAGTTCAGACTATCATAGCGACTTACTTCCTTCAGCCTATAATCTTCTGCACCGTCGAGATGCATCACCTCAAAATTTTTATGAATGCAATCAATGGTGGGTAAAAATTTTATTCTTTGCAAGCCATTCTTATAGAGGCTATCAGGGTCTGCATTAGAGGAGAGCATTAACTTGGTATCACGCTTAATGCACTCTTGCAGGATTGTGCCAACAATCATTGCATCCGCAATATCTTCAACCTGAAACTCATCGATAAAAATAACTTTATATTTTTTTGAGAGATCTTTTGAGATCTGAATTAACGGGTTAGAGATTGATGACATATGCTGCAGGCTCTTATGAATATCCTGCATAAACTCGATATAGTGAAAGACTCCTGCGTTGGGAAAATATACTTTTTGTATAGAGTCCAGCAACATAGTTTTACCTCTTCCTACCGGCCCCCAAAGATAGGTTCCTTTCGCGGGAGATGGACGAGCAAAAAAAGACTTTGCTGCAAAACTGGGGTGCAGTAAATCAAATAAATGCAGGAAATTTGCTTGGGCTGAATCTAACTTGAGTCCTGCAGAGGTTAAATTCTCAAGTACAATCTCTATATTCTTCATATATTTTATAGAACAAATTGATTAAAATTTTCAATAATAAACTTTCAAGAATTAATTTCTTGATTCTACTAGGTATTTTGACATATCTTTTTATAGAAGTGTCTTACGACAGTCAGGTATCTGGGATTAAAAAAGCCACACCATCGGTAGTTAATATTCACACTGGAGTATCTGCAATGGCAAAAAGTTCAGGATATCTCAAAGAAAGCATGACTGCTGGATCTGGAATCATACTATCTAGGGATGGTTACATAATTACAAATTTACATCTTATTGCTAACCAGCAAAACATAAGGGTTGAGCTTGATGGTGGTCAATTTTTTTCAGCTACATTAGTCGGTGCTGATGCAAGATCTGATTTAGCAGTAATCAAGATCGATGTAGCGAATGATCTTGTGCCCATGCAAATTGCCAATAGTGCATCTATAGAAATAGGAGATGAGGTGATAGCTATTGGAAATGCTTTTGCACTTGGAAAAACATTTACCAGCGGTATCGTAAGCGCAACAGGAAGAGATTATGGAAATCCTTATCTTGAACTCATTCAGACTGATGCTGCTATTAACCCAGGAAACTCAGGTGGTGCCCTTATCAACAAGCAGGGCAATCTTATCGGCATGAATACAAAAATTTACTCTCAAACTGGCTCTTATGCTGGCATAGGCTTTGCCTTGCCTGCTAAAAAACTTATTGACCTCTCGTCAGAAATTATTAAATATGGTTCAGTAAAAAGGTCTTGGATTGGGGATTTTAGAGTTAAACCTGTTCGTCTTTACATTAATCAACAGCTAACCTTAGGGCTAGAAATCATGGAATTAAAAAACTTTGGGCCTATCGTCAATCAAGGCCAGATTAGCACCGGGGCAATTATTATCTCTATCAATGATGGTGAAGGTACCTGGAAGAGATTGACAGAAGTCCTTGGGAGTTCATTTCCCGGTGACGAGATTGCCCTGCAAGTTCTTGAGGGACAGTCAGTAAGATCTCTTAAACTTGTCACTGAGGCTTCTTAATTTTTAATTAGGTAACCTAGTAATATCTGCACCAAGAAAAGATAGTTTTTCTTCGATCCTTTCATAACCTCGATCAATATGATAAATACGATCAACAATGGTTTCTCCCGAAGCGCATAACCCAGCCAAGATCAAGCTAGCTGAAGCCCTTAAGTCTGTTGCCATTACAGGAGCTCCGGTAATTGAAGTGACGCCCTTAATAAAAGCATTGCTGCCCTTTACTGTAATGTCACAACCCATGCGATTGAGTTCCTGGACATGCATGAATCTATTTTCAAAAACATTTTCTGTAACAATAGAGGAGCCTGCGGCTAATGCATTGAGAACAGAAAACTGTGCCTGCATATCAGTAGGAAAACCAGGAAATGGAGCAGTGTTAATATCAACAGGGATGATATTTTGCTCAGTCATATTTAATCTAATAAAGGTTTTATCAACGGTAATATCGGCTCCACATAATCTTAGCTTATCAAGAATATTATTCATTCTGTCCGGTGTGATATTTGTAATAGTAATATCCCCTCTTGTGATTGCAGCAGCAACCAAGTAAGTGCCTGCTTCAATTCTATCAGCAGGAATCTCAAACTCTGAACCCATCAGTGATGAGACGCCGTTGATAATAATTTCATCGCCACCTGCGCCAGATACATCAGCCCCCATGGAATTTAAAAACCTTGCAAGATCTACAACTTCAGGCTCTTTAGCAACATTTCTTAAAATAGTTTGACCTTCCGCCAATACAGCTGCCATCATAATATTTTCAGTGCCAGTTACAGACACACCTAGAAAATCAATTTCGCATCCAACTAACTTCTTGCAACTAGCTTCAATGTATCCATTATTTAATTCAATTTTTGCACCCATTTTTTTTAGTGCATCTAAATGGAAGTCTACTGGCCTTGTACCAATTGCACATCCACCAGGCAGTGCAATTCTTGCAAATCCATATCTCCCAACAAGGGGACCAAGAACTAAGATAGAAGCCCTCATTGTTTTTACCAGCTCATATCTGCCCTCAAAGCTAGTTAGATTTTCTGAAGAGATAATAAAATCCATGCTCTCATTTAAAGTAATATCAGCACCCATAGAACCCAGTAACTCAAACATAGTAGTAATATCTTGCAAATAAGGAAGATTCTTAAAAGTTACAGGTTTGTCTGTTAGGAGTGTTGCTGCAAGCATTGGCAAAGCTGCATTTTTTGCTCCAGAACATGAGATGGATCCAGCAAGCCTTTTTCCTCCAATAATTCTTAGTTTTTCCATGTCATCAGACCTCTGAGGGAGTTTTGGTAGACAGACTTAATGCATGGAGCTCACCTGACTGGAAGTGCTCTTTTAAAACCCCTAAAATCAATTGATGTCTTTTTACTGAGTTCAGCCCTTCAAAATCCTCAGTAATAATTTCTAGCTTAGAAGAGCAATCTTCGCCAGAGTAAGATATGGAGGCATTAGGAAATTGTGTTTTTAAGATTTGAATAATGTCCATATATAGAAGATGGTGATTAAGTTATATTTTTAAAAAAAAATGGTTAAAGCCTAAATAAGTGGCCATGGTGGCGTCTCCAGGTCAGCATCTGAAATCCAATTAGCAATGATCGCATCAAGATTTTCATCATGCTCTTCTGCCAAGGCCTGAAATTGATTGCGAAATGTGAGCCCAAGATTAATACCATTCACAATAATATTAATAATGAGCCAGTTACCTTTTCCATCGCTTCTGACTTTATAAGTTATTGGATAAGTGTTGCTCAAGGTAACTAGGTTTTGATGGACATCCTCAGTTTTCTCAAAAATAAGGCTCTCAGGAAATGTTGTTTCAATTTTTTGGTCACCCCATTGAGCTAATGTCTCAGAATAGGTATCCAGAAGAGAGGCTCTAAAAGTCTCGATGAATTGGATTCTTTGCGCGGGAGTAGCTGCTAGATAAAATTTCTTACCCATAACGCTTGCACCGACTCTTCGAAAATCGACCATAGGCTCAAAAACAACATTAATTTTTGCTTTAAATAACTCCGGTTCTGAGGTAAATAATTCTTGATTCTCTCTAATAATTTGAACCATCTTCTGAGCTTTTGCATCTATAAAAATATGTGGGTTAGTCTCTGCTAAAATAGGTAGACTCCAGACCCCTAGACATATAAGCAAACCAACAGATTTTAAAGTATTAATCATGAGTGTATTATAACATTAGTATCTAGCTAAAATTTATATATGAAAGACAGCAACTTTAAAAATTCTGCCCTGCGAACCATTCAAGTGGAAGCAGCCTCTGTCCATGCGTTAACCGAACAGCTTGATGTTAATTTTGAGAGACTATGCGAAGCAATATTGCTAAACACAGGGAAGCTAATCCTCATGGGTGTAGGAAAATCAGGGCATATTGCCCAAAAAATTTCAGCAACTCTATCAAGCACTGGCACACCCTCCTTTTTTATTCATCCAACAGAAGCTGCTCATGGCGACCTTGGGATGATCAGTAAGCATGATGCTGTGATGATTTTTTCAAATTCTGGAGAAACAAAAGAGATTATTTCAATCCTCCCAGCATTAAAAAGATGCACCAATAATATTTTTACCCTAACTAATAATTATAAATCTACCATAGGCAGGATAGGAAAAATTAATATTGTCATAAAAGCGGAGGTGGAAGCGTGCCCATTGGATTTAGCCCCCACATCATCTACGACGATTGCCCTTGTATTTGGTGACGCTCTTGCAATTGCATTGCTCGAGCATAAAGGCTTCACAAAAAATGATTTTGCTAAATCTCATCCTTCTGGGCAGCTTGGGATGAGGCTTACTACGCTTGTTAGTGATCTTGCCACTAGCGGCTCGAATGTACCTCTCGTAAATACTGAAACCTCCCTCAAAGATGCGTTAATGGAAATTACAGAAAAAAAATTAGGCATCACATTGGTTTCTGATAGAAAGGTGATTGCAGGAATTTTTACTGATGGTGATCTACGAAGGTGCTTAAATAATCAGGTCAGCATTGACTCAACTCAAATTAAAGATGTGATGACAACAAATTATAAAACAATTGAGGGGTCTTGCTTGGCCATGGAAGCCGCGCAACTCATGGAAGAAAATAAAATTTCTTCATTGGTTGTGAGCTCCAATAAAGGGCAAAATGACACTGGAATTATTACCATGTATCAACTTCTTGCCGCTGGAATTATCTAAAAACCACTCATGAATCGAATTTACATTTTTCTGCCTCTATTCTTGGTCTCACTTAACTGCATGAGCCAATCTTTTTCTCTTGATGAAGATAATAAGGTTCATCTGGATGCTGAAAAGGTAAGCATTGATAATAAAAATAACTTAATAATATTTGAAGGAGAAATTAAACTTATCATTTACGGCTCTGAAGCTATAACAATATTTGGAGATTCGGGTGCGCTGCATTCGGAAGACAGGAGTTTGATTGTCTATGGAGCACCTGCAACAATTTCATCTGGAGTATCTTTAAATGGTTATGCAGACAAGCTTATTATCTCTATAGATCGGTCCATTCAATTGATAGGTAACGCCGAGTTAGTAAATAATCACAATAAGGTATCTGCAGAGCTCATTAACTATCAAATTGATCTGAAGAAATAAGATGAATCTAGAGCTTAAAAATATACAAAAAAGTATTGAGGGAACAGAAATTCTTTCAAACATCAGTTTTTCAGTTGGGTCTAAAGAAATTGTTGGATTACTTGGACCAAATGGTGCAGGGAAAACTACAGCATTTTACATTGCAGCGGGGTTGCTTTACCCAGATAAAGGCTCTATTTTTTTAAGTGACTGCGATGTAACCAGCCATCCAATGCATAAGCGAGCAAAGGTTGGGCTAAGCTACCTCCCTCAAGAAGCTTCAATTTTTCAAGAACTGACGGTCAAAGAGAATATTATGGGCATAGCAGAGCTGGTTATTGCAAATAACTCTAAACAGCGTGAATTTTTAGAGCAAATTACTGAAGAGTTTGAGCTAGGGAAGCTTCTTAATAAAAAGGGCCGAATGCTTTCAGGCGGTCAAAGACGAAAAGTAGAAATCGCTAGAACTCTTGCTTCCAATCCCTCTATACTGCTGTTAGATGAACCTTTTGCTGGCATTGATCCCATTGCAGTTGAGGAAATCAAGCATCTGCTTTCTAAAATTATAAAAAAAGATATCTCTGTATTGATTACTGATCACAACGTCCAAGAGACACTAAAATTATGTGATCGTTCAATTATTATGAATGAAGGAAAGATTATTGCTGAGGGAAAGCCATCAGAGCTCATCCAAAATGACTTAGTGAAAAAAATATACTTTGGGAATATGTATTCGTAAGTATGGCAATTAAGCTAGTTAGAGAGTTTCAGCAAAAACAAAACATAGCCTTTACACCTCAGCTTAAAAAATCTATTGATCTTCTTCAGCTCTCCCGAGTAGAAATGATCGGCAAAATTAATGCAGAGATGGAAGATAACCCATTCCTTGAAAGAGAATCATTGGAGTTAGATGCTCCTAATTCAGACTATGAAAGCCTCATATCAAATCTGGCCTCTGATCAATCCTTGATAGATTACCTTCAGGAGCAAATTAGAGATTTGAAGTTGACAAAAGTAGAGATAGAAATTGCAGTAATGATTATTGGCAGTTTAAATGAAACGGGGATGCTTGAAATTAGCGTTACAGAGCTAGAAGATTTATTAAGCTATAAATATTCTTTTGAGGTTATTAACAATGTCCTTAAAGAAATTATTCAAAGGCTTGAACCTGCTGGAGTGGGAGGGCAATCTTTCAAAGAAATTATTTTTCTGCAGCTACAAAGATCAAACTTGGATCAACAAGAGTTGAGCCTGGTGAGAGAGATATTATTTAACCCTGACTTAAATGATCTTGATCAAGTAAGGATCGCTCTGAGAGAAAAATACTCCCTAAGTATTATAAACACAGCAATTCATGCAATAAAAAACTGTGATCTATCACCTGGGCTCGACTTTTATAAAACAAAGTTTATTCAGCCTGATTTAAAGATGCAACTTGCCAGTAGCGGCCTGGAAGTTACCTTCATACAGGATAATTTTCCAAAAGTGTGTTTAGACCAAGACTTGATAATGCTCTCTAAAGATAATCAATCGGATCTCAGTAAAGGCATGAAAGAGAAGCTGGTAAATGCTAAGTGGTTAGTTAAAGCAGTTAGCACTAGAAATGAAACCGTGCATAAAGTTGGATTTTTGATGTGCCAAAAGCAAGCTAAGTTTCTTTGTGGTGATACAACAGAGCTCTTCCCCCTATCAAATATTGAGCTTGCCAAAGAATTAAAATTAAGTCCTTCAACTGTTTCAAGAATTCTAAGAGAGAAATTCATCCAAACTCCTAAGGGCGTGCTTCAGATGAGATCTCTGTTAGCTCATTCGGTATCTAAAACTCGAAGTGTTACACCTCAAAGATTGATGGATGAAATTCAACATATAATTTTAAATGAGCCAAAAAAGCTTAGTGACCAAGCTATTTCCAATTTACTGAATCTGCGAGGCTTTAATCTTGCAAGAAGAACAATTGGAAAATACAGAAAGATGGTAAATATACCGAACTCTAGAAATAGATAAATTTAATAAGCATGAGTTAGAATTCTTACTATGGATGAAAGAAGCTCACATCAATTTCCTTCAGAGGAATTGCTCCAAAGCATTCAAGATAAAAGTGTTGAGCCATCTATTAAGGATATTAAGATCATGCTTGCTGGCATGCATCCTTCAGAGATAGCTCATACGATTGAATCACTACCTCCTAAAGGGAGAAAATTTTTGTGGTCGTTGATTGAGACGCAGGATGAGGGAGAGATTATTGCGGATCTGAATGACGAGATTCAGCAAGAGCTTATTGCTGAAATATCTACTTCTGAACTGATTGAGATTATCGGCGAACTTGAGCTTGATGAGATTGTAGATATTCTTCAGTCTCTTCCAGACACAGCTATTGAGAACATATTAAAGGCCATGTCAGAGGCTGATCGGCTGAGAATCAAAGAAGCCTTGATCTACCCAGAGGATTCTGCCGGCGGACTCATGAATACTGACATTATAAGTGTCAGACCAGAGCATAAACTTGAAGTTGTGATGAGGTATCTAAGAGCACAAAAGGAGCTCCCTCATAATACAGATCAAATATTTGTCGTTTCAAGAGAAAATCAATACCTTGGCAGTCTGTCTGTATCTAAAATCTTAGTGTCAGAGCCTATTCTGAATGTCCGTGAATTGATGGATGCTGAAATTCGGCCATTAAATGCATTTATTGATGATAAAGATGTGGCCAGGCTCTTTGAACAAAATGATTGGGTATCTGCGCCAGTGGTAGATGAAAACTTTTATTTAATAGGGCGAATTACTATTGATGATGTAGTGGATGTTATCAGAGAAGATGCTGACCAAAATTTTTTAGGGATGGCTGGTGTTGCAGAAGATACATTTGCAGGACCTGGCAGAGCTGCAAGAAGCAGAGTGGTTTGGCTGTCAATAAATTTATTTACTGCATTTATTGCCTCAATGACCATTAGCCTTTTTCAAGTGACCATAGATCAGGTAGTGTATCTAGCTATTCTCATGCCAATAGTTGCAAGCATGGGAGGAGTTGCTGCGACACAAACTCTAACCATTGTCATCAGGGGTTTAACTCTGCAACAAATCAATAGATCAAATTTATTTTGGCTATTTAAGCGAGAGTTAGTGGTTGCTCTTGTAAATGGCCTAGTCTTATCTTTGCTAGTTGGGGGTGCCACATACCTGTGGTTTGGAGAGATCATCATTTCTATGCTTATAGGCATTGCAATGATTATTAATCTTGTGGTGTCTGCAGTTGCTGGAATTTATATTCCAATGATTTTAGTGAATATGCGTATGGGTGGAGCCAGTAATTCATCTATTATGAATAGAATTCGTGCTAATAAAGAAGATGGTTTAGCATGGACTAAAAATCAATTGAATAAACCTATGTTCGTTAGGATTAAAAAACCATTACAAAAGATTAAACAATTTTTTCTAAGACCAAATCTGTAATTGAGAGTTTTCCTAATTGATAATAATG
>ENA-OSJC01000935-OSJC01000935.1-marine-metagenome-genome-assembly--contig:-NODE-935-length-26083-cov-11.680228_pt1 | contig 26083 bp, 17 predicted proteins | sample MGYA00237885_ERZ534234 | MGnify/ENA primary metagenome ERZ534234 (study PRJEB26413, sample SAMN06343907) | marine metagenome | isolation source: coastal waters | place: Atlantic Ocean: West Antarctic... | reverse complement strand
GATATGTACTTGCCGGTACGACCAAAAACGACTGCCATTTCGACTTCCCATTCGATGCGGTCACGCCCGTAAGGCATAATGATGTCATCACCATCACCTATGATTGCTCCGCGAGTTGGCTTTAGAAATAGATAGGGAACGCCACGATTCTGCTGACGTTCAAGTGTCCTAGCCTCTCGCTCCTCGTCGGTGCAGCCCTCACAAGCATGTGTATAGAAATTTACGGCTGCGTTCATAAGTTTGCTCGGATACTGAATAGGGGCCATGATGTCCACCGTATCCACCGAGTGTATGAAACTTCGCTGATTGCTATTATTGAGCAAACCCTCTTCCACAAGCCAGTTTACAATCTCGTATACTCGGTATTTTAGGCCATACTCATACTGTGAGATGAGCCCAATCATATCCTCGGGTATGCTTACCTTGCTGTAACGCGGTAAAAGCTCCATGGCACGATTGGCGGAAGCTAGTTCGACAATTAGTTCGTCGTTTTGCATAACCAAACCAATAGTTGGAACGTCGTCAATCGCAAACGTGCCTACCTTGAACGGCAGAACTGATTCCATAGCTTGGGCTGAGACGGTGCTTGGATTGGAAAAAACCACCAATGCAGCAATGAGACCAAGTGAAAATAGGGACTTTTTTATCATATCTAACTCCAGTAATTAGCCCAAATAAAATAGGCAAAGTTTATAGCTAATTTTTAATATACCCCACCTCTTGTGAGACGAATAAAAATTTATCCTCCCGTGAGCCGGTTGTCCAGTGTTTTGGTGATTTTGATTGTATTAATATTAGAAAGAGTGTTTGATAAGAAATATTAGCCTAATATGCTGGAAAAATTAACTAGGTATAGCCATGCTTAGCCTCTTTTAGAATATAGAAATAAGTAACGTAAAGATTACAACATAACATAAATTACTTGGATATTTATAGGGAAAGTGTTTTATGTCAAAAAAGAAAAATTCTTTAGTCATTGATGCCACGGATCACACCACAAAGGGCGGACTACTCAATCGGCGCCTTTTCTTAAGTTCAGCTATCGCAACCTCGGCCGCACTCGCCACTACACGTGCCGCTTATGGTCAGGGAGTAGTCGGTGAAGGACAAGAGGACTGGGTTCTTTTTCCGGGTAGTGATGCATTAGAATATAGCAATCGTTCTAGATTTGAAGTGGACAGTGTGAAACGTCTTTTACCGAATGATTCACAAGAGTTTTTAGACCTAAGGTTAACAAAATTTGTTGCTAGAACACCCCTTGATCATTTAATGGGCACCATTACCCCGAATGGCTTGCATTTTGAACGTAGCCATCAGGGCATCCCTGATATTGATCCAAATAAGCATTCATTAGTTATCCATGGAATGGTTAAAAATCCGTTAAAATTTGATATTTCTGCCTTGGAAAATTACCCTACAGTATCGCGCAATCATTATGTAGAATGCAGTGGAAATAGTGCTGTTCTTTGGGAAAAAAATCCCACAAATCAATCGCTTCAAGAAATTCACGGGCTACTTTCAGGCAGTGAGTGGACAGGTGTATTACTTTCTACTTTGCTTGATGAATGTGGCATTTCACCTGACGCCAAATGGATTATCGCCGAAGGGGCTGATAATGGCATGATGACAAGAAGTATACCGATAGATAAGGCGCTCGATGATACAATGATTGCTATTCGTCAAAACGGTGAACGGATCAGGCCAAGTCAAGGATATCCAATGCGGCTTCTAAATCCAGGATTTGAAGGAAACACATCTGTTAAATGGTTGCGCTCCATTTACGTGAGTGACAGACCCGTAATGTCTGTGCAAGAAACGGCAAAATACACAGACATGATGCCCGACAATAAAGCGTTACAGTTTACATTAGAGCAGGATGTTAAATCGATAATCACAAGGCCCTCGAATGCCATGAGCCTTAAGAAACATGGCCTATATGAAATTACTGGCCTAGCCTGGTCTGGAAAAGGAAAGATCGCCAAAGTTGAAGTCTCTGCTGACGGAGGGAACACATGGGCTGATGCTGCTCTTGAAGGTCCAATCCATTCAAAAATGCTTACTCGTTTCAGAGTTCCATGGCTGTGGGAAGGTGGCTCCGCAATTCTTCAAAGTCGCGCCATAGACGAGTTTGGACGCATTCAACCAACCAGAAAAGAACTTATTGATGCAAGAGGTAGGAACGGTATTTATCATTTTCATGCTGTTCACAGTTGGGGTGTGGCAAAAAGTGGAAAGATTAAGCATGTATATGCATAGAGCTTTAATCATTGTTACCCTGCTTATGAGTACACAAATCACAACCGCTCAGGAATCCCGTTTTGGCGTTCCAGCAACTCAGGCCGATATTGACAAAAGCTTCTGGGCTGTTTTCCCTGATGGTGAATTTTTACCAGAGGGTGAGGGCAATGTTGCCGAAGGTAGAGAGCTGTTTGAATATAACTGTAACATTTGTCATAATTTTCCTGATGAAAATGACCCAGTTAAAAATAGAATTGGTAAATTATTTGGAGTTCAGGATAAACGAGGCAAGACAAATCTAAAACAGACTATCGGCAGCTATTGGCCTCATTCGACAACTATATTTAATTATATTCGCCGTGCTATGCCTCTTGTTGCCCCAATGTCATTGTCTAATAGTGAATATTATTCCCTAACAGCTTACCTACTCCATGAAAATGGTATTATTGCTGAAGACTACGTGATTAATAAGGAAACACTGCCAAAAGTAGAAATGCCAAATAAGGACGGCTTCGTAAATGCTTATCCAGAGGTTCCTAATAAATACAAATCTGGCCACTAAATAAATATGCACTATTATGCTAGATCATTGATTTAGCGGAAAATATCTAAATTATATCGGTAATTGGGATTGAAATAAATGATAGATCCGAACCATTTAGTTGGGATGTGACCCCTGCTAAATATAATTCTCCATCCATATCGTATATGGAATATTCGCCACTGGACATAAATTCCTTTCCGTAGAGACTATCATCTGCCCTATCTCCAATAGGATTAAAGAGCCCACTCCCATCATTTAGCCAAATTCGATCACCCAGGTCACTGCCCGTGAAACTTGAGGGCATCAGATCGATATCAAGATACATGTCGATAAAACTATCTCCATCTAAATCCATAAAAGACCAGCCCTTGCCAATTGAATTTGCGGGGACAGGTGTCACTACCAATGTGGAGTAATCTAGAGCACCATCGACTGCGTCTATAGTGATAATGTGAATTGGATTAACATAATTTGAATCCTCGCTCGACAAATCAGACGGATTATCATCTATTGAGTAAATTAGTAATAAATCCTCATCTAGATCTCCATCAATATCAATGAACTCAGAATGCCACCTATGCAGAAGATTAAAATCAATTCCAAATACATTTCCAGTATAATAATTACTTTCCTCCGCTCCATTCCATTCTTTAAACAAAAAGCGATTTCCATCCAGCTCACCAAATTGCACGCTTTGAACCTTTGAAACAGATCCATCCATATTTATTTCGTAAACATCAATCATCAATGCATTGTTATTCAACGCTCCGTCCCAAGAGCTGTCAGTTTCAACAAATTCTAACAATCCATCTCCATCGAGATCAGTAAATGCAATTTCTCCCTCCCCATGGCCCTTAAAAGTATGTTGAATTGATATTTCTGAAAAATCTAAAATATTATAAACTACGCTTTGTGGCTCGTAGCCGATAGGAGCGACAATTAGATCAGGTATTCCATCATAATTAACATCTTCGAAAGCCGATGCATGTTGCCATTGCGTAGCTCCGAAATAAATTACATTTCCGTCCATAAAATCATAATAAAACGGTCTAGTTCCAACATCCGCCTCACTTTGAATTATTCTTCCATCTTCGCCGGTTGTAATTCCAACAATTTCATTAACACCATCACTATTAAAATCATATAAATATGGTCTTGGTGCACCAACGAAATTAATATTTTCTGCCTGCTTAAATACACCGTTCTCTCGTGTGAAAACAAATAAGTGGCCTTCGGGTGTATTGGTTTGAAAAGAGCCATGCTCCACATTAAACATGGCAGGTATAATAATTATATTTTGGTCCCCATTATTGATTAAGGCTGGTTTTCCGAAAAATCCACCTGAGGCCGGTGTTAGCCAAGGTAAGTCATTTAAATTCACACTACTTATATCGAATGGAATTTTCTGAGCAAAAACTTGATTAGCCGAAATGTTATTCTCTCTGGAGCCACCTCCGCAAGCCGTTAAAGCTAATCCTAAAGGTGAAAGAACAGGTAATTTGTTGTTCTTGAATTTTTTTAATAATTGCTTAGATGTATGAAAAATTTGAATTATTCTTTCTATAAAGATGATCCTTAATGCTTATCAAATTATTCTCTCGCTAGTCCCAGGCTTTCAACTATTAGCTATCAAGTGAGTTAGAATTTACAAAGAAATGCCTTTGGTAAGTGATGGGCGGGGCTTTAGGTCCAATAACAAAGCTAACTTGGGCGTCTTCATCCACAGGCCAACTTATAGGCCCAATTGTTACCAACTGTAAAGCACCAGCAAGGTGCAGTTCAAGAACGTCTTATTTTTTATAGTAGGTTGTTAATTTTTTTGTAGGTCAATTTCTCATTGATCCAATACTACCAATAAAACGTCTCATCATTAACTTAATGTCTAGCATTCTATCCTGCTGAATGAAATGGTATTATGGCTGAAAACGAGGTGATTAATAAGGTTGCGTTGCCAAAAATAAAATTGCCAAATAAGAACGGCTTCGTAAATGCTTATCCAGAAGTTCCTAATAAATATAAATCTAGTCCCTAAATAAATATACTAATATTCACTAATATATTTTTCATAACGTTGTGATACGAAAACATACCTTGGCATTAATTAAAATAATTAATGCATTCAAGCTACCTTTAACTGATTTATTGATGTTTCATCAAGAGCTGCCATGAGGTCGGTTAAAATATCTTTTGGTGTCTCTAAACCAACCGAAAGCCTTACAAGACCATCTGATATACCATGTGCAGCACGTTCTTCTGGTGTATAGGTGGAATGGGTCATGCTTGCAGGGTGCTGAATAAGCGTGTCAACATCGCCAAGGCTAACCGCTCGTTTTATTAGAGTTAATTTATTCATTAATTTTCTACCTTCAGCGATACCACCCTTTAATTCAAAAGCAATCATTCCGCCAAAACCAGTCATTTGTTTGCAGGCAATATCATATTGGTTAAAACTGGTCAGGCCAGGATAGTATACAACTTCTACGGCCGTGTGATTTTCCAGTTCTTTTGCAATTATCTCCGCTGTCTTGCAATGGCGATCCATACGGATTTCTAAAGTTTTAATACCCCGCATTATTTGGAATGCGGTGAGAGGCGCCATCACTGCCCCAGTCATGTCTTTTAAGCCCTCAATACGGATCCGTCCGATTAATTCGGCTGACCCAACAACTAAACCAGCTACCAAGTCACCATGTCCCCCCAGATATTTTGTTGCAGAATGAACGACAATGTCTGCGCCCAAGGATATGGGCTGCGTTAAATAAGGTGTGGCATATGTATTATCGACAACCGTTAATAAGTTATTTTCTTTGGCTATTTCTGTAACGGCTTTAATATCAACCATGCGCATATTAGGATTGGCAGGGGTTTCAAAATAAATAACCTTTGTTTTATTAGTAATAGCGGTAAGAATATTTTCAGGATTACGCATATCTACATAAATAACTGTTACGCCAAACTTAGTCAGTCCGTGCTGAAAGTATGTAAATGTGCAGCCATAAAGCGTTTTATCGACAATAATTTCATCACCTTGTTTTAACAGCGTCCATAAAGTTGAGGTAATTGCCCCCATACCGGACGCAGTAGATAAGGCGGATTCTGCCCCTTCTAAACTGGCGATGCGGTGCTCAAGTAGGGATAATGTTGGGTTTGAAATACGGCTATAGAAATGGCCTTCCTCTTCACCTGCGAAGAGTGCGGCACCTTGTTCTGCATTTTCAAATTCAAATGTGGATGTCATATAGACCGGAGGAACTAGAGCACCCTGTTCGCTGCGAGCATCATACCCGTCATGAATTGCCCGTGTAGCGAAACCCAATGGAATTTTATTATCATTTTCTGAGTTCATTATCTTTCCTAATAAATTACATTTACAAAGGTGTAACATTTTTTACTGGCGGTGTTCTTGCGTTTATTAGATAATTACAGTAGATATTAGCAGATTATGCCAAAGGAATAATAATGGACGCAATTGATAGAAGAATAATTAAATCTTTACAGCAGAATGGAAAACTGACTAACCAGGAGTTATCAGATAAGGTTGGCCTATCGCCATCGCCCTGTTTGCGCCGTGTCCGCAACCTTGAAAAAAATGGTATTTTAACCGGATATACAGCCTTAGTTGATCAGGATAAATATGGATTACCGTTAACAGTATTTGTCAATATTCGCCTTGAGCGCCATTCGGATGAGTGTATTAAGTCATTTGAACAGGGGGTAAAGCGTTTGGATGAAGTGATGGAGTGCTACCTTATGACTGGAAAGTTCGATTATCTGTTACATGTGGTCAGTGAAGATCTTAAAACTTACGAAATTTTTGTGAGAGATAAAATATCAACCATCCCATGTATTGCTGGTATTGATTCAAGCTTTGTTTTTGGACGAGTGAAACGCAAAATGGAATTTCCAACTTTATAATATCATAAAGGTGATGGGGGATTATCAGTAAAAAATATTAAAATAGCTATATTATTTTTGTTCAGGAATTTTTGTTAATGTGATCCGGTCGGGTAACCACTTACAAAATGTTAGAAATAGACTAAAGTCTATAGGGTTTTCTTCAAGAATTCATGTACATAGGTAGGCAGTCGAATGGATCATTTGAACACATGTAATATAAAATTCTAATAATTCCCCACCCCCATTGATTTAACAAATTTAATGGTCCATAAGTACTCCAGTAAACACAAATAATATTCTAATTAAAGTGAGATAAGGTCAGAGCAAAAGCTCATAAATAACAAATTCACCAATATAATTATGGAATGTGAACTAATATGTACAATAAGTTTGATAACAATAAAGACATTAACCTTTCAAGTTCATTCCCAAGTAAAACCCCCAAAGATATTAAGAAGAAGTCGGGCATACTAATGGCACTCCTGCCATTGTCTGCATGTGGCGGAGGCAGCTCAGGCGGAGGTGCGGTTACTGTAGCACCGCCAGCTGCTGCGGCGTCAGCTACTGTATACGGCAAAGGCTCTTTGACTGCTACCACCAGTACACTTTTTGATCGTACTTTGGACGTTTATGGATTAAAACTGCTGGTAGGTGGTGCATCAGGCAGTCAGGAAGCTGTTCCCGATGCTTGGGCGCATAAAGTTGCACAATCAGTCGTAATGCTCATGAACCCAGATGGTTCAAATATTAATGTGACCGCACAAGAGAACATGAAGAAAATTCTAGCCGGTGAAGACGGCACTTGGCATGCGGGCACTGGTGTGTCCCAACGAATTTTAAAAGGAACTGGGAGTGAATACCCTTTAAATCCTTTGGCAGACCACTCAGACGGTCAGTTGAATGCTCAATACGGCTCAGGAACTGAAGCATTACTTAATAACATAATGCAAGATATGGTATGGTATAAAAACAGTACTGGTACTATTAATTCTGGTGATGGAGACATTCAAGAGCTTTATGAGCATGTTTTGCATACGCTGCATCCATGGGGCGTAAGAGGCGCTGTCGCGGGATCTGCTGAAGCTCTTAACTACACCAAAGTGGGTTCAATAGATCCGCATGATGCCAACGATAGCAGCTGGAAAACATCGGAGCTTTATTTGGCTATGAAGGAGGCTATCGATAATGGAGTTTTTGATCCATCTGGATATGCATCAGACCCATTAAACGTTGGGGAACAATTCCATGTTACAGCGGTTGAATATACTTATATTCTTAATTTTAGCATGTGGTCGATGGGCAAAGAGTTTTGGCCCGATAAAGTCAATGGTGATGGAGCATTAGAGGGTGAATGGAGTGTAACTGCATCTGATCCAACAGGAGTGCTTTCAGAAAACCCGCTGGGTCATGCATTGTTCATGAAATACTTTGATCCCGTTTTATCCAAACCTGACTTTGTGACTTTGAGAAGCATGTTTCAAGATGATGACCAAGGCGCACCTGGGTACGATACGGTTAATGGTACTGTGGGTGATGATGCTCTCACAGGTGCTGATGGTATGCAAACCCTAAGTGGCTTAGCAGGCAATGACACTCTCAAAGGTGGAGGGGGAACAGACAGCCTTGATGGCGGCACTGGTGCTGATGATCTTTATGGTGAGGGTGATCTAGATACCTTTATCCTAGAAGCAGGTGACAGTGTCCTAAGCTTTGGTGGAGCTGGTAATGCGGGTACTGTGTCGGGCTTTGATACTATTCATGACTTTAAGACGGGTAATGGTACCTCTAACAGTGAAACAATAAACACTGTGGGTAAATCCGCTGTTGTGGCCAACACGGCCGGGACAGACGGTACGGATAGTACTCTGACCATTGGCGGAACAGCCATCAAGTCCCATGCCATTACGAAGGGTGTTATTAGCTTTGATGATGCTGATACATTTGCAGGAATGCTAGATATTAGCACTAATAGTGAGGTCGCTGCGGCACTCGATTATATACAAAACCAAGATCTCGGTAATGCGGGTGCGACTGTTGGCTTTGATGTTGGCTCTGATACCTTCTTGTTCACTCAGGGTAATGACGCCGGCGGCGATGCACAAGACGTAGTCGTTAGGCTTGTGGATGTTCAGATAGATAGCCTGATCAACACAAATGGAAAAGGTGAGCTTGATCTCTATATTGTTTAGGGGCGAAGCTTTATACTCTGAGGTGCTCTTTAGTGGTGAACCTCAGAGGTTATTTTAAAACTTACTAGGTGACAAAAATCCACTATGAATAAAAAACCGTGTCTAGAAGTCTGTAACAGTCCTGTATGGACCCCTGTGAGCGAGTAAATACATGGTTCTGATTAGAGGGGTGTTCTAGAGGGGGAATACTACACTTCAGCTAAACTTTAAGCCATTTAATTCCTTAAGGGGACATAGGGTTATATATTCCTATAGCCCTCTGTCCCCTTAGTGGCTCAGGATTAATCTATATTTAATCTATATTTAATAGTAGAATAAATGCATAAAATATGTTTTACATTTATAGTTGGAAAGGTCAATTAATGAGAATACTAAAAATCCAGTTTCGTTTTGGACTTATATCATTATTTTTAATACTGGGCCAAAAGTATTCACTTGCCCAAGAAGTAGTATTTTCTGCTGTTCCATCTTATTCACAAACATTCAAAAATAATGTGCAACTTGCAATAAACGAGCATCCCCGCGCAGCTGCAGCTATTGCTATGCGTGAGGAACAAAAGTACATCGAAGATGAGGCAAGGTCAGCACTCTATCCTCAGATTGGAGTAGACTTATCCGGACGTCACCGCTTTGCTGATAATTATGAAGATCGTTTTGATAATATCACTCAACGTAGTTTAAGGGAAACGGCTGCAAATGTTTCGCTTACCGGGCGTCAACTTATTTATGATGGCGGCAGCACTTTTAGCAGAATTTCAAGTGCCAGGTATGCCTTTACAGCTGCGCACGAAGAATATGCGCTCGAGACGTCTGCAATCGCACTAGCGGCCACTGAGGCTCACTATCATATGTTATTGCAAAAGGTTAGAAAAGAATACCATCATGAGAACGTTAGCCGTCACCGTGAAATTCTGGATATGGTTAATCAACGTTTCGAAAGTGGCCGTGGAGCCAATCAGGATGTAACACTGATGGAATCCCGTCTTGCCCTTGCTGAAACTCGGGCATTTCGAGTTGAAATGGACCTCGAGGAAGCTATTAGTAATTATGAAGAAATTTATAACTTTTCTCCAGCTAATATAAAGCGTCCTGAATTTTCAATGGGGCTGCCAAACTCTGAAAATGATGCACTTCAGATGGGCTTCCTAAACAGTCCCCTTATAGTAATGGCATCGTCGCGCACTCTTGCTTCAAAAGAAGACGTGAGTGCCATGAAGAGAGAAAGGTTACCAAGCCTTTCTCTTGAACTGTCGGCAACCAAATACGACCTTGAGCGCGGGAACCCCGATTATGATGTGACCGGAAGGTTGGTCTTAAACTATAGCCTTTATAACGGCGGGGCGAGCAACGCCCGCATTTCAAGAACGAAAAAAGGTTATGAACGCCAAAGATATTTAGAAGATAATATTCACCGTGAAGTAAACCGCGGCATTAAAGTTTCTTATCAAAGTATGGAAAGCCAAAAACGCCAGGTTATTACACTAAAAAAATCCATGGAGGCTAGTGGGATTAACCGTGACCAAACTCGTGAACAGTTTGAAATGATGGGCGGTAACCTATTTTCACTTTTGGAAGCAGCAAGAGAACATCATAGTGCTCGTGAACAACATTTAGGCGGCATGATAGAATATGAACTTTCCAAATTTAGATTGCTTGATGCTATGGGCACTTTGCTTCCTGCACTCAACATATTGTTACAAAAGGGGTGAGGAATGAACAAATTTAACACCCAATCCGCCATTCTTGATAAAGATCATTGGTTCTGGGGGTCTTTTCATCAAAACTGGTGGACTTATGGTCAAATTATCCTTGCGGCAATCATGACTAACTTTTTCTCACTTGGCAGTTCGATATTTATCATGACAGTTTATGATAGGGTAATTCCTAATAATGCTGTTGAAAGTTTGGTTGCTCTTTGCATCGGAATGGGAATTGTTATTGGTTTTGATTTCCTTTTAAAATTCTTACGTTCTTACTTTATTGATAGTGCAGGTCAAAAAGTTGATATTCAAGTGGCCAAGGGTATTTTTGATCGCATAATGAAGCTAAAGCTTTCGAACCAAAAGGGTTCTACGGGTGGATTAGTCAACACAGTTCGTGAATTTGAAAGTCTACGTGATTTTTGTACCTCTGCGTCTCTAGCCACTGTTGTTGATATACCCTTTATTGTTTTCTTTATCGCTGTGATTGCTATGATTGGAGGCCCCGTAGCATGGGTGCCGGCTATTACCGTTCCATTTGTGTTGTTCGTGGGTATTTTTATTCAGCCGTTCTTATCGCGATTTTCAAAAGAAGGTATGCAACAAGGGCATAATAAACAAAGTACGTTAGTCGAGATTGTTTCTGGACTTGAGACATTAAAAAGTCTTGGTTCTAATCAGTTATTTCATGATCGTTGGGAAAAGGCTGTCGACCAACATTCAAAAGTAGGCCTTAAGTCGAGGATGTTTAGTCAAGTAGCTATTAACTGTGCCTCATCTGCACAACAAATCTCACAGATTGGTATTGTAGCTGTTGGATTTGTCATGATCATGGACAATGAACTATCCATGGGGGCACTGATTGCGTGTGTTATTATTTCCGGACGTTGCCTAGCGCCTTTAGGGCAACTCGCTAGTTTACTTACCCGTTATAACCACGCTAAAACTGCCTATTCCGCTCTTGATGAATTAATGGCAGAGCCAAATGAAGACGTAACAGGACGTGACTTTATCCGTCGCAATACTATGAAGGGTAAAATTGAATTTAAAAATGTGACGTTCAAATACCCTGATCAAACAATACGCGTCCTTAATAATTTCTCCTTTCAGGTTAAGTCGGGTGAAAAAGTAGGCATTCTAGGTAAAATAGGATCAGGAAAAAGTACCGTGTTAAGGCTTGCCGCAGGTCTTTATGAACCAGATGATGGCGCAATTATGATTGATGATACGGACCTTCGTCAAATTGTACCAGAGGATGTGCGTAAAAATATGGCTATGGTTTTACAAGATGTATTTCTATTTTCAGGAACGGTAAAAGAAAATATTACCATGGGACACCCTAATGTAACCGATGAAGATATTCTTCACGCAGCAGAAGTTAGTGGATTACAGGACTTTTTAGGGTCTATTCCCAATGGATATGACCTTCATTTGCGTGATCGAGGCGAGGGGCTTTCTGGCGGTCAAAAACAGGCACTTGCTATTTGTCGTGCACTTGTCCGTAAATCACCGATTGTTATGATGGATGAGCCCACTAGCTCTATGGATACAGCATCTGAATTTAAACTCATTTCCCGCTTGAAGGAAGAACTTAAAGACAGAACTCTTCTAATCGTTACTCATCGTCCTTCAGTACTTGAGCTGGTTGACCGCATAATTGTCGTCGAACAGGGCAAAGTTGTTGCCAATGGGCCTAAAAATGATGTGATTAAAATGTTAAATGCTAGGGGTGCAAATACACCCCCGAAATTATGAGGAAAGAATGATATGGTGAAAAAAGAAAATGCCTGAACTTACACCTAAAATAGCTGCAAATGCTCTGCTTCTGAGTATCTTTGGTTTTTTCATGCTCTTTATTTTGTGGGCCTCTCTTTCGGAACTTGATGAAGTGACCCGTGCCTCTGGCCGTATCGTGCCAAGCAAACAAATTCAAGTAATCCAAAATCTTGAGGGAGGAATTGTAAAAGAAATTCTCGTGCGTCAAGGGGATACAGTAAAAGCAGGTGACGTACTTATAAAACTCGATCGTACCCAATTTGACGCTGAATTTAACCGTAATGAAGAAGAATATCTTTCTCTACTTATGAGCATTGCGCGTCTTCGTGCAGAAAGTAATTTTGAACAACCTGTATTTGATGGTGAACTCGCTGTTGGTCATGAGAGTATGGTTAAGCGTGAAACCAATCTCTTTAATGCCCGCAAGGCTGAGTTTGATGCATCGACTAGTAGTTTTGAAGCTAAGTTGCGCCAAGTAGAGCAAGAACAAATTGAAACAGAAGTGCTTCTTATTAGCGCAAAATCTGCAAGTGATCTTGCAATAAGAGAATTGGAAATTTTAAAGCCGCTTGTTAAACGCGGCATTGAACCAGAAATGGAAATTATTCGCGCGGAGCTGCGTAAAACAGAGGCAGATGGTAATTACCGTATCGCAGAGCTTAAAATCAAAAAAGCGATTAAAGCTGTTGAAGAAGCCTACCTTCAAATTGAAGCTAAAAAACAAAACTTCCTTGCCATAACTCTCACAGAACTCAATGAAGCAGAAACTAAGAGTAATCAACTTGTGGATAGCCTGCCAGCATTATCAGATCGTGTTAATCGTACGGATGTTCTCGCTCCAACGGATGGTGTAATTAATCAAGTTATGGTAACAACTATTGGTGGTGTTGTTGATTCTGGTATGCCTATTGTGGAGCTTGTACCTCTTGATGATTCACTGCTCGTAGAGGCAGAAGTACAGCCAAAAGATATTGCCTTCCTTCACCCAGGTCAACTGGCGCGCGTAAAGCTTACCGCTTATGATTTTTCACGATACGGTGCGCTTGAAGGGACTGTTGAAAATATTAGTGCCGATGCGATCCTCAATGATCAGAAACAATATGTTTATATGGTCAGGGTACGTACAGAAGAAAATAGCTTATCATCCGATACTGGTGTTCTTCCAATCTTACCGGGTATGGTGGCAGAAGTAGATATCCTAAACGGCAAGAAAACTATCATGCGTTACTTGATGAACCCGGTACTGAAACTCAAGGATAAAGCTTTTCGTGAGCGATAGTTATATATAATAAAATTGACATAAACCAATTGCACGGGTTTTGGGTTACACATTGAGGGGCTTCGCTCAGGTGCTGAAGGTCATTTAACCACAATATTAATATAAAAATGTAATAATCCTTCTCAAGGCTCTTTTACTTTTGTGTGCACTTAAAAAACTACGCTTATATATTTTTGAATTAATATATTTCGCGTCAGCTTTGGATTGCGCGTTTATGCTTTAAAAATGGCTTAATATACTTTCGGTAGGCCAGGGCCAGACCTGTCCAAACCATTATTGCAGACAGCAATGAAACAATTCCCGCTATAGTTTGACCGAGCAACCCCAATGCCTCACCTGTGTGCAAGTAGCGGATAAAGTATCGAGCTTTCTTGCCGGCGCTATACTCTTGGAAAGGTTCCCACTTTACAGCAGCACCATTAGCACGGTTGAGATACAGGTCAGCTTTTTTTTGTGGCTCTCCCCCATTTCCGGTATCAACGGAAAAACGAATATTTTCGTCAGTCAGTTTTGGGTATGTCATAGTTATGGTTGTCCAGTTTTTCCTTTTTAGGACAGCGTTTTGGAACATGGCTTCAAATGTTATAGCTTGATCAAAAACTGCTTTTGGCTCAAGCTCATTAACGGTTCGTCCTCGCACAGGTGGCTCCTCACCAGAAAGAGTATAAACTAGGTTATTTGCCCAGCTATAATAAAAGACGGTTGCCGTCGAAATAATAACAGTGAGTGGTATAGCTGACCAGATACCCATGACATTGTGCCAATTGAAGTCACGTCCACGAGAGGATTTCGCTTTTCTGAAAAACAAAACTTTTTTAATATTCTTCCAGTTTAAAACTTTTGGTACCCAGAGATAGATGCCAGAAAGCACAATAAACAGGAACATCAAATTGGCACCGCCAGTAAACATACGCGCGGTGGCGCGACTTTCTCCTTCCATAGATAACCAGCGATGCAGGCTTCTCATTTCACTAAAAAAAACTTTAACCGCCTTTGGACCGTTACCGAGAATTTCACCACTATAGCGATTTATATAGAAATATTCTTTCCCGCGAATGATAATGGGAGCCTCAGCTGAATTTAGAATTTTAATAGACCTTAATTCTTTTTCATTTAATTCATCTCGGTTCATTGTGATGATTTCATCGACCGCAAGAGTATTCGCGCCAACTGGGATAGTTCTCTCATAATCCGTCTCCGCCCAAGCGATTATTTGTCGCTCGTAAGTAAGAATTACGCCCGTAGTTGACATAATTAGGATTAAAATTCCCGCTAATACACCGCAGATCAGATGCGGCCAATAAAGAATTTTATGTAAAGTCATGGCTCGGCCTTTAATGTTAATAATTATCATTAGAATCGACTTTATAATAATGAGAATGATTATCAACTTGTAAAGAAAATAATGAAAGAGAGGAGGGTAGTTCATGATATTCAGAAAATTTTTTACTTAGGGCCCTTCTTTTTTAAAAATGAGGGGTTCTACAAGAAGCCCAGCTCTATGAGTCAAATTGAACTGTGGTTAGGTTTACAGGCAAGGGTTTTGGGTATAACGTTGAAACATTCAGTTTTCGCAGACGAACTAATGAATGTAGAAAAGCATTTCTAATCCGTTAAGTAACAATAAGTTTAGACTATTTAAATACCCATGCGGCCAAGTTCTTATAATTACTTTGTCCTATTTTACTCAACTCCGTTGTACTAACCAATAATTTTAAATATTAAAGGAAAAAATAATGTCATTAAGAAGAAAAACTACAGGAATTTTTCTCATGCTGGCTTTAAGCACAACAACCTTAGTTCCAGTGTCAGCACCTATCGCAGCAGAAAAAATACAGGTAATAAATAATGATTATTGGTGGCCAAATAGACTAGACCTCTCTCCGCTACGGACAAATTCAATAAAATCTAACCCAATGGATAAGACCTTTGATTACAAAAATGAGTTTGCTAAATTAGATTTGGATATATTGAAAGAAGACCTTGAAAAAGTTATGATAGCGTCACAAGACTGGTGGCCAGCAGATTACGGACATTATGGTCCATTCTTTATTCGTATGGCATGGCATAGTGCTGGTACCTATCGTACAGTCGATGGACGAGGGGGTGCTGATGGAGGAATGCAACGCTTTGCTCCTCTTAATAGCTGGCCAGACAATACCAACCTTGATAAGGCGCAACGTCTTTTATGGCCAATTAAAAAGAAATACGGTAATAAAATTTCTTGGGGTGACCTAATGGTGCTTGCCGGGACTGTTGCAATGGAAGATATGGGGTTCGAAACCTATGGCTTTGCAGGGGGACGCATTGATGGCTGGGAGCCAGAAGATGTAAACTGGGGATCTGAAGGTCAATGGCTGGGTCGTGAGGGACGACACGATGACAATGGTATGTTGAAAAAACCACTCGGTGCCGCACGCATGGGGTTGATATATGTAAACCCTGAAGGCCCAAATGGTGTTCCTGACCCCTTGTTATCTGCAAAAGAAATTCGCGATACTTTTAGTAATATGGCCATGAGTGATGAAGAAACGGTGGCCCTAATTGCTGGTGGGCATACTTTTGGTAAAGCTCATGGTGCAGCCAAAGCAGCAAATCTTGACAAGGAACCAGAAGGTGCAAGTCTCGAAGATCAAGGGCTCGGATGGAAGAATAATTATCAGTCAGGTAAGGGAGAAGATACTATTACTTCTGGCTTAGAGGGGGCATGGACTGCGGCACCAACAGCATGGACCCACATGTATTTGCAAAACCTATATGCGTTCGAGTGGCAACAGGTGCGAAGTCCAGCAGGAGCTATTCAGTGGGAACCAAAAGACGAGGATACCGCCAATGTCCCGGATGCACATATTACTGGAAAATTTCATAAACCAATTATGTTTACAACGGACTTAGCGCTAAGATATGATCCAGAGTACGGCAAAATAACAAAGCGCTGGCTTGAAAACCCTGAAGAGTTTGGGAAGGCCTTTGCGAGAGCTTGGTTTAAATTAACACACCGCGACCTTGGACCTCGTTCACGGTATTTGGGGGCGATGGTTCCAAGCGAACCACTTATTTGGCAAGACCCGGTTCCCTCGGTTGACCATAATTTGATTACTGAAAGTGACGTTAGGGACCTTAAAAACCAAATTCTTAACTCAGAGTTGTCTGTATCGCAATTAGTACGTACCGCTTGGGCATCAGCTTCAACATACCGTAATACGGACATGCGTGGAGGTGCGAATGGAGCAAGACTGCTTCTAGCACCACAGAAAAACTGGGCTGTGAATAATCCATCTGAGGTAAGTAAGGTTGCGAAAGTTCTGGGTTATATTCAAACATCTTTCAACAACAATGCCGGTAATGGTAAAAAAGTTTCCATAGCGGATTTAATTGTTCTTGGTGGCGCTGCGGCTATAGAGAAGGCTGCCGCTAATGCAGACATCACTATAAATGTTTCATTTACACCCGGCAGAACGGACGCTACACAGGAAATGACGGATGTTCAGTCAGTTAAGTTTCTGAGACCAAAAGCTGACGGATTTAGAAACTATTTTGATGAAAGTAATACACGAAATCCGGCTGATATGCTTATAGAAAAAGCTTCTGTATTAAATTTATCAGTGCCAGAAATGACTGTGCTTATCGGTGGGATGAGAACTTTAAATGCCAACGTAAACGGTTCGCCTCATGGTGTATTTACCGATAACCCCGGTACACTTAACAATGACTTTTTTGTTAACTTACTTGGTATGAAAACTGAATGGAAAAAATCTTCAACAGAAGGCGTTTTCGAAGGCTACGACCGATATAATGGTGAGCTTAAATATACTGCAACTCCCGTTGATTTAATTTTTGGTTCTAATTCTGAACTTCGTGCTGTAGCAGAAGTTTATGCCTTTGATGGCTCAAATGATAAGTTTGTAAAAGATTTTGCCGCAGCCTGGACAAAAGTTATGAACCTCGACCGATTTTAATATAATTGTAATGGTCTGGATTTTACAAGGATCCTAATTTTGGGCCTATTGTCGCCATCGGGATTGGCGGTATTCAAATGGTGGGCGGCTTTTCACCGCTTATGTCTGCAGCAGCCCTCGGGTCATTTGAGGACACCTACAGTAGATCATAAATAAATGCCCTTGTTTTCCCGTGTTGTTTTGTCTTATTCTTAGGTCATAACAATCCGTAAAATATGAGGGACACTCAATGATCAAGAAAATATTATTATGCGCTGCGATAACGACTGCTGCAGCCAGCACATCCTATGCGCAGAGCTGTAAGGAAGCCGATATCGTTCTTAAAAACGGCACCGTCTATACAGTTGATGAAAATAACCCTTCCGCTGAAGCAATAGCAATCCTAGGCAGCAAAATCATCTATGTAGGTGATAATATCGGCGCCGAGCGTTATTCTTGTGGTGATGCAAATGTTGTCGACCTCACGGGCAAAGCAGTCTATCCCGGCCTTATTGATGCGCATGGTCATTTGTCCCGGGTTGGTGAACGTGAAGTAAACCTTAACTTGCAAAGCATTAATAGCCTTAAGGAAGTTCTAGAAAAAGTAAAAGAATATGCGGATAACAATCCGAATGCAGAGTGGATTTCTGGCCGCGGCTGGATCGAAAAAGTTTGGCCTGAAGGGCGTTTCCCGACCCGGCAGGATTTAGATGTGATTGTCCCTGATCGTCCCGTATTTCTCGTACGTGCTGACGCTCATGCTGCTGTCATTAATACCGCCGCTATGAATATGGCTAAGATTACTGGAACAACTGTCGCCCCTTCAGGTGGTGCAATCAATCTCGATGAAAATGGTGAACCGACAGGCATGCTGATCGACAAAGCCATGAACCTCGTCCTCCCTCTCATCCCTTCAATCACTCGCGAAAAGGCAAAAGATAATATCCGCATCGCAACCGAAAGAAACGTTAGCCTCGGCTGGACTGGTTTTCATAATGCTGGAGATACATATGATGTTCTACGTATGATGCGTGAACTACGTGCCGAAGGCAATCTCAAGCACCGTGTATATCATGCCGTTAGGCCAATGTTATATGCCGAAGATGCAGAAATTCTCTTTGAGAACGGTGGTGAAATCGATCCTGAACATTATGTGACAGCACGGCAGTTTAAAATAACCGTTGATGGAGCACTTGGTTCACGTGGCGCAGGCTTCATTGAACCCTATTCCGATTATGATACCCAAGGCCTTGTCAGATACTCAGAAGACGACCTTCGTCCTCTACTCATTCGTGGTCTTGAAAACGGTCTTCAGTTCCAGCTACACGCTATCGGTGATGCGGCAAACCGTATGGTCCTCAATGCTTTTGAGCAAGCTCTTAAAGCCGTTCCAAAATCGAAACGGAAGGTAAATGATCCGAGGTGGCGCATTGAACATGCTCAAAATGTCCAACCGGGTGATGTAGACCGTTTTATTGATCTAGACATAATACCGTCCATGCAGCCATCACATGCCATTGGTGACCTTCACTTTGCTGAAGATCGTCTGGGCATCGACCGCCTTGCAAATGCCTATCTATGGCGTACTTTTATTGACAAAGGTGCAATTATTCCCGGCGGCACCGATCAGCCAGTGGAAATTGGCGACCCTCGTATTGAGTTTTATGCGGCCGTGGCTCGTAAAGACCTCGACGGGTTTTCCGCCGAAGGTTGGCATCCTGAACTTAAAGTCACCCGTGAAGAAGCTCTTAAAATGTTTACAATTTGGGCCGCCTACGCAGCATTTCAAGAAAATGTACTTGGTTCACTTGAAGTTGGAAAACTCGCCGACATCAGCATTTTTGATAAAGACATCATGACCATTCCAGAAAACGAGATTATGTCATCTAACGCCGTCATGACCATTGTCCACGGTGATATTGTTTATTATAAATAACTGTTTCTTTAAATATATCTATCAAGGGTCGCTATTTAAAAAGCGGCCCTTTTTGGTTTTTTCTTGCCATTTCCAATTGCCCGAAATGAAGAAGTGAAAAAATGGATATAATTTCATGACTACTGAGTGTCTGCTTTTGGCCGAAAGCAGACACTCAGAATTTGCTTCCTGATAGAATTTTTTACTCATTCATGAGAACTTTGATTGTAGGTTCCATCGCTTCCGCCCAAATCTTGTAACCGTTTTCGCTTAGATGGAGTAGGTCTGGCATGACATCTCTAGACAGTTGTTCTTTTTCATCCAGGAAACTATTATTGATGTCCAGAAAAAAGACCCATTCATTATCAACAACTTCGCTTGCAGCAAGCACACTAATTTGATCGTTCTTTTCCCACTGCTCACCTTTTCTGATTTTAACAGGCAGTGGCACTCGAAATACTCTTGAACCACTCCCCCTTGGGAACATGTTCAACAGTAATATTTTTGATTTTGGTAATTTTTCTCTGAGTACTTTGATGATGTCAACGATACCATCAGCAATTTGATCTATTGAATAATCACTGGTTTCGGAGTTATTGGTACCGATCATAAGTACAGTCAATTTAGGATTAAGCCCTTCAACCTCACCATTTTCTATACGCCAGAGTACATGTTCCGTATTATCACCCGCGAATCCAAGGTTTAAGGCATTGCGGTGCATATAATATTTTTCCCACGATTGCGCACCCACATCGCTCCAATGATCTGTTATTGAATCACCGACCATTAATAAATCTACATCTCCCATTTTTACCCGCTCTAATGTTTCAACATGTCTTGGCATCCACCAATTTGATGTCCTGCTAACAGGTGTATTGGCAAGATGCTTTTCCACCACATAATTTTGGGTGTTTCCACTATAGTTCGAAGCACAACCAGAAACAAACAACATAACTATCGGGATTAATAATAAGGATTTAAACATATTTTTGGGACCAGCTTCTTTTTTATACGGTGAAGTTAAAAGTTATAGACAACAATGAGTGATTGGTCAAAAAACACGTTTTATGAGTGTCCGCTTTGGGTCGATAGCGGACAGTCTCGATTTCTGATTTTCAACGATAATAGGTATGAATTTCGGGATTAGAATAAGTAAGGTATTTCTCTTTTGGGATATAAACGAGGCCTTTTAAATGTAATCGTTCTCTTACATCTTTTGGTAATTCAGAGATTGCCTCAGAAATAACATCAAAGTATATTTTCTGATCTATACCGATCGCTGAAATATAAGGTAAACTTGGGGTAGGTTTAGTCCACTTTATAATTCGCAATTCATTATAAAACTTTTCGTATTCACTCATAAAAGTAAGTGATATTGGGTCTATACAAGCGATTTCTGCTTTTCCCTCTGCGACCATTCGTGCAGAATCTAAGTGACCTCCAGAGCATACCCTGTTTTCGAAAAAGAAATTATCTTTTTTAGTTTCAAAAAAAGCTGACGCGTAACCGGATTGAGAAATAATATCATTGTAGGCGAATAATGCGTCTTTATAATCTATTAAATTTTCGCCTACATCGCTTTGGTTTACAATAAAGGCGCTGCTGTAATATCCAGGGATGCAATTCTTGACGCCGAAGTCTGGTGTGCCAATGAGAGTGACCTTGTCATGTAGATGGGTACGAAAAGGCATGCCACATGTTTGACTTAGAACTAGTTTAGGGTCCTCCCAAACGGTCATTTCATCTGCGTCTTGTGATAGATCTTTAGGGCTTTCTATGCCATGCAAGGCAAGTTTATTTCTAATTATGTTCCAAAACTTGTCATGGGCATCAACAAGTTCCGGCCTTTGATACATTTGTAAGCTGGCGATCATAATATTTCCCTTAATTTTGACAACATAATGTATTCTCGGTATGTTTTCGACAACAACAAGAAGATGTGATGGGAATATCGGTTTTTAACATCGCCAAGGATAATTTCTTGCTGATAGTTATGATTTCTTTATCTTCATTCCTATTACGTAGACATTCAAAAAGGCCGTGAAGGGACCACACATTGTCAAGATGTTGTTGACATCTTGGTAAAGTATTAATCAGCCCAAGGTCAGTTCGATAAACCTCCTCGGCTTCTTTATAATGACCTTGTTCCATTAGTAGGGCACCTAGTGCATGTCTTGGCGGGTGCATCCAAGCCCAAGGTTCAGTATAAGCGAGGTTATCGTCGCGAGAAATACTCTCTCTTAGATGGCCGTAAGCTTCTTCATAATTTTCTTTATGATATTCAACTTCTCCCTCTAGCATTTTTTCTGCAACAGCTAATACGTCTATTGCTAAATTATTAAAAAACTTTCTGTCTTTTGGAACACGCTTTAAAGAACAATAAAAACTTGAGCGTTGGTCATCGGCCTCAGTAAATTGACCAAGCGCAGCATGAGCTATACCTTTTGCATAATGATGCATAGGTGTGGATACTGGATAAAGTATCGGGCAATCAGGCATGGGAGTGTCAATGATTTCCTGCCATTTTCCAAATCGTATCAAAACATGCATTGCCATGGAATAATATCCCTCCATTGTAATAGCGAGCTGGGGGCGATCGCTTACTTCTAATACATCACGGCTGAGAGTGTTGCACATTTCTTGTGCGGCTTCCCAAGCGGGTTCAAATTGCCCTAGAAGCATGCATGTATACATCATCAAATGCAGGTCATGGCAACGTGCGGTAGTATAGAAGTTGTAGGGTCCTGCATAGTCGAGATATAGTCTATCTGCTATGATAGCTTTTTCACTAGCAATTTTAGCTTCTTCATATAATCCGCATAAAACATAAGTGTGGCCAGGCATGTGATTCATGTGTCCTACATCGGGGCATAGAGTACGAAGAATGTTTGCAGCCTCTAAAGATTGTTCGGGTGCCGAGGACATTTCTGTAGCGTGAATATGAAGATGTAATATTAGCGGATGTTGAGTTAATTTCTGTTCATTTCTTAATGCGATTGCTTTATTTAATACATCTAAAGCTTCAATAACATCGGAATTTTCAGCCGGTTCATTTAATTTAATATTCCAAAGTCGCCAGGGTGTGCGTGTAATCATAGCTTCAGCAAAGATAGCCATTATATCAATATCTTGTGGATATTTTTTATAAAGTTCCCGTGTTGCATTAGAATAGTCATCATCCCATTGATCAAATTCTTCTGCTGTTACGCTATGATCAATTTGAAATCGTGCGGACAATGCGTTAATCAGGTCTGCTTCAAATTCAGAAACATGGGGAATAAGTGATTTAGCGACCTGAATGTGATCATAACAAAGTTTAGTATATTTCTTTAATTCCAGATCTCCAAAATGTCGCCAAGGAAGATTATAAAAAGGCCCAGAACCATAGGCAACTCCCCAATGGGCCATTGCACATTTTGGATCAATTTTTATTGCTTTATGGAAACACTTAACACCTTCTTCATGGTTGAAGCCATAACACCAATTTAATCCCCTTGTGAACCATATTTGCGCATCCTTAGACGAGGTTGATATTGCACGTGAATATTTACCAAGATTAAAATAAGTATCCATTTACAATCCTTTTTCGCGTTAATCATCAGCGTATGCTCTTGTACTGATTTTATTTAATATACCAATGTCATTTGTTTATACATGAAATATATTCTACGGTTGATCTTTGTTAGAAGTCAATTCAACTTGTCTATACAAGAAATGTTAATTGCAATATGAACTGGGCGAATACTGATTTGAGAAAGTTAAATCTTATCAATAAAGGGAGGGTATAATATGAATCAAAATAAAAGACCTAGTTTTAATCAAGCTTTTTTGTGCTTCAGCGGTGTTATGACGATTATTGTAATTGGCGTACTTGCTTTTAACGTAAGTATGCATGTTTTGTTGGCAATAAGTATAATTTGGACTTGTTGTCATACATATTTTTTAGGTTATAAATTCTCAGAGATTAAACAAACAATGAGTGATGGCATTACGCGGGGGCTGGGTGCTGCGTATATTTTTATTCTTGTTGGTGTAGTGATTGCTGCTTACATGGAAAGCGGTACGATTGCTGGCCTTGTATATTATAGTTTGGATCTAATTCACCCTGCTGTCTTTTTGCCAGCTGGACTGCTTCTCTGTAGTTTTATGTCGCTTGCTGTTGGGACTTCTTTTGGTACGGTTGGTACGGCGGGAGTTATTCTAATCGGAGTTGGTTCTGCCCTTGGAATACCGCTGCCAATTGTTGCGGGGATGATAATCTCAGGTGCGAGTTTTGGCGATAAATTGTCGCCAATCTCAGATACAACTAATCTAGCGGCTGTTGCGGCGGGAACAGATCTGTATAAACACATAAAATCTATGCTGTATACGACTATTCCAACTTATATTCTCTGCCTTATTATTTTTACTATTATCGGGTTGCAGTATTCTTCAGGAACCTTATCGAATGTTGAGATCAGGACATTTCAAAGTGCGATAGAGAGTAATTTTATCGTGAGTATTTGGGCATTCCTGCCAATTGTTGTTTTGCTTACATTAAGTGTGAATAAGATACCAGCAGAGCCTTCTATGATTGCAAGTATAATCGTAGCCTTAATTATTGCGGTCACTCAGCAGGACCGAGGTATATTAGATATTCTCAATAGTTTTCAAGAAGGATATTCTGCTAAAACGGGTCATGCAGGACTCGATATACTTGTTAATAGAGGAGGTATTCAAAGTATGATGCAAACCTTTTCTCTTGCTTTGTTTGCTCTCGCCCTTGGTGGATTATTAGATACAATTGGCTATTTGACGGTACTACTTGAAGGTATTTTAAAAAGAGTGAAGGGGGTTCTGGCCCTGATGTTTGCCACAATGTCTTCAGGAGTTTTAAGTTGTTTAAGCACAGGAGAATCCTACATTGGAATTATCGTGACTTCACAATTATTCAAGAAAAAGTATGAGGAAATGAAGCTTCAAAAACATATGCTATCTAGATGCGTTGAAGAAAGTACGACATTAGTCGCACCGATTATTCCGTGGTCCACCGGAGGGGCATTCTTTTTCGGGGCACTTGGTGTTCCTGTTTTAGAATATTTACCATGGGCATTTTTAAACTATTTAAATATGTTTGTATCTCTTGCAATGGCGTATTTTGGATTTGGCATATTCAGAGTTTTAAATAAAACGGGTCAGAAAGAAACAAAAAAAATAAGAGCTAGTGAGATATAAAACCTCTTTCCATCCATTGCAGCCCTGATCCAATTCCGCCCTTACTCTTTTAAGAAGGAGCTTTGGGTTGTGGTTGCACAATATCCGGTAAGGTTGTGTATACTAAGAATAGATAATAAAGGGTTGAATTTATGACGGTTGCTAGGGATATAAAAGAAGATGAGCCAAATTCAGTCGTTGCGATGATGATTATCGGGCTTCTATTTTTTATTTTTGGGTTTGTAACCTGGCTGAATGGATCCTTAATTCCATTTTTAAAAATAATCTGCGATCTCAATGATTTCCAAGCCTTGTTTGTGACCTTTTCTTTTTACATATCCTATACTGTGATGGCTTTACCCATGGCCGGACTACTAAAAATCACAGGGTACCGAAATGGCATCGTAATCGGGCTGATTATTATGGCCTGCGGGTCATTATTATTTATCCCTGCTGCACTTTACGGAAATTACGCAATGTTTTTAGTTGCATTGTTCGTCCTCGGAACGGGTCTTACAATCTTACAAACCGCATCAAACCCCTATGTCGTCTTTATTGGCCCTATTGAAAGTGCTGCCATGCGTATTTCAATCATGGGGGTGATTAATAAATTTGCAGGCGTGGTTGTCCCCCTCGTATTTGCAGCTCTTATTTTATCAGATTTAGGGGACACCTCAAAACTTGCAACCTCTCAATTGAGTGCCGATGAAATTTCTGCCCTATCTGCACGCCTTATCCTGCCTTATATGTATATGGCCGGGGCGCTTCTTTTTCTTATTGGTCTTGTTTACTTTTCTAAACTCCCATCAATAAATGACAATTCTTTACCCACCGATCCAGACGATACCCGTAGTAGCATTTTTGAATACCCACAAATTATTCTCGGGGCGCTTGCGCTGTTCACTTATGTTGGCGTTGAAGTGATCGCAGGAGATACCATAGGGCTTTACGGATCAAAATTGAACGTATCAAATTTTGCATCCTTAACATCTTATACCATGGTGTTCATGTTGATTGGGTATTTCATTGGCATCTTGACCATTCCAAAATATGTAAGTCAGACACAGGCCCTCATGGGGTCTGCGATTGCTGGCTGCCTCTGCATCATCGGCGTAACATTAAGTTCAGAAAGCTCAAGTGGGTTCAGTGAATTGTTATGGGGCTGGAGCGCAGTTCCAACGCTTCCTGACCCCATATTCTTTATTGCACTCATGGGCACAGCGAACGCCCTTGTTTGGCCCGCAATATGGCCTATTGCCCTCAACGGGCTTGGACGACATACTGCCCTTGGCTCCGCACTTTTAATCATGAGCATATCTGGAGGTGCCATTATCCCTTTAATATTTGGTAAAATCTCCAGCGACCTTGGCAATATGCAACCGGCCTACTGGATTGGAATTCCGTGTTATTTATT
>ENA-OSJC01000934-OSJC01000934.1-marine-metagenome-genome-assembly--contig:-NODE-934-length-26100-cov-11.082350_pt1 | contig 26100 bp, 37 predicted proteins | sample MGYA00237885_ERZ534234 | MGnify/ENA primary metagenome ERZ534234 (study PRJEB26413, sample SAMN06343907) | marine metagenome | isolation source: coastal waters | place: Atlantic Ocean: West Antarctic... | reverse complement strand
TACCAACGAGCTCTGTCAAGCCGTGACGTTGAAAAATACGTAGACGGTGAGGCAGATGTTGTTGACTATGAAAAGATCATTAACGAGTTTGCACTTATGCGCAACAAATGGTTAGGACTCTTAAAAGGTCTTGATCAAAAGCAATGGCAAATTACAAATGTAGTTAAGCTTAGAGTGGCAGGTATGGAAGATGCCAGCATCTAATGAACCATTAATAGTTGGTATAAAAGGTAGCTTTGATTTAACTAGTTTCCGTGGTCATAATAAAGACTTCATTCCAGACTTGCCTAATTTTAAATTAGTTAAAAATCTAAATGATCCGTTAGTACAGAGTGCTGACGGATTCATGCAAACTAACATATATAAAGATCATCTAATAGAATACAAAGATCAATTTGATTTTATTAAGGAATCAAATAAACCATTTTTAGTATACGAAAGCCCTGTGTTTAGATCCGGAACATCAGAAGTACACGAGCTAAATCCGTTATACATGCAACGTGTAGGATGGAATCATTTTATGCGACAGGGAATATTTTGTAACGAAAACAGCCCTCCTGATAGATTTGAAAAAATTAAAAAAGATCAAAACATAAAAATACTACCATGGGAAGCAAAGGGTGATTATATTTTATTCATCTTGCAGAAGCCTAATGACAGTAGTTTAGAACAAGTTCATAAAGTTTGGGGAAATACTACTACTGGATATTGGGATTACGTAGTTGATTGCTTAACGCATATACGTATGCATACTGATATGCCTATTATCCTTAGAGGACATCCAAAAGCAAGAAAAAGTAGGTCAATAGCAGAAGGTATTGCAAATAGCAATGCTATTCCTAATGTAACACACACTGTTAATTACGAAACAAATACAACAGCGAGTGGCGGCAAAGGATTGCAAAAAGACTTTGACAACGCCTGGGCTGTAGTTGGAACAACTAGTAATACTCTTATTGAAAGTGCATGTTTAGGTATCCCTACATTTGCATTAGACGACACTGCAATGTGTTGGCCAGTTAGTCAACCAAGTCTATCATATATAGACAATCCAAAATTAGATATACCTCGTGAACAATGGTTATATGATTTAGCTTGGACACAATATTATTTTCATGAGCATAAATTAGGGTATGCTTGGAACAGACTTAAACCTTATTACTTTTCTTAAATAAACTACGTATATAAATACTGTGGAGAAACTATATATGCAAACAACATTATATCAAGACTGGACTATATTGTCTGGCGATTCTATTCTACACAGAGCAATGAAAAAAGAACGAAAACCAAATGTTGTTGATTATCAGTCTGGACAAATTAACACAGCAATGTCGTGTTGCAAGCAATTTAGGACAGCAATTGATGTAGGAGCAAACTACGGCATAATGTCATTTCATATGTCAAAAAGATTTACTAATGTACATGCATTTGAAATTGAACCTAACGTTTATAACTGCTTAGAAACAAATGTAAAACACTTTAATCTAGATAATGTACAAATACATGCTTGCGGGCTTGGTGATAAAGAGCAAACTGTTTCACTGACTTACATTATGAACAATAAAAATATCAGCAAAGGAATAAGAAGTACATTCGGCACTCATGTTACTCCTAATTCAAGCGGTGATATCTTAGTAAAAACAATGGATAGTTTTTCATTTACAGATGTTGATTTTATTAAAATGGACGCTGAAGGGTTTGAGCCACTTATTATAAACGGCGGTATTGATCTAATAGCAAAATATAAGCCTGTAATACTATACGAATGCAAAGGGCACGAAACTAGATACGGCTATGCAAGAGACGAAGTGGGTAAACAATTAAAGAAGCTTGGCTATGGTAAAATAGCAAAGACAGGTAACAAAAAAAACGCAATTATAGGTGTGATAAATTAAATGAAACAAGTATATAATTATTGGATGCCAGATAGCGATAATCATTTTTATAGGATGATTACTAAGCGTGTTAAAAATGGAGGACCAGCTGAATATCAAGACGATGTTAGAGATACTGCTTACAAATATGTTACAGACTTTGATCTTGCAATCGACGTTGGAGCAAATGTAGGGCTATGGGCAAAGCCATTAACTGAAAAATTTAAACAAGTTTTTGCTTATGAACCTATGCAGCAAGTACATGAATGCTTAGAACTTAATGTAAAAGGATTGCCAGTGCAAGTTAATTTTTTTGCATTAGGCAGTGTTAATGATAAAGTTACTATGGAATTTGATAAAGACAATACTGGTAATAGTTATGTTTCTGATATTGGTACTGGCAACATAACTATTAAACGCATGGATGATTTAAATTTGCCTAAATTTGGATTATTAAAAATTGATTGTGAAAGACACGAGTTAGAAGTGTTAAAAGGAGCAACAGAAACAATTTTAAGATACAAACCTATTATTGTATGCGAGCAACATCCTGATACAAATGAGTGTGCCGGAGAGTATATAAAATCATTAGGTGCTATTGAATTTACTAATGTACGTAAAGATTATATATTTGGCTGGAATTCATAAATATCTTTTTTTATAAACTGCGCACATAAATATCTACATGAACAAAGTAGTATTAGTCACAGGAGGCTTTGATCCTCTACACAGTGGGCACATTGCCTATATTAACGCAGCAGCACAACTAGGTAATCAATTACATATTGGCCTAAACTCAGATGCATGGTTAACACGTAAGAAAGGCATGCCGTTTATGCCTTTCTTAGAACGGGTTGCAATCATACAAGAACTTAAAGCTGTTGATTCAGTCTTTGGATTCAATGATGATGATGACTCAGCTTGCGGAGCAATATATCAAATGTTGCACCACCGCAAGGATCTGCCAATGGCCTATAAGCTTATTTTTGCCAACGGCGGCGATAGAACAAAAGCTAATTCACCGGAACAGATGAGATATGCAACGTATCCTCATATAGAGTTTGTATACGGAGTTGGAGGAGAAGATAAGAAAAATTCAAGTAGTTGGATTTTAGAAGAATGGAAATCTCCTAAGACGATTCGTCCTTGGGGATTTTATAGAGTATTAGATCACGGCAAAGGCTGGGCAGTAAAAGAACTTACTATTATGCCAGGCAAGTCATTATCAGATCAACGACATAAGCATAGATCTGAGCATTGGCATGTTGTACAAGGCGAAGTAACAATTGACACTGAATGGCAAGATCGTAAAACAACAATAACAGTTGGTCCGCAAGATAGTTATGATATTAATAACATGGTATGGCACAGACCACATAACAACGGAACTGAGCCAGTTAAAATTATCGAAACTTGGTTTGGGAATATACTAGCGGAGAGCGACATTGAGCGAAGAGAATAACCCATTACGTATATACGTCGGCTGGGACAGTAAAGAAGAAGAAGCATACGAAGTTTGCAGGCAAAGCATAATAGATCATGCTAGTGTACCTGTTGAAATAATTCCATTGAAACAAAAATTCCTTAGAAAAACTAAAGTTTATACTAGACCCAACGATAATCTATCAAGCACCGAATTTACATTTACTCGATTCTTAGTACCGCATCTTTCTCAATATAGTGGCTGGGCACTTTTTATAGATTGCGATTTTGTATTTTTAGATGACCCAGCCAAATTGTTTGAACAATCAAATAATGATTATGCTGTAATGTGTGCGCATCACGACTATACGCCTAAAGAAGGGCTGAAGATGGATGGTAAGCAACAGTATAATTATCCAAGGAAAAATTGGTCTAGCTGTATGTTAATTAACTGCGGGCACCCAGCTAATAGACAGCTTACTACAGGGCTAGTTAACAATAGAACAAAGACAGGCGCATTCTTCCATCGTTTTAGTTGGCTTGATGATAGCCTTGTTGGAGAAATAAGCCATGAATGGAATTGGTTAGTCGGTTGGTACAAAGAGCCTGAAGACGGTACGCCAAAAGCATTACACTACACAGAAGGCGGTCCTTGGTTTAAAGAATACGAAGATTGCGAATACAATTATGAATATTATAAAGCTAAACAAAAATTATTACAATCTAAACTAGACTTTTACGAAAAAGTAGACATAGTAGGAGTTGACAGGTTAACCATAAATCCAAATAAGAAAATAATAATTGATTTGTTATTAAAAAGTATTATTGATCCAGAAGAAAACATATATAAAACAAAAGATGAATTAAATCGATTAAAGGAAATAGAAATGGGTGTCAAGGTATTAGCAGTCAGTAAAAATAAAGAAGATGACGAGGCCAATCGCGACTATCGCGACAAAGGCGCTTATGATCCTTTCTTACAAGACTTTGTTATAGGCTCTGGAGGGACAATTGGATTATGGGACTATAAAAATAAGGAAGATACTGCCTTAGTAATACGTGGGCTGGGCGGCAAAGCACAAAAAGCACTTAAAATCTGTATAGAATCTAACCGTGAATTTTATGCAATTGATACTGGATACATGCAACCTAGTATTAGAAAAGATTATCACAGAATAACAAAAAATGGACTACAAAATACTTCCAGCCTTATTACTCGTCCTGATGACAGATTGAGTAGATTAAATGTTGAATTTGGTCGTCACAAAACTGGAAGTAAAATTTTAATATGTCCACCAAGTGGAAAAGTGATGAAATTTTATGATCAAGATTTAGATGTTTGGATCGAAAATACTATTGCTGAAATTGAAAAATATACAGACAGACCAATTGAAATACGCACTAAGCCAGCCGCACGTAGTACCCGCACTACAACAGATACAATTTATAATGCAATGGCAAACGATGTACATTGCTTAGTTACATATAATAGTATTGCTGCTACTGAAGCTTTTTTGTTTGGACTTCCTGCTATTGCCCTTGCTAATAATGCAGCAACTTCTGTATGTAATACTGCAATAGATCAAATTGATAATCTTATAGTTCCAACAGAGGATTTACAAGTAGCATTAGCAAGACATCTAAGTTATTGTCAATTTACTCCTGCAGAAATTCGCACAGGATATGCTTGGGAGATATTAAATGAGAGTAGTTAGTTATTTAAAATCAGTTCCTGCTAAAAATCTTAACCCCCAAAAAACTGAATTGCTTGTTAAGTTTAATGCAGGAGTAAACCAAAGTGGGGATCAAGGCATACTTCATGCGGGCAATGATGTTATAGTTTCTGATGTAGGAATGATACAAGGCTGGGTATATGCAGATCAAAGAACACCGCATTTGCAATTAAGAAAACAAATCATAGATCAACAGCTACAAACAAAAAAGTATGTTGCATGTGCAGATGCTAACTTATTTTTATACAAAGACAAAACTAATCCTCATGGTTATCTAAGATATAGTTTTAATGGAATTTTTCCTACTACAGGAATATACTGTGATACTGAAGTGGATCCTGCCCGGTGGCAACAAATATCAAAAGACAGTAAAATACATTTAGAAGATTATAAAACAGACGGTCATCAAGTCCTTCTATTGCTACAACGTGACGGCGGCTGGACCATGAACGGATTATCAACAACAGATTGGGCTGTTAACACTGTTGTACAATTACGCAAACATACTAACAGACCTATAGTATTACGAGCACATCCGGGCGATAAAAAATCTAGATTTTACATGCCGACCATTGCCCGTATGTTACAACACGAACGTAACGTTAAAATATCTGCGCCTGACACTCCATTAGAAATAGACTTGCATAACGCATGGGCAGTAGTTAATCATAACAGTAGTGCATCAGTTGGTCCTACTATACAAGGCTATCATACTTTCTTAACTGATCCAGAATTAAGTCAAAGCAAAGAAGTAGCAAATACTAATTTAGAGCAAATTGAAACACCAAAAGAATTTGATAGACAGCGTTGGTTAGAGCGCATCAGTATGTTTCATTGGAAGTTTAACGAACTAGAAAATGGCGAAGCGTGGAATCACCTAAGGAAATGGATCACATGAAAGGAACAAAAATGATAACCGATAACGATGATATAATTATGATACCAGATTTGCTACCTAAAAGTTATCAAGACGAAATTGAAAGAGAAATGACATCATTGCAATTTCCTTGGTACTATAAACATAGTGTGTCAGGGCATCCTAGTGCTCCTGAAGTTTTTAAAAATGATTCAAATATTAAAGCAAGAGATGCTCTTGTTCATTTGTTTTATGCTGAAGATATAAATCATGTTAGTAATCATATAAATCTAGTTAAACCTATAACTTATTTTTTAGAACAACACACCGGAGCATCAGTACAGCACTTGTTGAGAATGAGAGCAGTATTAACTTACAGAGATCCATCGTGGAATCAAGAACATTACTTAACTCCACATGTAGATCAACAAGCTCCTCATTGGACTATGATTTATTACGTAAACGATTGTGACGGCCCTACTCATTTTTACGAAGATTTCTTTGACAAAGATAATAACTATAATAAGCGAACTTTAAAATCTAGTCATATTCCTAAGAAAGGAACAGGAGTATTATTCAATGGCTTGCGGTATCATGGTAATAGTGTAGGTAATGAAAAAAATAGAGTAGTTATTAATATGAATATGCAGCTCAACTTTAACTACATTTCACCACTCTCCGGAGAAGTAATATGAGCAAACAAATAACAGTAGTAACTACGTTTCATCCAGCAGGCTTATCAAAGTACGGTCAGCGTATGATTGATAGTTTTGCATTAAACATTGATAAGCGTATTAAGTTGTTAGTGTATGCAGAGGATTGTAAGCCTGTTAATCCTGATCCAAGCCGCATTGAGATATTAGATGCAAAGGCAGCATTACCTAAACTAAATGCATTTAAATCAACATGGGGACATATTCCTAAAGCTAATGGTGACATTACTAATGAGCCACAGCGCCACACACGCCGCGATTGGATGAAGCAATTCAAGTGGGACGCAGTTAGGTTCGCAAATAAAACATACGCTGTGTATGACGCTGTACAGCGTTCTAAGGACTGGTGTGTGTGGATGGACGCGGATACATATGTGCATAGTCCTTGGACGTACGAAGACTTCGCAGCGCAGTTGCCAGACAACGCTTGGATCACTTATGTAGGCAGAGGCAAAGGATCACAGACATGGCCAGAGTGTGGCTTCTACGGATTAAATTTAAATCATCCTGTGTGTCACGAGTTCCTTAAAGAGTTTGAAAGAGTATACGAAGAAGCAGACAACGGAATATTCTTGTTAGAAGAATGGCATGACAGTTTTGTGTTTGGAAGCATATTAAACAATATGAAATTACAATTTCCTAATGCACATGATTACAGTGCTGAGATGTACTTGAAGGAAGCTAAGAGCGGCGGAGGCGGACATCCGCTAATTAATGGCGTACTAGGCAAATGGATTGACCATATGAAAGGAGGACGCAAGGATGCAGGCAAGTCACAAAAGAAAGACATTATGGTAAACAGGACAGAAGATTATTGGAATGAAATTTAGTTTATGGACAGATTATGGCGCACTTAATAGCGGACCGGTGTTTGATGCTTTTGCAAATAGTCTTGTGGACAATGGGCACACTGTTGTTTATAATGATAACACTGCCGACGTTGATTGTATTTGGAGTGTTCTTTTCCACGGCCGCATGGCTAGAAACAAAGCTATCTGGGGAAACAAAAAGCCTACTATAGTCCTTGAAGTTGGAGGAATAAATAGAGGTGTAACGTGGAAAGTAGGGCTCAATGGAATTAATCGTGACGGGTATTTTGGGGATGGTGGTAATGATAATAGTCGTAGCAATGATCTTGGGCTATTACTAAAACCCTGGCGCACCGATGGTGAATACATTTTAATTGCAGGACAACATGACAAAAGTTTGCAATGGCAAAACATGCCTCCAATGAGCAACTGGTTCCTTGACACATACAATGAAATACGTAAATATACTGAACGCCCGATTATATTTAGACCGCACCCACGCTGTCAATTGCCTGAAATAGAACGAGGCTTGCGACACGTATTTAGACAGGAGCCACAGCATGTTAACGGCACTTATGATTCTTTTGATATGGGGTTTGATGATGTATATTGTACTATCAGTTACAGTAGTAATCCTGGGGTACATAGTGTCATCGAAGGCGTTCCTGCTTTTGTTAGCACTCATAGTCTTGCTTATGATGTGGCCAACGATATCGACTTTCTTCATGATATAGAAAATCCTCTCTGCCCAGACAGAACACAATGGCTTAACGACTATGCACACACTGAATATACACTTGAAGACATATCACAAGGATTGCCATTAAAAAGCTGGATAGCTAACCTAGGGATTACATAATGCACTATTTTAAAAATATTGAACTACCAAACTTTCTTGATGAAGCAAAGACTGATTGCTTGCGTTGGGCAGAAGAAATTGTAGAACACGGTAATCCGCATTCTTCTTTAATACTGCGTAATCGAACACACTCAAAGATTAATAATGCAGTTAGCGAATTAGATTTTAAGACTGTTACTGCAATTGCTGGCACACGTAAATCACGTATACTTAAACAACGAGTATATAAAATGGTACGCAAATACGGCGAAGTTGATAGAATTGTTATTGACCAATATGATGTTCCTACTGAGATGTCTAAACATGTAAAAGATGAAATGCTTAGGCTATTTAATATTCCACGAGATGAATGTACTCCTATAGTTCAAATACAAAACGGCGGCGAAATGCTACACCCGCATCACGGCCACGGTAGGAAGGCAAGTCTTTTCTGTTTACTAAAAGGCGAGGGCGAGTCTACCCGATGGTATAAAGAAACGGAATCTTTTGAGATTGTAGACGAGTTTCATATTCCTGACGTATCTAAACTTGAGATTGCAGTTGAAAATGTCTTACAAGAAAACCAATGGTTATTATTCAATCATCGTGAATGGCATTCGGTGCATAGAAAAAGCAATGTAGGAGTTAGAATCAATTTTGGTATTGATTTTAAAACAATGGATATTAATGAACTAATAAAAAGAACTTGACATCTAAGCTATAATGCGTTATACTATATGTATGATTGAGAATATAGAAGATTGTTTAGAACACCTTGCAGGTATGCGTGAGTCATCTGTAAAATTCACTATCGAACAAACTGACTTTACTATTGTGAATAGTATTGCGCGACAAGTGTTTAAAGGTACTGCCTTGACAGATAGGCAATTTGCTCTTATGCAAGAAAAACTTGTTGCATATAAAGCACAGTTTGTTGAAGCTGGCGTTGAAAATTTAGAGGACCTATTACAGCGTACTCGACAGCCTTTAAGACAAATTGATCGAAGCAAATACATTAAATGTCAAGACAATACTATTGTTATTAGGTTTCCTTTTAATAAAACTGATATCTGTTATATACATGAATTTGCAGGAACTGCTGAAGGATATCATCACCAAAAAGGCACCCATATACACTACTTTGAATATGATGAACGTAATGTATTAAACTTGCTAGATCGATTTACTAAAAAAGATTTTGTAATCGATGAAGAACTAATTGAAGTTTATACAGCAGCAAAAGCAATACATAGTTCACCGCAAGAGTATCTTAGCGGTATTGTTAACAACAAGTTAGTAAACATTAATCCAGCACTCGATACTGTAATACAACACGAAGTTGGTAAGTTGTGTAATAGCACATTTGCAAAGTTTATTGATCGTAGATTTCGTTACGCACTTGATTATGTAGAATTGCCGTCAGCATCTACATCACTTGCACACAGTATTATATCGCGCAAAGAAGTAACATATAATAGTCGTCCTAGTGCAGAATCTACAAGTGATATATTAACAGCATTATGGGACTTAGATAGATTTCCGTTACTAGTAGTACTTGATGCTGCTAACGCTGAAGAGCAACTTCACGAGTTAGCAAATTACTATAGAGACATGATCAATCCAGAAGAACAAAGTGTGTTGTTTCGTTTAGACGATGCTGAAGCAGGATTCAATCAATTAGTTAAAGATAGAAAACTAAACAATTGGGTTGACAGCACTACAAAAGTAGTGTATATTAGTAAGAGCAAGTTACCAAAGATACTTGTTAACAATGAATGGAAACCTACTGCTGCATTTAGTTATGACAGCAAGGTGGATAGGTTTGTTGACAGTTACGTTTCATTTAATTGTGACTTGATAGTTTATCGAGAAGAGACCACGAGTCCGTTTAGGAAGTATTCAAGAATATATGGCTAATTGTAAATTAATAATAGAAGACGAAGTAAACATTAGGATCGAAGGTCTTGAAGTAGATGTACGACGACAACTTGCCAATGCACTCAAGTTTGAAGTGCCGTATGCAAAGCATATGCCGCAATATAAACTTGGCCGCTGGGATGGCAAAGTTGCTTTCTTTGGCATTGGTGGTAGTGGTTACGTTAATCATCTTGATGTAGTACAGCGTGTACTTACAAAGAACAAAGTTCAAATCATTGACATTGAAGATAGACGTCATCCGATTAATTTGAACTTTACACCTGTTACAGAAGACTACTGGAAGGACCAAGGAGTTGTTTGGCCTGAAGGACACCCTGCAGAAGGTGAAGATATTATTCTGCGTGACTACCAAGTAGAGGCTATTAACACATTCTTGAATAATCCACAAAGCTTGCAGCAGATTGCTACTGGTGCAGGTAAGACAATTACTACAGCAACACTATCACATATAACTGAGCCTTACGGACGTAGTCTAGTTATTGTTCCTAACAAGTCGTTAGTAGAACAAACGGAAGAAGACTATATTAACTGTGGGCTTGACGTTGGTGTGTACTTCGGCGACAGGAAGATGCTAGGTAAGACTCACACAATTTGCACTTGGCAAAGTTTAAATATACTTGACAAGAAGAACAAGGACGGCAGCGCGGTACTAAGCCTTGCAGAGTTCCTTGATGGTGTGAGCACAGTTATTGTCGACGAAGTACACATGGCCAAAGCAGAAGTATTAAAGAACTTACTTACACGCAACTTAAAGAACGCTCCGATACGTTGGGGACTAACAGGTACTGTACCTAGAGAGAAGTTTGAATTTGAAAGTATACATGCAAGCTTAGGTCCTGTAGTTGGCAGCATTACAGCAAAGTCGTTACAGGATCAAGGAGTACTATCAGCATGTCATGTTAACGTATGTCAGCTGATTGATGTTGTAGCGCATTCAGACTATCAAGGCGAACTAAAATACTTAACATCAGACCCTGCACGTTTAGAATACATTGCAGGCATGATGAACAAAGTTTCGCAAACAGGTAATACCCTTATACTAGTAGACAGAATTAGCGCAGGACAAACACTAAGAGACTTAATACCAGGCAGCACTTTCGTAAGTGGTGCAGTTAAAGTAAAAGACAGAAAGGAAACTTATGATACAATTCGTGAAGGAACGAATGAAGTTATTATTGCAACTTATGGCGTTGCAGCAGTGGGTCTTAATATACCTCGTATTTTTAATCTTGTGCTGCTGGAGCCTGGCAAAAGTTTTGTAAGAGTTATTCAGTCTATAGGTAGAGGCGTACGAAAAGCAAAAGACAAAGACTTCGTTCAAATATGGGACTTGACATCAACATGCAAGTTTGCGAAGCGGCACTTAACTCAGCGTAAGAAATTTTACAAAGAAGCAGAGTACCCATTTACAATTGAGAAAGTGGACTGGAATTAAATTATGAGAATATTAACATTAGACAATGAATGTTTTAACCTGGATGACTTACCAGAAACAATAGAAGACGATGTACGCTTTAGTGTACTAGACAATAGTGATCCAAAGAATCCAGACTTTTTCTTTGTTCCATTAATTTTCCTAGAAAGCTTTAGCGCACCTGCAATGGTATTAGAAATAAACGGCAGAGAAATTACTATGCCAGTTGATTGGAGCATAGCAGTAGGATGTAGCGAAAGCGGCAACGACTTAGAAATACTACCACTAACTAGTATTAACGACAGAGGCTTTGAAGCGTTTCTATTTAATCCGTTGTCTAGCTTTAAAGCAGACTTTGGCGTAGTTAATATTGTTAACTTTTATACAGATGTAAAATGGTACTTTCCTAAAATGAAAAATGGACAGTTGCTAACTGTTCCTATCGAGGACGGCAAAAAACCATTGTGTGCATACTTTGTTAAAGACATTAGCAGGCAGTGTGAAGTAATTGAATATAGCTCATTAATATAAGGAGAAATATAATGGGAATTAAAGCAGGCAAGATTTGGGGATCAACGGAACTGATCCATGCAAACGGAGCATTAGAGTTCCATCGCATTAACTTTAATGCAGGATACAAATGTTCTGAACACGCACACGAATTCAAATGGAATGGCTTCTTTGTTGAGTCAGGCAAGATGATTGTGCGTGTATGGCAAGATGATCAAGGACTAGTTGATGAAACTATTCTCGAAGCTGGGGACTTTACACAAGTTAAGCCTGGCAAGATTCATCAGTTTGAAGGACTAGAAGATGGTGTTGCATTTGAGTTGTATTGGGCAGAGTTTAACCACGATGACATTGTAAGGCGTACTAGTGGATCAACAGTAAAATGAGAATAATAGCAGGACCTTGCCAGCACGAGTCTTTAGGACAGTCTGCACAAATTGCACAACGATGCAAAGAAGTATGCGACAAGTATGGTATTGAATACTACTTCAAAGCAAGTTACGACAAAGCTAATCGCAGTAGTATGCAAGGCAAACGCGGCATGGGCCTTTCTAAAACTATGTACGACTTTAAAATATTAAAAGAAGTACACGGTGTTAAAATACTTACTGATGTACACGACATAAAACAAATTGCCTTAATGGTGCATTATGATGTTGTTGACGTATTACAAATTCCTGCATTCTTGTGTAGACAAACTGATCTAGTACAGGCAGCATGTGCAACAGATAAAATTGTTAATATTAAAAAAGGACAGTTTCTTGCTCCGTGGGATATGAAAGGTATACTAAGTAAATGTGACGAAGCCAAAGAGCTTTGGATTACAGAGAGAGGAACTAGTTTTGGATATAATAATTTGGTTGTCGATTTTACCGGCATTGATTATATGCTTAATAATTTTGATGTACCTGTGGTTTTTGACGCCACACACAGCGTACAGAAACCTGGTGGCAACGGAGATAGTAGCGGTGGGAATAGGGATTACGTTCCTGGCTTATGTCGTGCAGCAAGTGCTCTTGGCGTTACCAACTTCTTTTTAGAAGTGCATCCAGACCCAGACAACGCACCGAGTGACGGTCCGAATATGTTACGCTTAGACGACTTTGAAAGGACAATAGATGAAATCCACCGCTATTCTTATACCGGCTAGATATGGAAGCACACGCTTTCCAGGTAAGCCTTTAATTGCATTAGATAACATTCCTATGGTACGTAGAGTATATGAGCAATGTCGCAAGACAGGAATTGACACATATGTTCTTACAGACGACATGCGCATCTTTAATTTATTTGATGGTAGTAACTGTTGGATAGAAGAAATAGATTACGAAAACGGTACAGCACGATGTGCAGGCGCAATAAAGAATGACTTCTTTAGTAAGTATGATACGTTTATTAATGTGCAAGGCGATATGCCTGACGTAACAACAGACATGGTTGAGAAATGCATTATAGGATTGCAATACCATCCAGTAAGCACAGTGTTTACAACAATGCCAGAAGAGTTGCAACACGATCCTAATTCAGTTAAGATGGTACGTGCCGGCGACAAGGCTTTATGGTTTGGTAGAGGCATGACAGGATATGGAGAATGGCACTTAGGTGTTTACGGCTATAAGCGCAATGCATTAGAAAGTTATCCTAATTTAACAGTAACACGCGAAGAAGAAGTAGAAAAATTAGAACAACTCCGTTGGTTAAAAAACGGTTTACAAATTGGTTGTTTGAGTGTATACTATAATGGAGTAGAGATAAACACGCCAGAAGACGCGGAGAAATGGAATGAAAAATAAAGAATTAGATTTGTTTAAAGTGCTCATACCAGCAATCGATAATAACATGAAAGAGTTGTATACAGTTGCAAGCGAAGATGGTAAGAAAGATATTAAAGGTGATCTATGGAATCTTAATAGATATATTAGCAATATTCAAGGCACTAGGACACAGCAAGAAGTTGCTGTCTTTAAAACTAACGAGTTCTATAACAAGAATTGGAATGTTCTAGGAGGCACTAATCATATTAATTTGCAATGGCAATTATTATGTATCTCAGGCAACACTGGAAAAAAAGAATTTCATCCATGGCAGGGTTTTAAAAAGAAAAGCGGCAGCAACGATAAAGCTATTAAATTATTAGAACAACTTAACCCTAACATGAAAACAGACGAGGTCGAACTACTTGCTAGAATATCTACAAAAAAAGAACTCAAACAACTCGCGGAAGATCATGAAATTAACATCAAGCTCTAATAAGCCTTACGTATGCGGATACTGTAATACAGGATATACTAAAGAGTCAACTCTTATGGCGCACCTGTGTGAAAAGAAACGCAGGGCTTTACAGAAAGATGAAAAGCGAGTGAAGTTAGGCTTCTATGCATTTAATCAATTTTATAAACTAAGTGCTAACAGCAAGCGAGACAAAACGTATGAAGAGTTTTGTAAGTCATCGTACTACAATGCATTTGTACAGTTTGGTAGTTTCTTAAATAATGTGAAGCCGCTGTATCCTGAAAAGTATATCGACTATGTTGTAACCAGCGGAGTTAAACTTGACCATTGGTGCAAAGAGGATATGTACCAAAAGTACGCAGTTGAAATAATTAAAAAGGAAGGCGTTGAAACTGCACTAGAGCGTAGCGTAAACACAATGGTCGAATGGGCTGAAGACAAGAGTGCTCCATGGAATCATTACTTTGTACACGTTAGTCCTAACAGAGCAGTATGGCACATTAAAGATGGCAGGATTAGTCCGTGGCTCATACTTAACTGTAAGAGCGGCAAAGAGCTGCTAAGTAAATTTAACGATGAACAGTTAAGTATGATTTATCATATTGTAGATCCACAGCATTGGGCAGTGCGATTCAAAAGACAGACGTCAGACGTGCAACTTGTTAAAGACGTAGCAAAGGAAAGTAGATTATAATGAAATTAATAAAGCATCCAGATGAAATGCTATCACGTGAAGTTAAAGATGTTGACGTAGAGAATCCAGGGTTTGATCCTGTAGAGCTTAAAGAAGAAATGGTTAAGTTTATGATCGACGGCAACGGTATTGGCCTTGCAGCTAATCAGATTGGACTAGATGCAAAAGTATTTGTTATGGGCGATAGTGTAGAAAATAGTACAATGTGTATTAATCCTACTGTGCTACAATACACTGAAGACACAAATGATGACATTGAAGGTTGCTTGAGCTTTCCTAATATATTTGTTAAGATTAAACGTCCTAGAGAAATACTTGCACGTTATTGGAATGAAAAGTTAGAAGAGTGTACAGTAAAGATTGAAGGCTATACTGCTAAGTGCTACTTACATGAAATGGATCATGTGCTAGGCATTACTATAAAAGATCGTGCAAGTAAACTTAAATGGAACATGGCAACTAAGAAGGCGAAAAAACTTGCGTAAACTACAAAACGGTGTTACAGTATACGAGCTAGACGAACCTGTTGAACTTGTAGTTAGAACTCGAGCACCTATGAAATGGAAACTAATTGATAGAGAGACTGGTGAAGAATATATCGGCTCCACACCTAAAGACGGTGAACATACATGGAAAAAAAATGAATCACTTAGATCGTAGTTGGAATAGTTTGTCAGATTTAAAAAACTATTTAGAAACTAAAACTAAAGAAAAAATTATCAAGTTTGACGGAATTCAACTTGTAACCAATAAAGGCACATACGGCCTTGCTATGCGAGAGTTAAGTTTTATAAAAAAATGAAGAAGCCAGACAACGTAACAGATTTTGCAGCTATACTTCCGTACCCTACTAATGTAGGTGCTCCTGCATTTACCGTACCTGATGTGCTACAGCATAAAGCAGAGCGCGGAGTTACAGCCACACACTTCTTTGAAACAAAGTTTGACGAACTAAAAGATGAATACTTTAAACTTGTAAAGCTTGCAGAAGATACACAACTAGTGTATACTGCAACATACAATTTTATTCCTGTAGTAGGAAGGACATATAGTTTATATGATAACGCTGGCAAAATATTTCTTAGTATTATTCCGCCAGAGCAATGGCTACAGATGAAGTGTAAAGGAAGTTTTAAATTTACTGCTGATAATACATGGGAAAAAATAAATGACTGAACTGCCTGACATTGACATAGACTTTGCTGACAGAGATATTATACTATCTCATTTGCAACATCGTGTGGCAAAGTTAAAGAGCGGCAAGAAACATAATACCGGAATCTATACAACAGAGATTCCTCACAACCCTGTTGACAACTTAGCCACAGTTGAACACAAGGAAGCAAACGAACGTGGCTACTTTAAACTAGACCTTCTTAACGTAAGTATATATAAAGACGTTAGAGGCAATCAACACTTAACAGAATTAATGGAAAGGAAACCCCTATGGCAACTTCTGGAACACGAGGACTTCAGCGACAAAGTCTTTCATCTAAACGGGCACAACGAACTATTGAAACAATTGAAGCCCAAATCGGTGTCTCAATTGGCAGCGACCCTAGCAATTATTCGTCCAGCGAAGAGACATCTAGCGAGCACAACATGGGAACAGATAAATCAGCAAGTGTGGATAAAACCGACAAATGGTGATTACTATTTTAAAAAAGCACATGCTGTAAGCTATGCTATGGCGTGTGTTGTACACATGAATTTATTGTGTGAACAATTGCAAGAAGAAAGTAAGTAATGGAAAATTTTATACAAACGTTTCAAGTAAGTCCAGAAGTATGTGACGGGCTAATTGAATATCATAAAAACAATACAGAATATAAAGTTGAAGCTCTAATAGGTGACAGGGTTAGAAAATATATTAAAGAATCAATTGATGTTACAGTTTTTAACAATAGTAGTGATCCTGCTGTAACACAATACTTTAGTGAACTGCAAGATGGATATCTAAGTTATGTTGAAAAATATAATATTGCAAACCTAAGACTAACGACAGAGATAGGTCATAATATACAATATTATCCACCCGGCGGCGGATTTAAAAAATGGCACCATGAAAGAATAGATATTAAATCTACAGAGCGGCAACTAGTATACATGACGTATCTTAATGACGTAGACGATGGTGGAACAGAATGGATGTACCAAGAGTTAAAACTTGATGCTCGCAAAGGTCTAAGTGTAATTTGGCCTAGTGACTTTACACATACTCATCGAGGAGTTGTATCGTCTACACAGGAAAAATGGATTGCTACTGGATGGTTTAAGTATGATTAATCTTTTGGACGTCTTACTAACTGTACACTTCTACGCTTAACTCGTTTAACACTTAGATTGCCTAAGTTAACACATGGACCTAACGTAACCTTAACATCCTTTGAGTTCATAGTTATTATAGAGTATTTAAAAATAACCATTTCATTTCTTAGAAATATGTTAATTGGTATTAGCCTGTTTGACTCCCACCACCAAACTTCGCCTAGCTCTAAAAATGCTTGTTGTTCAATTGGCGTCTTTATAGCTGTATAGATATACATACTAGTAACTGTAGCGTCTTGGTTAATTATAACACCGACGTATTCGTTTCCGCCGTATGTTACTACGCTTAGGAAAGGAAAATTTTCTTCTATATCTTTAGTTAACATGTGTTTCCGATAAATATTAGTATGCAAGTATTACCTAGATATTTAGTCAAAAATGTAACCACACTGATAGCAGATGTGGCAGGATTCGTAACGGAGTATAGACCAGTGTATAGTAAACAATTACAATTATATAAAGGCATTGATAACGTCTTAGAATTTAGACTTCTTAACGCAGATCAAAAACCTGTAGACATAACAAGTTACGTACCTAAGCTTGTTGCGTTTGACGAAGTTAATCAAATGGTACTAGAAAAAGATTGTACAATATTAGATGACGGTAGCACAGTAACAAGAGGCAAGTTTAAAGTTTCAGTAACAGAGAATGAACTACTTAACATTAAACAACAGTACCTAAGCTACAATATCTATATGCAAGAAACTGATGGCGACAAAGTACTTACGTACTCGCAACCTAACTTTGGTAATGACGGCGCTATATATGTTAATGCAAGAACGTTTCCAGGTCCACAAAAAACTGCTGAAGTGACTACGTTCGAACAGCAAGGAGTTGGTGTTGACATTTGGAACAGCTCGACTATCGATGCACAACCTGGTATTAACGGCAACGAAGCATTACATAGTGCAGCAGTATACACAGCAGCGTACACAGGTACTGTAACAGTGCAAGCTACTTTAGACAATGCAGTAACAGAAAGCACTAACTGGGCAAACATATCCACACTAACGTTTGTTGGTACTGAAACAGATCCTGTGCCTGTTAACTTCAACGGAGTGTTTAGTCACTTACGTTTCCAAACAAATGCTAACCCGGGTGCAAAAATAACTAAGGTATTAGTTCGAAACTAGTTGACAATCTCCTATACTGATGCTATAATAATAGTATGAGTGTAATCGCTGACACAGTCCTAACATACTTGCCTTCTAAAAGGAAACAGACTCCTAGCGGCTGGCTTGGATTTAATGCACCTTGCTGTATACACAATGGCGAAAGTCGTGACACTAAACAGCGTGGCGGCTTAATTGCTAACCCGGACGGAGGCGTCAGCTTCCATTGCTTTAACTGCGGCTTTAAGACAAGTTGGCAACCAGGTAGAGGCTTCTCCCATAAACTGCGTAAACTCCTACAGTGGCTAGGAGCACCTGACGATATAATCAACAAGGTAGCACTTGAGGTTATGCGAGAGAACGAAGGTGTTGAAGCAAAGCAACGTATCGCTTCACTGCCCGAGTTTAATACTGTGCCGATGCCAGACGATGCAATAAAGATATCAGACATTACAGACTTTACAAAATTTAGCATAGCTATTCTTGAGTATATGGCTGCACGTGGTCTTAGTGTAGATGACACAGATTACTATTGGTCTCCTAGCTTAGGTTGGCGAGACAGACTTATTATACCGTTTTACTTTGAGAAGCGCATAGTAGGCTGGACTGGACGTACAGTTAATCCAGATAAGAAACCTAAGTACATGACAGAAGTACAACCTGGTTTTGTGTACGGACTAGATGAACAGCATTACAGTAAAGTATTTGCTATTGTGTGCGAAGGACAAATGGACGCTATACACATACAAGGCTGTGCGCTTGGAGGATCAGAAATAGCAGACCAGCAAGCAATGTTGTTAAATAGACTACAGAAACAAATTATAGTTGTGCCTGATAGAGACCACGCAGGTAAGAAACTAGTTGAAGATGCTATTGATAAAGGCTGGAGTGTTGCAATGCCAGAATGGGATCAAGACATTAATGACATAGGTGACGCGGTGGGTAAATATGGTAGACTGTATACATTACATAGTATAGCAAGTGCGGCACTAGACAGCCCATTAAAAATTAGACTGAGAGCAAAAAAATGGTTTTAATTAAAAACATAGCAAGAAAAATATGGAACATCATTGCATGGCCATATCGTAAAATTAAAGAAGAAATTAAATTCCGTAAGCGTATGAAAGAGCTTCGCGAAAAAGATCCATTTATATACAAATGATTGACGCAGTAGGCGCAGCACAAGTTGTAAGCAGCTTTAAACGACAACAATATATCGGAGATGATATACATGTATCGCATGTTAAGCATGTAGAACGTGCAGGTGCCAAGGTAGTAGAATCAATTGAGTACGTAACATATAACGTCAACGGAAGAAACGAAGACCCATACAAACAGCCTGGATCAATAGTGGATATAATAATATGATAACTTGGGGCATTGTTGGCAATAGCCATGACGCAAGCATAGCAGTATTTAAAAACGATAACCTAAAGTGGGCAGGGCTTGCTAAAGACTTTAGTAAGATACCTAACGATCCGCACCTTAATAAGAAGCTAATACGTAGAGCAATGCGTTTAGGTAAACCTAACAAAGTTATTTGGTACGAACGACCGTTCCTTAAAACACTAAGACAGTTTTATGCAGGGCAGGGCTGGCTAGGCAAAGAGAACAACATACATCGTTATCTAACAGAGTACGGCATTCATTGCCCAATAGAATATACCCAGCACCACTTGAGTCACGCAGCCTATGCGTACTATACACAGCCCGAAGACGATTGTGCAGTAATCGTAATAGATAGTATTGGCGAGTTCGAGACCCTAACAGTATGGCACGGGAAGAACAACAAGTTAAAGAAAATACACAGTCAGGGCTACCCACACAGCTTGGGATTGTTCTACAGTGCTATGACACAACGACTAGGCCTACAAGCACAACGTGATGAATACTTAGTAGCCCAGTGGGGGGCCAAAGGCGACAAGCATAGGTTCTTCTTTGATATGATGAAAGACCTAGTACAAACAACTGGCATGGGTGCAGACCCTTATATTAAGATGCGAGAGAATATGCATCGAGGTGTTAGCTGGTGGAAGCCCGAACTAACTAGCCAAGCAGACTTGAATGACATTGCAGCAGCCACACAAGCAGTGTTTGAATACTGTGTTGTTAATATAGCAGCATGGACAAAGATACACACAGGCAGCAAGCACCTAGCACTAGCAGGAGGAGGCGCACTTAACCGTGACGCAGTAGACTTGCTTAGAGATAAATGGGACACAGTACACGTACCGCAGAACCCAGGCGACCCGGGCAGTTGTGTAGGAGCAGTACTTGCAAAAACTAAACAACGAATAACATTAAAAGGACAATGGCACTAATGGCAAAGAGGAAGTTAAGAACACTAGGACGTCAGGAATCAATAACACCAAAGAAAATTAATAAGCAAGTACTGATCACATCAGGTTGTAGCTTTACAGAAACTCAGGCTACAGAAACATGGCCAATACATCTACAACGTATGCTAGTTGATGAAACTAGATTTTCAGCACACGAACTTATAAGCTTAGGTCTAGGTAGTCAAGGAAACGGGTTAATATCTAGAAAGCTAATACATGGTGTACACGAGCAACTTAAAGTTAAGGAGCCTAAAGATATCATAGCATGTGTGATGTGGAGCGGGCCTAGTAGACACGAACAGTTTACAACTGACAAAGATAAAATTAATAAACTTCACCACGGACCAAATACAGACGCATGGCAAATACAACCTACAACTGTTACAAGTACTCTTGATGATGGAGGATGGATTTTATATAACGCCCATTGGAAGATAGACCAAGCTATAAACTATTACAGAAACATCTACGACGAAGTGTATTCACAAATACAAACACTAGAACATATTATTAGAGTACAAAATTATTTAAAGTTACATAATATAACTTACACTATGGGCGTTATGAATGCGTCAGTCCTAAAGTTAAGAGAACATTCTAGTTTAGATCATTTGTATGAACAAATTGATTTCGATCAGTTTTTTGATACATCTGGCATGTTTGAATGGACGGTAGCTAGCCGATTTGGGCCCGGCGAACACGAGTTGATGAACAAGCATGGCGGTCATCCAACATCTCAACAACATCAAAAGTTTGTACAGGACATAATACTACCGCACCTTAAAGAAAAAATAAACATTGACAAAGTTAACTAAAGAGTATATAATAGTAATATGAGTACTAGACAAAACACAGACTACGGGTACGATATACAGAAAGTATATCTTGAAATGATGATGAGCGATGCTGAGAGCTTTGTACGCTGCCAAGCAGTGTTCGATCCAGAATCGTTTGACAGACGCTTGCATGACCCTGCAAAGTTTCTAAATGATTATGTGACTGAGCATAATGCATTGCCTACATTTGATATGATTAATGCTGCTACTAAAGTAGAGTTAAAGGATCCGGGTGTACTGCAAGAGAATCATTATGATTGGTTGCTTGCAGAGTTTGAAACATTTAGTAAACACAAAGCACTCGAAGCTGCAATTTTAAGAAGCGCAGACTTACTTGAAAAAGGTGAGTACGGCGAATGTGAGGACTTGGTTAAGAAGGCTGTACAAATAGGCTTGCAGAAAGACTTAGGTACAGACTACTGGGCTGATCCTAGAAGCCGCTTGTTAGCAATTAAAGATACAAACGGACAAGTAAGCACAGGCTGGGCTGCTGTTGACAAGAAACTATTTGGTGGATTCAACAGAGGCGAGCTTAACATATTTGCTGGCGGGTCTGGTGCAGGTAAGAGTTTGTTCTTAGCTAACCTAGGCGTTAACTTTGCAGCACAAGGCTTGAACGTATTATACATTACACTTGAGCTTGCAGAGAGTCTAGTGAGTATGCGTATTGACAGTATGGTAACTGGCATTAACACACGTGACGTGTTTAAAAGCATTGATGACGTTGAAATGAAAGTTAAGATGATTGGTAAGAAAAACGGTGCCTTCCAAGTTAAGTATATGCCTTCGGGTAAGACAGCAAACGATATCCGCAGCTACATTAAAGAATATGAAATTAAGACTGGTAAGAAGATTGATGTACTACTGTTAGACTATTTGGATTTGTTAATGCCAGCTAGTATGAAAGTAAGTGCAGAGAACTTGTACATCAAAGACAAGTACGTATCAGAAGAGCTACGTAACTTAGCAATGGAATTGAAGACAGTGTTTGTTACAGCGGCACAGTTGAATCGTGGTGCAGTAGAAGAGATTGAATTTGATCACTCGCACATATCAGGTGGACTTAGTAAGATACAAACAGCAGACAACGTGTTTGGTATCTTTACAAGTAGAGCAATGCGTGAACGTGGACGCTATCAAATACAGTTGATGAAGACACGTAACAGTTCAGGTGTAGGACAAAAGATTGACCTAGGCTTTGATGTAGACACACTACGCATTATTGATTGTGACCAAGACGGTGACGATGAATACTCTAGTGCAAGTAGTGCAAGTAGTAGTATTGTCGAAAGCTTAAAACGACAAAATTCAGGAGCGCACACAGCAAGACAAGATCCAGCAGAAGGTGCTCCAGCCGGTAAGATACGTGCTGAAACAGACTCAACTCAACTCCGGAACTTTCTAAATAATCTCGGAGACGAATAGCATGTTGCAACAACTTATACCTGCAGAAATCGATCTGTATACTAAAGATGATCCTGTACGCCCACACATACCTGCAGAGTTTAGACGCTCTCACGGAAGACAAGTATGGGGCTTGTTTGAAGACAAGTATGCACTCTACGATGAACCTAGTCACAAGCCACGAGCTATTATTTGCGTAGCATACACTTGGGACATCCCCACAAACGAACAAGAACTCGAACGGTACAGTCATGCGCACTCAAGAGGCGGACCACTTAGTACTGACACCGCAGTGTTCTACACAGTGTGGAGTTATGATGCAGGCGCTGGCAGAGAAATAGTAAACACACTAGCAGCACACATACTTGACACTCGCAAAGAAATTGAACAGTGGGTAACACTAAGTCCTCTCACAGAAATGGCTTCACGGTTCCACACCAAGAACGGCGCAGTACTACACAGTGTACACGACACCTGTCAAGTGTTTGAGTATAGTCATTTATTAAAAGGAAACGACACATGAAGAATATAGCCCAGAACGTTTGGTCGCCTTACGTATTCGATAGAGTTAAAAACATGATCATGGGAGGAGATACACCTTGGTACTTGTGTATAACTGACTACTATTCTGAAACACCTGATCCACACAGCCACAAGTATCAACACATTGCTTACCACAAAGATGTACAGCAAAGCCAGCTAGGACCTGAGTTACTAGTAGCATGTGGCGATGCAATCTCTCGCTCAGGACAAAACATAGATGAGATACTGCGCATACGCTGTTCAGTAACTGGCATCACACAAAACAACTGGGTTGCTGATCCGCATGTTGACACCAACCGCGAACACATGACAGCATTGTTTTACATCAATGACAGTGATGGTGACACTATAGTATACAACGAACAGTATCGTCCTTTACAAGGATTAGATCAAACTGAGTGGTTCGAACAAAAGATTGGCACACCAACTGTGGACTACACTGTAACACCTAGGGCAAATCAAATGTGTTGGTTCAACGGACTTACATACCATTCAAGCAATAGCCCAACTACTGTAGCACAACGTTACATCATCAACGTAAACTACACCATCCGCTAGGGCCAAACGAGCGCGAAGCGCCTGCGCTAGATCCAGACAGAGCCGCGAAGCGGTAAACGCTTGCGCCAGATTTAAGAACGTTTAACTGCGCACATAACCTAAAGCTGTACCAACATACATAACACTGCTATATAAAAAGAAACTAGTCAACCACGCATACACATACATTGCAACACCCTGCTTTCACCCTTAGACAACGTTATAACAAAAGACGAGTCTTAACTACACACTCCATCCACAACACTAACAATAAACCTAGAGTCACAACTAAGTGCTAACTGCGCTAACATACAGTGTGCGCTAGTAGTAAACTCAAGTATATTGTAGTTGGGTTGTGTACACTCTATCTTATTGTGTACAAGCAAGTCTATTGACAGTGCAAACACTAGAGCATCAATGGCCTGTTGGTTAGTAATAGTATTAAAGTTGAATAACAATTGCATACGCTTATTTAACATACCTCACAGTTAAGAGAACACGTTACTAGAGCTAAAGCTCTTCAGCTCGTTAAGCTCGCTGTGATGCAGCTCTGCCGAGAAAGGTTTGTACACACTAATAAAAAATTCTGCGCAAAAATTTAAGAACTGTATTCTAGGATTATACAAAACTTTTGTATGATAGAAAAGGTTCTACAGTGATAGAAAAATTGCGCTGCGGTTTCATTAAGCCCAGTACTTATAGATTCGCCCTGGTGATTTCTATACCCCCCGGCCTCGAAATAAATTTTTTTTTATTTTCATTAAGCAGATAAGAAAAAAGGTATAATGTTTGCACACTATACCCCGGGGGATCGTTTTTGATTCTTACTACCTACCTTACCATATAGCTACTGTGATCAATGCTAGTGTGACTGCTATAGCTGCACGTGGGAACCAGTAGTACACAGCAGCTACTAGCACCACGCACAGTATAGTCACGCTATGCTGCCAACAGTGTTAACATACTAGCAGTGACCTTCCAGCGTCCAGCTGTGACTGTGTCTACTACTACAGTCTTCTGGTTAACCTTAGTGACTGTGCCTTGTACAGTCTGCCCACGCTTGCTTTCAAAGCTAACAGCATCGCCTATGAACAAGCCACGTGCGCTCTCCTTAGCAATGTATGTCCTGCGCAACTTGATTGCATCCACTACACGGTTAAGCTCATCAGTGTCCATACGTGCTACTTGATCCATTACAGTGTTCATCATAGTCATTAGTATAACTCCTCTACAGTTTGCGTTGGGTCTAGTTTAAGTAGTTGTTCAGCTGCCTTGCTGAGTGCGCGATACTTCTTCATTGCCTGTGCTTGGCTTATCTCTCCATCACAGTGTAGGTTCTCAGGTGACAGGTCTGAATCAAGTTGTTCAGCAATTGCTTTGCGTCCTGATGCTGTGTCTAGTGTGAGCAGCTTGGCTCCACTGAACAGGATCTGCCAAGTGTTCTTGTCTTCAACGTATTTGTTTAATGCTTGCATAGTTTGCCCTCTTTGCTTTATTGTTTAACTGTATACAGTATAACACCTGATCAGCTACCTGTCAACCTCTAATGGAACAGTTCTGAGTTCTTAGTAGTCTCAGTCTCTACCCACTCAGTGTTGCATACATAAGCTACCGAGTGGTCATCCATTACAAACTGCTCGCTGACATCACCAAACGTGCCGCCTATTTCATAACTAGCTTCGCTCATCATCTCCTGCACTTCAGACTCTGTGAGCTTGCGTTCACTGTTGATGTGAACTTTGATTGTTGCTACGACTACAGTGAGGTACTCCTTAGACTGTGCCATTACACTGCCACCATGTATGCTTCTTTGGTTGGATCAGCGCGTAGGCTTGCATCAACATTAATGCTTCCCTTTACAAATGCGTAGGGCTTATCCCACGCACCAATGTAGATGTTAGTGTAGTGGCTACGATCAAAGTAGTCAGTCATCGCATCATCATTGTTATAGTAGTTGGTACCTTT
>ENA-OSJC01000928-OSJC01000928.1-marine-metagenome-genome-assembly--contig:-NODE-928-length-26188-cov-5.459423_pt1 | contig 26188 bp, 36 predicted proteins | sample MGYA00237885_ERZ534234 | MGnify/ENA primary metagenome ERZ534234 (study PRJEB26413, sample SAMN06343907) | marine metagenome | isolation source: coastal waters | place: Atlantic Ocean: West Antarctic... | reverse complement strand
CATCAAAGTGTTCATAGACAAATGCACCTACATCGAGCCATTCTGACGACTTGATGTTTACCGTGACAGAAGGCTTATGCTCACACCAATGACGCTGATACATCAGCCACATGTTTAGCTGATCGATTGCCGACATATCCGCTGTAACAACTGCGCCCTTTGGAGCCTTCATCGGAAAGCTAAACACAGTCGTCTGATCAGGCTTGTAGGCTTCGGGCTCACTAGGTACGCCTTGGTCTTTCATGAACTGCGTTAGAGGGTCTTTGTTATCCCCACGAACCGTTCTGATGTAGTAAGGTGAGTGCCGTGCGTGTATCCCAGAACTGCTGTCAACAAGTTGTGATACGGTTCCCGATGGTTTACAACAGGTTATAGCAGCCGACACTTCGATGCCTAACTTATCAGCCCATTCTTTGTTGGTATCAACAGCAACCTGTTTCAGGTCTTCTAACAATGCAGCAAGGTCACCCTCTTTGCCGTTCGTCAGAGTGTTATCCATAATACCTGTCAGCGACACGCCCAACAGACGTTCGTCTGCCGTGTTTTTAGCCCACACCTTTCGCAAGTACGGGAACTTTGTATAGGTGGATTGGACTGTCCCCAAAATGGTTGCCACACGGACTTTTCGTTTAATAGATTCCACAGTGTCAGTAGCACGTACAACGACCTCCGAAAGGTTACAGAATTGACCGCCAGTACCTGCAATAGGGTTGCCGTTTTTATCCGTTCTAGGTCCAGCTAAAAGTATCTCCGAACAAGGATTCGTACCCCATTCACGGTTAGGATCACGGCGACCATTTTTAGCGGCTTGCTTAGTAGCAGCCTCACGATTGAAGATGCCACGCTCACCAGAACCGCTTTCTGCTAGGGCAGTCCATTCACGCAAGAATGACATAGCGTCTGGCTTTTCCGTGTACGCCACAGAGTTGTTTGCTAGACCCATATGCGGTGCAGTCTCAAACCACTTACCGCTCTTAGCATGGCGCATACGATCATCTGACAGATTAGACAGGCTAATCATTGCAGAACGGCGCACACCACCCACAACCACTACTTCACCAATCTTGCACATGATGCTATGGCACTCATAGGAAGACAGCTTGTTGCCTACGGCCTTCTTGAAGATATCGACAGTAAAGTTGAACAGGTCAACCAACGGCGCTGGGCCACTGGCACGGCCACCGAAGGTCTTTAGACGGGCACCCGCTGGTCTTACACTGCTAACATCCCACTTAGGGATCTCGCCAGCGTACAGCATGCTGATCAGAAGACGATAGGCCTTTGCCCAGCCCTCTTTACTATCCTTAACTACAATAGTTGAGTCGCTTTGAAATAGTAGACCTGGAACCTCTGGTAGGTATTTGATGTACTGACGCTCACATGAGAATCCTACTCCGGTTCCGCATAGCAGGATGAACATAGCTTCATCGAATGCTTTAGGGTCATCAATGACTAGGTACGAACAGTTATACATACATGTGTTATCACGGTTGGCCGCTGTACCCGCAGTCATCATGGATCGCATGGAAGGCATCACTTCTAGGCCTGTGATGGCCTCAGAGATTTCATTCTGTATTGCGGTGTCTTCAATCACAGGAGCTACAATATTAGAAACGTAGCGGCCTACAGTTTCGCCCCACGTTTCACGCCGACCTTCTTCGTCTAGCCAACGGGCATAGCGACTTGTGTGGATGAAGGATTGGTAATCGGTTGGTAAATAGTTATTCATAATAGGTCTCCGTTATCTATTGTCGCCAGAGCCGCCGAGGACGCCCCGTGCCATTCGGCTGTTCAATTTATCAAGGTTGCGCTGGGCAATTTGCTCCATGCCAAATCCTAAGTCGGTGCAAAGCGAGGCCATGTACCAAAAGCAATCTCCCACCTCGTCAGCGATTGCTTCACGATGTTCTGGTAGGAACTGGCCGTTGTTGTCCCGCAGCACCTTCTTGATCTTGCCAGCGACTTCACCGGCTTCCGATAAAAGACCGAGGGCTGGGTAAATGATCACATCTGCATCGTTGTAGATGGCGGTCTTGGAGGCCTGTGTTTGGTAATCTTCAAAGTTCATATTCTTCTGCCTCAATAATTTTATTGATGTACCACTGGGCCTTTTTCAGATCCTCAATGGGGTTGTTTTTGTACTGGTGACGCCAGAGGTACTTCATGGCATTTCCTTGGCAGTACGATTTGAAACCGGCATGGCCGAGTGCTGCATAAATGGCTTCGATGCACTCAATGCCTGCTTGGTTGTAGTGTGGGGGGCTGTTCACATTATCTGGCATCAGTTCTTCCTGTTGAATGGAATGACTTTGCTCTCAGCGATGGCCTCTTCCAGTTCATCAGCAGGCTCGAAAACGATCCCATCTTCAGACTGTTCTATGAGCATGTTACCCAAGGTTACGAAGAAGTATGGGTTGTTCTGGATCATGTAGCCGATACCCTCCATCAGAGCCTCGTAATGGTCCGCTTCTTCATCATCCAAGTTGTCCCGCAGGTTGCTAAACGAACTCATCTTAAAGTTATCCTGGTCTACCGGAGTCAGAAATAAGCCGCATGCAAATGGATCTTGTTCTGTCATTTGTTTTTTCCAATCAGTTTGAAAAAGTGTTCTGCATCCATCAAAGCCAGGGGCTTTTGCCGATCTGCTTTGATGATTGCGATTGGTTCTGCTTTGGGTGGGCAATTGGCTTCAGCTTGCTCCATGAATTTGTATGCGCTGATCTTGTTCAGAGCCTTACATTCGACGGAGTAGGGGAAGAGCTTCCTAGCAGCGGGGGACAGTTGAACGTCTTCCCCGCCTTGGCCCATTCCAGTGGAACGGACATCGTCTGGTTCCAATTTAGGAAACAGTGCTAGAATTTTATCTCTTACCCATTGCTGATGACGCCGCCCCTTTGCCTTTGCAGACTGAGGTTTTATCGCCATGCTTAATCCTCAATGAACCAGTAACTGGGTGGTTCTTTGGCCTTAGACATCGGATGAGGCTTGTGTTCCGCTTCTGGATAACAATCTTTCGTGAAGTCACAGAAATTGCAGGCCATAGGCAAACGCTTGAGACCCGTAACTTTCCGATTGAACTTATCCGGGATAGGATCAAACTGACGTTCTAAAGGCGCACCACTGTTGACCTTCTCTACAGTACTTTTCATCTTAAATAGGTTGTAAGACTTCTCAGCATCAGAAACATCAGCCTCCACCACAAGCATGGCACCTGTCGATTTGTTCACAACAATCCAACCACCCAATTCCTTATCTTGGGCTTGGGCGTAACCGGTTAACTGACCGATGTAGCCGAAGGGATCATCTTCCTTTAGAGCCTCGTAGCCGTGAGACCATTTCTTGTCGAAAGCGAAAGGGCTGCAGGACTTAACGTCATAGATCTTGTGATCTATTTCGATATCGTCTTCGCCTTTAATGGTGACACCGTCAAAGTCCATTTCAACTAGGTTCTTGCCGCCAGTAATATTGACCTGTGCGACCTTCAGAAGGATATTTGTAATGCACTCAACCGCATCACCGATCATCATCTGAACCTTGAAGTTCTTGGACTTTCGTTTCTGTTTAGAACCCATTGCGCCGTGTTGAAGCTGGCATAATGGCTTTCCGATGTTTGACATCCGCAGACGAAATTTTCTGTCTTGCGGCGTAAGCTGCTTGCGAAGAGCCGCCTTAAACTCTTCGCCCGCCTCTTCTATCCAACTGTCTTCAATGGTTAAGCCATCAAATTCATCGTTGGATAGTTTGTCATTCAATGCATCCAGCGTGGACTGCATCATTAGGCTACATCTACGAAGTCAGCGTCTAAGCTGTCATCGATACGCAGTGCGTTCATTGCCTTGTTATCAAGAGAACCTTCTTTGATGGCCGTGAAGTATTTGGCATCAATATCCTGGTTCTCTTTTTTAATAGTTTGGGCAAAGGTAGACATAGTATCAAAGACCTGTTGGGTCATATCCAGCTTCTTGGAAAGATCAACTTTGTAAGTAGGTGTGTACCAAACCACAGAGCCGTTTTCGTTGTAGTCGGCACCCATTTCAGTCTCGTACTCATAGATGTTTGAACCTCTAGGTAGGTTCTTCATGAAGCCGTTCCAAAATCCACCAAACGTGCTGTTCTTGTGGAACATGATGCAAGGCTGGTTCTCAATAGAAACCTTCTTACCATCGGCTGTGACGCCATCGTAGCTGACAAGGCCACGGGTCACACGATGCTTCATAGCCTTGTAGACCTTGGCATCCGTGTACTCCATTTCCTGTAGCGTGTCCCAAGAGGGGTAGCCACAGGCGATACCACCTTTGATGTCACGGGCTTCATCACGGGGGCTTGGGATGGCGATAGACTTATTCACCAGTGTACGCTTCCCGTCAATTTCGTCCCAGTGGAAATACTGGATGTGCGTAGCTAGTGGGCGAAAGGTTACAGTCTCAGCGTATACCTTCTGATCCATGTTGGTCAGAAAGTAGGAACCTTCTGGGATAGCTTGCTTAGTATCCTTGTCACGACTGCGTGAGTTAATCCGCAATTCGGGGACACGAACAATCGCATCACCACCGCCTGTTACCTGTGTGCCTAGCAGTTCGTTCATTGCCTGTAGGTCATTTTGATTTACATTTGTAAGATCATTCATCTCGATTCGATCCTCTATTAGATGGACTTACAGTATGGCATTACTAAGTGGCAGTAGTCAATCATATTCATCCTGGTCTAGCCAATTTTTGCCACGGGATGTTTCGATCTTTAAAGGTAGGATAAATTCATAATCCCATAGCTGTTTAGCCTCTTCTGTGACCTTTTCCATAGCCCACTGCAGAACCTCTTTGACCAGATCTTCTTCATCTGGATGGGTATCTACCACAATGGAATCATGCACAGTCAGAACTAGCTTAGATCTCAGGTTAAGTTCTTTGAACTTGCGGAAGGCACGGATGCAACTAAGTGGCACAATGTCTGCGGTGGCGGAAGACTGTACAGGGTAGTTCACTTGTTGTGTATAGTTCTTGGTGCGCCCGTTTCGGCGGCGTTCCTCATTCGGCCAGAAAAACTGACGGCCAGAGAAGATCTGTATATGCCCGTTCTTTAGTACACCGTCTGTAAGCTTCTTGTGATACGCCCCAAGACCTTTGTAGATGTTAAAGAACTCTTTGTAATAGTTTTTGATATGCCCTTCATATTGATTCCCTGTCGAACCAAAGAGGGGGGCAAACGAGTGAGCCTTCGCCAACTGCCTGTTTTCTTTAGATATTTCCGAGGGATCACACTCATTGATGATAGACGCAGTCTGCTTGTGAAGGTCTTTACCTTCCAGAACATCCTTAATGATCTGCGTATCACGGGACAGCTCCCCTGCCATAACAAACTCTAGGCCGCTGAAATCACTCTCAATTATCAGACCGTTTTCAAATCGGCTGACCATAGCCTCACGCACAGGGAAGCCACGCTTCGGCATGTTCTGTAGGTTAGGGGCGGTGGATGACAATCGACCCGTCGCTGTGACGCATTGGTTAAACTGTGCATGCAGAATACCGTCAGGTCGTGTCCACGTTTCAATCCCTGCGATGAAGCTATCTAAGTACATACGAACTGCACTTAATTCAGCCATAAGTTCAAGGTACTCTATTGCTAAGTGGTTGCGCTTTCTACGGGCCTGTTCGATCAGAAGCTTGATGGTATGCTTGTCTGTTTTAAAACCATTAAAGCTGGCGTCACTTGGACCAGACGGGTTTAGCTTGAGGCCAGCGACCTTCCCGTTTGGTACATAGAACGCACCTACACCGGAACACTCAGGACACTTGGACAGGTTCTTGTATGGCGCACCCTGCACCTTGTACTTCTTACCCATCTTTTGACGTGTCACAGACAGAAACTTCTGGACCAGACCTCTGCCATCACATCTGTCACAGCAAACTACGTCAGTTTTGTGTAGCACCTTAGTATTTGACCGATATGCATCACTGAACTCCTTGCGGTTCATACGAGGTGGGTAAAGAGGCTTACCAGCATCATCGGTTCCTATATTAAACATCTGAACATGGCGTTCTTTGTTTAGTAGCTGTCGTGAGTAAATGATCTCAGATCGATCTGTACCGCTGGCAAGGTTGTAAGGTTTATCACCCATGACCTCTTCAGTGATTTCATCTAGACGGTTGGTACAATAGTTATAACGCTCTCTAAAGTGTACCTCGATTTTGTTAAGTGCAGTCTTATCGATCTTCACGCCATTGCGCTCAATCTCAACCAAAAACAAAAGCATCTGGTTCATTAGTGTGACAACACTCTGCATGCTCTGGTTCGCAGGCTGTGCATAGTCTTCTTGCTGCGCTAGGTATATCTCAGAACAGGATACCACATCTGCTTCTGCGTACTCCAAAACTGTTTCCCAAGGCATGGCCTCAAAGCCTGTACCGCTCTTAAACAGTTCATCTACAAGATCAGATTTCTTGCGGGTAACATCACGTCGTTCTGCTGTAGCTTTAAGAGACAATTGCTCACGCTGACCTTTAGCCAGAACATACTCACCAATCATTGTGCAGTATACTTCTGGTGGGATCTCAAAGCCCATTTCCATCAGCCACATCACATCAAACTTAGCGTTGTGTGCGACGATCACATCAGCCTGCTTTAGAGCCTCATGCAGAGGCGCTGGGCTGTCAGGGATAGGCTTATCATTGTGGTGGAATACAAGTGTTTGAACAGGCTCACCTAGCCAGCAATAGTGTGCCGAAACACATCGGTTGTCTGGGTTGAAGGGTGCGTTATCTATTTTGCCATCAAATCTTTGTACCGTTGTTTCTAAATCCAGAATTAGTATCTTCATTTCATCCGCCCGTAGAATTTTGTTGTTATTGTTGGGTCGTGCCGGTCAAACAGATGCCAGCTACAGTTGTCCTTGCCTGTGGTGTTATCGAACCACTTGACCCGCCCCACGCTTACGACTTTGCGAAGTCGGGGGAGGAAATGTATTGACTGTTTTGTGTGGACCCAATCGCTATCAAACAGCAGCCACGTAGGCCGCAGGTCTGAGAAGGTTTCGATCATTGGGTGAAGGATCTTTCGGTCCCAGGGTGGGTTCGTAATGATCACATCCGAAACATTTAGATGTTCCTCTTGCAACAGAAGGGCATCTAGCTGATCTATCCCTACACCCATCGGCTCTATGTCGTAGGCATCAGAGCATGTGCAGCCAGCTTCGAGCAGTGATTTGATCAAGGCACCATCACCAGCACAAGGTTCACAGAAATACTGAACATCTTGCAGGTGTGGGATAAGTGGTTTTACGGCTGCGGCAGGGGTCTTATAGAAATCCCGTGGAAGCCTTTCAAAGTCAGAACGCTTACCCATTACACTACCTCCAGATTATTCAGCATAACGAGATACCTCTGGTTTGATGTTGCAGTAGATGGCACCGTGAAACCCAGACAGCTTGTTCTTGGATATGTACAAACACCGCTCAGTGTTCTGTTCATCATCGCCGCCACCTGCAGCCTTACCGATACCAATGATGACATCAGCCTCTGCAGCTTTGCCTGTCTTGGAACCTTCAAGCATGGAGAAGTCGATGCGGGTCTTGCCCTCTGCATCGGCGGATGCTTGTGACACAGCAATCAGTGCGCAGTTGTGGCGCTTACTTAGCTCCCGCAGTGCAGTGTACAGAGAACGAATACGCTCATGTGATGAGTTGTGTGTACCTGATATATGAACCTTATCAGCCTGATCGATCACTAAGATGTCTGGCTTAACACGCTCACAGTATGCATTAATCTTATCCAGATCCCAATCTTGTGTGTCCTTGAAGATCAGCTTGTCCCGAATACTCATGTATATAGAATTAGCTAGGTCGGGCTTCTCTGCGATTTCCTCACGGGTCATGCCAGAACATGCCTGCACAGCCCGAAGCTTGGTACGCATACTCTTTTCTTCATTGCCTAGATACAGAACCTTAGCCCCTTGGCTGCAGAAGCCGCCTGGTGCCGCACAGATACTGACCATAAAGGCAGACTTACCTGTCTCTGGTCGTGCAGCTACAATAGCAAAGTCACCGCCACCAAGACCGTACAGATTGCGGGACAGGGTGGAGATATTAAACTCAAACTTGTTCTCGTTGGATACCTCTGCCAGCAGCTCGTAGATATCGTCAGTGATATCCTCACCAAAGTCGTCTGGCATGTAACTGTCTGTGATACGCTCTAAGAGGCCTTGTAAGCGGCGTAGGGCGCTGGGATCACCTTCGGACATGTTGATGCCTAGATTGGCTACCTCACGCCCAATGTCCTTGCGCCAGAGGTTGTTGATTACGTCAGAGGCAATGTCAGGGCTAATAGCCTCTGCATGCTTGATCTGGTCCACAACGTCACGAACTTCGTGTATCTCTGCAGAGGTAGCCACAGGGTTCTGGGATAGCCAGATGCTATAGACTTCGTCAGGGCTGATATCATGCTCATACTTATCGTGTGCTTCTTTAACCAAATCATAAATATCGGCAAAGTCGTCGCTGAATAGGCTTCTGCGTAGATTGGCCTGATTCTCTAAGTAATTGGCATTATTAAGCAGTGTTTTTATTAGTTGTTGCTCCATAGGTCGCATCCTCAATGGTTTTTAATTATGCCACCTTGAATAACACCTAGTAGAAATAAAAAAACCCCCAATCTTTCGACTGAGGGTCTTTATTTAAATTTTTAGGTAAGAACAGTTAGTTCTGTCGGAACTTCATCTTACTGATGTCTGGGCTTTGGTCTCCCCGACGTTCCTTCATATCTACTTGGTGGAAGACTACACGCTTGTTACCTTTAACAATGCTTGCAATTGCTTCTTCTAGACGGGCTTGTTCTTCTGCAGCTTCTTTGAAGCCTCCATCGATGTCGTAATCAATAATTACAATTCCACGAGCTTTCATTTACATATTCCTGTTTGTTTATCGTCGATGGTGTCTCGACGGATATATTGTTTACGCAGCAATCGCACTGCGTCCTATAAAATGTCACATATAGGAATAGGGTGGTGCCGCAACAGGATTTTGGGACAGTGCGGATACAAGCAGACCTGATACTATATCATAATCACAAAGACACACTTTGTTAGATACCATGCGCCTCGAAGCACCGCTACCTCCAACCGCAACAATAAAGGACCAAGTGAACTCGCCCATCACTGTAGTAGTGTATGTATCTGTTCCGAAGAAAGGCACTTTAGATCCTCTTTTGTTAGGCGTAGGTTAGTTATTAAACCATGTCGCTTAGCTAGGTAGACTGCTTTACTACTTGCGTCATTGTCAAGTACTAATGTTATCTTTGGGTAATTAGCTAGATGTTTTCTGATCGGCGTAGTTAAATTTGTACCTAATAAGGCAAAACCTATAGTATCTGGGAGCCTACTCACAGCACATGCGGATGCAATATCTTCAACTAAAACAACATGTTGGCCTGAACCTACAGAAACACCTATCGTTGTGTCCCCGTACTTCCACCACTTCGGTAGACGACCATCTAATGCCCGACCTACAGCACCTGTGCCATCATTTGTGTAAAACAGAACACGGTTTTCGGTAGGTGAGTATCTTACTTTGATCAACCCTGATTCGTATGCATCGTATGAATTAACTACCTTCAGGTAATCAACAGCGGGGGGATGCTTGCGCACGGATGTGGTCATAGCCGGTAGACGGTTCAGCTTCTTAACAGGGCGGCGAGTAGGTGCGCCACTTACATAGTTCTTCAATGCATTGATATCACGTCTGCCTTTAAGGCTACCCTTAACTGAGCAAGATGCTCGGAAGCAGTTCCATACCAGAACACCATCGAAGCGGTCCAGGGTGAACTTGTTCCTGCCCCCACAAAAGGGGCAGGTAGTTGTTAAGTGTTCGCCATCAGCCAGCTTTATCTTCTGAACAACGCTGACCTGTTCTTTGTAGCTAAACATTGTTCTTCACCCTGAAGATCTCACCACAGTCTTCGCAGTGATGATGAAATAGGTAAGAGCCAGCATCATCGTCATCTATCTCTTCCCATCCTGTCAAAAACTTTGGGTCTGTCAGGTACACTACCAGAAGTGTTGGGTCACCTATTTGTATTAAACTACAGCATGTTTCACAGGCATGCGGCTTAGTTGCTTCATACTCTTCTACACCTTCTAGTGATCTTATTTTTACTTTGCTCATAGGTTGTCCTCACTAACCTTTACATGGGACTAACCCTTGGGCGGGTTAGCCGCAGGCTACACCTAATGTGTGATTAGTCAACCACTTTGTTGCGCCATCTAGTTATGGGCGTAGTAACTTACTACCCTGTATAAGCCCTTATTTTTAAGGGTTCTAGCCATAACCTGAAGGTCGTCAGTTCAAATCTGACTCCCGCATCCAAGTACCTCTAATCATTAGGCGAATCCTGATGGTTCTATTCTATTCCATAGGATTCTATTTATTTCAATATAGAATCACATTAATCGGTACTTTTACCGTTTATAATCACCTGCTCGTACTTGAAGAATAACTGCTCGAACTTCCACTCGTATAGTTGTTTCATACCCATCAGTGTGTTCATCATCTGGTCTGGTGTTGGATCAATCTCACCATCCCCCAACTGCTTAAACACAGTCTCAAGATCATTAGTGACCCTCCAGCAGTCATAGATGTGTTCTTCTAATCCATATAGTTTAGTCATTATGTCCCGCCTTTGTCTCCATCGCCCCAGAGGTGGCGGCGTTAAGGTATTTATTCATAGTTTCACGGCCTTCTACAGACACTATGTATCTGTTTGCATTCCCACGGCCTCGACCTGACAATTTCAGTACACCAGCATACTCTAGCTTTTTCATCATTGCGTAGACTGTAGTGCTTTTGGGATTCTTCTTAGAAACATCAGGGACATTGAATGAAACGTCTTCTGGAAAATCTAAGATTGATTGTACCAACACTAATGACGTTTCAGTCCTCTGGGGAAAGATGCCTGCGTGTTCATCGTAGCCACCAAAGTTAACATGTATTGGCGCACGGTAGATGCTCTTTTCATGTTTCATAACCATCTGGCCCCATTGGTATTCTTGTTCTTGGGTTAAAGCCATTTTAGCGTAACTTTCATTGTGTTTTTCTCAATTCATCACGGACTGCTACGATAAGATCGATCAGTCTCTCTGTTGCTAGTTGTGCAGGCTTGCCTGTGAGCCGCTGCAGTTCCATTTCAAAGGCCTTGCGGGCCTCAGTTACTTTGCTCATCATCCGAACCTCTCATGTCTTTCCTTTGCTGCTCTTGTTATAAAGTCTACATACTCGTTGAGTGCTTCCGTGGTCACACGATTGGTGTTGCCTTTAGCCCGTTTTTCTATGTGTTTTTTAAAATACTCGTTTCCGAAAACAGCCCTTGCAGGACATTTTGCTTTACGGGGATGGCGAACTTTGAGTAACCCTCTAATTTTGTAAGCCTTTTTTTTGGCAAGGCTAAGAAGAAGACCCTCATAAAACTGTGGAAGCGGTGTAGCCGACTTCCTGCGGTTGCAAGAAGGGCATGTGACACACAGGTTCTCTAGGTCACAGGTTCCGCCCCTTGCATGAGCAACAATGTGATCGATTTCAAAGGCATCTACAGGCTTCTCACAGTAGGCACAGGCATTGCTCCAAGCCTTCTTTAAGGCCAGCCTTTCGCATTGGCCGATATTGCGGCGTCCCATCATCCAAACCTCTTATTTTGGGCAGAAGATGCCATTTTCTTAGTCTTTTTGACATAAATGTTAAGCATTTGACGGGATTTATGGCCTGTAACCGCTGCAATTTCATCCTCAGTTGCACCGTTTTCACCCAATTCGGTAGCACCAGAGTGCCGCAGGAACTTCATCTTCAGTTTATCAGGTAGCATGCAATTCTTACGGATCTTGGCCGCAATTTCGTTATACTTCCAACGATCATATGGTCTGCTCGTCTTCTCGTAGTTCACGATGGTTTCATCAGAACCAGATTGGTTGTGGCGAGGTACTATTCGGGAGATGATACGAGGGCTGGCATCTACAATAATAGAAGTCTTGGTCTTTTCTTGTATGAATCGGAAGGTCTCGCCATCAAAGTTGTCCCAACGAAGCTGACGCATGTCACCTGGACGCTGGCAGAGGTCGTAGCACAGCAAAGCCATTGTACCTATCGACCAGTAGCCTAGTTCGTCAGAGGCCGCTATGAAGCGTGTTACCTGCCGTTCTGTCCACAGAACGTCACAGATTGGATCAGTATCCAGTTGGATGATCTTAAACGGGTTACCACGAATCTTATCGTTCTGTTCACATACATTCCAAACACGTTTGAGGAACTTAATGCTATGCCTTGCACGGTGTGGTGACACTTCCTCCCGTAAATGGGCATAAAGCTTCTGTACATGATCTTTTCGGACGTTTTGGGCCAACATTTCAACGAATAAAGTGTTCCCAGACCCTAATTTGATCACAGAAAGCCCTCTTATGAGCTGATTGTAGGTGCGTTTACTGTTGTCTGCTAACCGTGACCAAGCTTGGGTCTTCTTATAGAAGCCTAGCAGGCCTAGTACTGTGTTACTGTTGACATAAACAATATCATCTTTGTCGTGCAGGTATCGTTGGTGCAGTGAATCTACCTCCATGCAACGATGTACTGCATCGATACGGGCAACAAACTGTTCAAAGCCTACCTGCAACCTTTCCTTGATATACAGGGGTGGATTAAACGCCCATTTTTCGCCGCCATTACGCAGCTTAATCTGCTTGAGATACTTAACTCTGTTTGCCATGACTATGGTCCTCCTAACACATAACTTAACAAGGTGGCTTAGTTAATGTCAATTAGAATATATTAGCTATTGCCTAGATGACATATTTAGTAGACAGTAAATATAGAAATACTCCACTTTGTGTTTCTATTGCTTCCTCCCTGACTTGCCCCTCGCACCCCTCCAGAGTGCGGGGGGTTTTTTGTATTAAAATAGGCTGCTTGCACAAAAAAAGGCTCCCGAAGGAACCTTTAGTTTTTAAAACTACTTAGGCGTCAAATCATTATATACCTAATATATATGGGTATATCGCAATTAACAGCCCTTGTTTATGTGAACTACCGCTTCCCATTCATCTATGTGGTCGCCAGTTGGTACAGCCACAGCCAGTTGATCCATAAGTATGACTGACTGTGCAGTCTCTGTTCTATTAAAAGCATCTGAAGCATCTAGCAAAGCTTCACCAAGCTCTTGCGCTTGGGCCGCAGTAAGAATCATATCGATCTCCTTTTTTAGAGTGTTCTAATTCTGTTCTAAAAATACTTAGGCGTCAAATCATTATACACCTACTCTATACATACACATACATCCGCACAAATCTACACATTAATAAAGACCAGTTATTGCACATAATTTGTGCAAATATTAATAATAATTAATGCTTTTCGAATCGTTTTAAGTAGTTTTAATAGCTGCAGGCCTCGACCAAATCTAACGGCCTACAATTAAAACCGAAAAGGAAACGACCATGAAACTTTTGAACACTAACGCAAGCAATACCAAAATCATGAAAACCCAAACCGGCACTGAATATGAAATTGCCAGCTTGTCCCTTATGCCGGACGGCATCTTGTGCCCTTCCCAAATCATCGCCGAATGCAGAGCGGAATGCCTAGTATCATCGGGCAGGGGACAAATGCATTCAGTTGCAAAGGCACGGCAAAGCAAATCGGACCTTTGGCACAATGATAAAGAATCTTTTCTTGCCCTACTGAAAAAGGAAATGGCGGCATTCGTTAAGCGTTGCGAAAAGCGGGGCAAGCTTGCAGCTTTCCGGTTGAATACAATTTCAGATATCCCATGGGAAAAGTATGGCATCCCGCAAATGTTCCCGACGGCGCTGCTATACGATTACACAAAACTAGCGGCACGGCTTGGCCGGACCCCTGACAACTATCGCCTGATGTTTTCATACAGCGCCGCACCTGCATATCAGAACCAAGTAAAGGCGGCGTTCAAAACCAATGCGCCGGTAACAGTTGTATTTCGTGGCGGCTTTCCCGCTCAATATCTAGGCCGCCCCGTGATCGATGGGGACAAGTCGGATCTGATTAACCTATACAGCGGGCCGGTTGTGATCGGATTAAAGCTGAAAGGCGGCAAAGCAATTCAGGCAAGCACTAGCCCTTTCATTGTAAACAATCCGGATCTGATCGAATGCCCTGCAACATCACACAACACCTGCAACCAGCATGACCTTGCAACCGCCGGCCGTGGTTATGCAATGGCGGCAGAGTAACATGGGGCCGCTCTATCAATTGATTGGCTTTGCTTGCTTCTGGTTATGGTGTTTGGATGCAGTTTTTTAACTGGCATAATAAAATGGCTTTACTATGACAGCGAATCGGATTTAAGTAAGGGCAGGGCGCAAGCTTTGCCCTTTAACTTTTAAAACTGAATGGAACCGACCAAATGTCTAAATATTCCGAATTAAGCCATGATGAATTTCTTGCAAAGATTAAAGCAATTCGCATCGATGCAGATGAAAAGCTTGCCGATGTTAGAGCTACATTGGAACCAATGCTAAATGAATTGCGCCATTTTGACCGGAAGACAAATAACGCTTTTAGATTCTAGCCCTTGGCCCCCTGCAACATCGGGGGGCATTGGGCTGCAATCCTGCAGCGATTAAAACTGAACAGGAATGACCAAATGCCTTTTGACCTTATCCATACACACAAGCCAAACGCCGAAACCTTAACCCGTGATGAGGTGCAACAGTCCTGCCCTGCAGCATTCACAAAGCATGCCAGCCCTGCAACAAGTGAGCGATATGGTTTTGTTTCAACATCCAACGCACTCGATATTCTAGCGGATCACGGCTTTGCCCCCGTTCGTGCTATTCAGAAACCCGTTCGCAAAATGTCTGATCTGGCATACGCCGATCATATGATAACATTTGCACCAACCGGCCTTGCAGATACCGGCGCACCTGATCGGGCAGAAATTGTTTTGTATAATTCACACAATGGGAAAAGCGCCCTGAAATTGTTTGCCGGTAATTTTCGGATGATCTGCAGCAATGGCCTTGTTGCCGGTGAAGGCTTTGAAGCCAAAGCACGACATAGCAAACTAACAGCGCAGGGCTTTGCAGATATGGTTGCAGACCAAGCTGAAAGCTTGCCGGCAATGATGGAACGAATTGAACGGATGAAACAAACGCCGCTAGAACATGAGCAAGCAATCAATCTGGCATACAATGCTGCATCGTTGCGTTGGGAACATGAAAACGATGCAGAGGGGATGCCGAATGGATCATATGCATTCAGCAGAACGGTAAACGATATGATACGCCCAAACCGTTTTGAGGATCGGGGGCAGGACCTATGGACCCTGTTTAATACGGCACAAGAAAAGCTAATACGGGGCGGGGCACGGGTTCTATCTCATACCAAAGTAACACGCCGAAGGGGATATCCTACAATCCGCAAGGCACGGGCTGTGTCTAGCTTACCTGAAAGCATCCGGATCAATCGCCAATTGTGGGATTTAGCTAATGAACTGGCGTGACTTGCTGGGCGATATCGTCGGGGGGCTGGCAATATTTGCCACCCCATTTATCGGGCTGTGGATAGCCTACGGCCTAGGCCTTACTTAAAACCGAAAAGGAATGACCAAATGAAAAGTATTACTCTTAGAATAACTCGCACTGAAACCTGGTATCCTGAAATAATTATTCCAGACAGTGATCGGCAAGCTTTCAATCATATGTCTGATGACCAAGCGGAAGTTTACATAAGCAAACTAATCGAAGAAAACGAAGATTGGGTTTATGACGAAATGCACCACAAATACACATTAGATACCGATACCGAAACGGAAACCTATAAAGAGAACCCTGTAACCTAAACGGCCCCAAACGCACCACAACAAAGCCCTGCCCTTACCGGTGGGGCTTTTCTGCGTCCTGCCCCCTGATGTCGCTTAGAACGTCGCACAAGCCCTGCAATGCCCTGCAGTTGATCGCCGGTGATGTAATGCCCTGCAGCCGATCGCACACAAGCCCTGCAGCCGATCGCACACAAGCCCGGCAATGCCCTGGAATCCGTACACCGCAGCGACCCCCGCTATCGCCTCAGAAAACTAGCAAGCACAATCTGATGGCCTCTGTGGCGTTGCTGTGGCGTTGCTATCTGAATGGCATTGCATGCGATCCGTTACCTTTATTGAATAACAGAATAGAATTGCTTTGCTTTCCCCTTATTTCTAAGGGCTTCACGCTTCCTATCCCATACCTTGCAGTTATACCGCTATCATTTAACCCATATAAACAAGGGGTTTGCCCTGCAATCGACGCCCGCAGGGGGCGGGGCATGCGCCACCCCCACCCCCACCCGTACCGTATACAATCACTACCCAATTTCAGGAAAATGGACTTGCAAAGTGCCCCGTGTATGGCCCCACGCTTTTGGAGTGCTGCTAGAAAACGCCAACTTACCTAGAGTAGAGTTTGCAAAGTCTGAATAGTTCTTGCAAAGTTTTGCAAAGTCTTGTTGACTTAGTTGCGCCACTTAGTTAGGTTATGAGTTACAGGCGTATGCGTATGTCTGCTGTTTTACAGAAGGCTCTGACATGAGCGATTTTGAAGACAAGCTTGTTAGTGCAGAACTAACTATCCCTATTCAGCTTACCAATGAGTTTGATGTTGACCGTAATGGTAACAGCTACATTGTGACTGTGCTTTATGCAGGTGAGGATGATGATCCTTCGGAGGTTCGTGTTCCTTTGGATGATATCATCAATGCTATGGCTGATGATTATTCTGATCCAGAGGGTTACCAGCATATGTACTTGGTAGCGCATGAGCTATCACGGTGTTCAGAGGAGCTACGTGAGAAAGCTTCGTATGTGGAGGACAGCGCCCATGCTGTAGGTAGATTATTTGATCTAGACTGATGCGGGGTTGCATGGATTGCGCCACGGAGTTGGTTGTAGGGGGTAATTGGACCCCTGGCAGGCATAGGCATCGCATATACATATGTAGAAGCTGCTATATAAAGAAGCAGAACGTATACAGAGAGCTTACTCAGTATAACTCAAAACGGATGTTCGTTAACGGTAAGTACATTCCTACGTCACATCCTCTTTATAAGCCTGGCAGGTATAAGAGCTTTAATGATGCTGCGTTCTCTAGCTTACAGAACTACAATACCACTAAGGCTGGTTATGTTTATGTGATTACGAATGCTGCTTGGCCTAAATGGGTTAAAGTGGGCATGGCTGTTGATGCTGATGATAGGCTTAATAGCTATCAAACCTCTAGCCCGTTCAGGGATTATGAGCTTCAGTATTCTGTTCATTGTAAGGATCGTAGGAAGCTTGAGGGTAAGGCCCACAAGGCTGTAGAGGCTATTGCTTCTGATCGTAATAATGAATGGTTTAAGATATCTGTTGAGGATGCTGTAGACTGCATGGCGGGTATTACTAAATAGCAAAACTCCCCACAGTTAATTGGTGATATACTTGCGGGTATAGCCAGTTAACTAAAGGGAGCTTATTGTTATGGGTATTATTAAGAAGTTATTTGAATCGCTGCAAGAGTATCAGCAAAGACGTGCTGACTACTGGGTTCTGCAGAACTTGAGTGATAAAGATTTACGGGACATAGGTCTTACTAGATCTGAGATTAACTATAGAGTTCATAACAGATAGTATAGTTACTTATACCTGTACCGCCTGCAGCGGGCTTATAAATTATAACAACATCTGACGGTTTGTCTACCCCCTAATTGTGCCATTTAGTAATTAACTTTATGGTGATTAGTTATGGGGTTGACTTATTGCATCCTACGATGGTAAAATAGAAGGTATAGAGTGTTTTGATAAACCTCATTTATATCCGTGCTGCAATCCGTGAACGTACTGGTCAGGTTCTGAAACTTGAAGAAGTACGAGACCTTCTGTTTGAGGAGGGTCTGATCACCAGGAAGCAAGCTGCAGACGGTAATCTTATCTTTCGTGGATATGACGATTTCTTTGAAACAGATTCGGCTGATAAAACAGTCGAGCCTGTTGATTATTTAATTGATGTGGAACCTTCCTATGAAGACGACGAAGACTAAATCCTGTGGCGCTGATGTAGCACCATCCCGCAAGCCTAAGATGGCTATGGGTGGTTACATGAAGATCAACAAGAAGAAGCCTATGAGTGCTTCTAACGGTGGATATGTGAAGAAGAACAAATAACAGCTTCTATGGTAACACATAAGTTACCGTAGACTTCGCTGGCAAACTTTCTGGGGGGGAAGCATGCTTGCAGAAATTGCGATGGCTAATGCAGCCTTCGGGGTGATTAAGTCTGCTGTCCAGAATGGTCGTGAGTTAGCACAATGCGGTAAATCAATAAGTGATTTTCTGACTGCTGAAGACAAGATTAAGGACAAGGCGGACGGTGATAAGAAGTCAATCTTTAACAAGGTTCTGGGTAAAGACACTGCCGACTTTGAGAGCTTCTTAGCCTTAGACAAGATTAAGGAACAGCGCCGTCAGTTAGAGAGCCACATGCGCTTGTACGGGCGTCCTGGCCTTTATGATTCTTGGGTGGAGTACCAGGCTCAAGCCCGTAAATCTCGAAAAGAAGCGGAGCGAAAACGCCTGAAGGATAGAGAAGATCTCATTGAGGGCTTAACGATCTTTGGGTTTGTGGTTGTTCTAATTGGTTCTGCTATCGGCGCTGCCTACCTTTTTTACGTTTATAAAATGTGAGGCCTCATGGCTGGCAAATCTAATAAGAAATGGTGATCTATGTCTCTGGTTGATAACATGAATGCCCGTAAGAAGGCTGGTACTTCACGGTCTAAAGGTAAAAGCACTATCAGCGATAAGACCTATAAGGATCTTAAAGCCGGTAAGATGAGTAAGGGCGGTTTGGCTAAAAAGAAAGCTAAACGAAAGTGACCGATGCAAGATTACAGCGTATTGAGCAAAAGTTAGACGATATGGGCGAGGCAATAATAGCTTTAGCCCGTATGGAGGAGCGTATGGTGTCTCTGTTTAAGCGTATGGATGCATATGATAAAACACAATCCCGTAACGTCGAACGTCTTGAAAAGCTAGAGAGAGCGCAAGGCATTAATGGTCAAACACTACGATTTGCAGAACGGGCATTCTGGATAATTATTTCTGCCTCTGTTGGCTTCCTATTCTTTAAAATGAGAAATCCATGACCGATGAACCTAAAAAATACACGGATAAGCAGTCTGCTTTTCTTGAAGCACTTATGGGAGAAGCCCGTGGTAATATTCGTAAAGCTATGGATATTGCAGGCTATTCCAAAGGCACAGCGGCTTCTGAAGTCACTGTACCGCTTAAAGAAGAGATTATTGAACGGGCATCGATGATGCTTGCTATGAACGCCCCTAAAGCTGCCCACGGGTTGCTGGGTGTTCTGGATGACCCCACGGCACTAGGCGCTCGAAACGCTATCAATGCTGCCCGTGAGGTATTGGATCGTACTGGTCTAGTTAAACGGGAGAAGGTAGAGGTCACCAACAATGGTGGTGGCATGTTTATTCTACCTCCAAAAGCAAATGACATGGACCAACAAAACTAGGAAGAACTCTACGCAGCGGTATCCGTATGGGTACAAGCCTGTTGAAGAGGGTTCCCTAGATCTCATACCAGACCCAGATGTAATCCCCCTGATTGAACAGGCTATGGATCATCTGGATGAAGGCTTTAGCACCCGCAAGGTGGCTGAATGGCTTTCCAACAAGGCTGGTCGCAGTATTTCTGGTCAAGGCATCAGTAATATCTGGAAGCTACACCGACCTAAGAGTAAGCGGGTTAAAGAGCTTAAAAAGGCAAATCGTAAGAAGCCCAAGCCTAATACCGCTGCTGAAAAAGAAGAAGCCCGTCTGAAGCGTAAGATCTCAGATAGCAAGCGTATCAGAACTATGATGGAGAACCGTCTGGCTGATAAGTTTGGGGCTAACGATGAAGTTGAGGAAGAGTTTGAAAGCTTCTCTGATACTCTGGACTTCGGTGTTATCACGCAAGAACAGCAAGAGCGTGAGGTTGTATTCCAACCCAACCCAGGACCACAGACAGACTTCCTAGCGGCCTCTGAGCGTGAGGTGCTATATGGCGGCGCAGCCGGAGGAGGAAAATCGTATGGACTGCTTGCAGACCCTATGCGGTACTTCCACAACAAGAACTTCAACGGTATCATCTTACGTCGAACTAACGATGAATTGCGGGAACTAATCTGGAAGTCACAAGAGATGTACCCACGGATTTATCCAGGTGCTAAGTGGCAAGAAAAGAAGTCTCAATGGGTATTCCCTAGCGGTGCGAAACTGTGGATGACCTACCTAGAACGGGACGATGATGTTCTGCGTTATCAGGGTCTAGCTTTTAGCTATATAGCCTTTGACGAGCTTACCCAGCATGCCACACCCTTTGCTTGGAACTACATGAGATCACGTCTGCGTACTACCGACCCAGACCTCCCGTTGTTTATGAGGGCTACAACCAACCCAGGTGGTAGGGGACATGGCTGGGTTAAGAAGATGTTTGTAGACCCTTCGCCTGCAAACAAAAGGTTTATCGCCACTGATATTGATACCGGTGAGCCGATGGTTTTCCCTAAAGGGCACGCCAGAGAAGATCAGCCTTTATTCTATCGTAAGTTTATTCCTGCATCGCTAAAAGATAATCCCTATCTGATGCGTGATGGGCAGTATGAGGCTAACCTTATAGCCCTGCCTGAGATGCAAAGACGCCAGCTACTAGATGGCGATTGGGATGTAGCGGATGGTGCTGCATTTTCTGAGTTCACACAGTCAAAGCATGTATGTGAGCCTTTCGATATCCCCTCTGATTGGCGACGGTTTAGATCGTGTGACTACGGATACAGTAGCTACTCAGCGGTACATTGGTTTGCTATCGATCCAAATTTTGAAACACTCTACGTTTATAGGGAACTTTATGTTTCAAAACATACAGGTAAAGATCTTGCTAGGGCTGTTATGGAAGCTGAAGCAGGTGAGCGCATGCAATATGGCGTTTTGGACAGCAGTTGTTGGCACAATAGGGGCCAAATTGGACCATCTATTGCAGAAGAAATGATCTCTTTGGGCTGCCGATGGCGTCCAAGTGACCGCACAGCGGGTGCTAGGGTGGCCGGTAAAAACATCTTCCACGAAAGATTGAAGGTTGATGAAGAAACAAACACTCCAGGCATCGTTTTCTTTAACACCTGCCGCCAGATTATAGCAGATCTGCCTGTAATACCGTCCGATCCCAAAGGTTCCGACGACATAGATCCTCGATACGCAACAGATCACGCATACGACAGCGTTCGATATGGGATTATGAGCCGCCCCCGAGGAAAATCTCCCTTTGATTGGGGTAACGGTACACCTCAATACCGATACGCCCCTTCAGACGCAACATTTGGATACTAATATATGGCACTTATGGATAAACCATCGGATCTTCCGCTAGAAGAGACCTCTGAAATGAGTAATGTGATTTCACTGGACGAAGATGGCGACGTAGAACAAGAAAATCATGAATATAGCGGTGTTGTTTCTTTCGTTGAGTCACAGTTCCGTCGTTCTAAAGACCGCCGATTGACAGATGAAACCCGTTGGTTGGACTCATATAGAAATTATCGGGGCATTTACGGCCCTGAAGTGCAGTTCACCTCTACTGAGAAGTCTAAAGCCTTTATTAAGGTTACTAAAACAAAGGTTTTGGCGGCTTACGCACAAATTGTAGACGTTTTGTTTGCAGGTTCTAAGTTTCCTGTGGGTATTGAGCCCCGTATGAACCCAAATAACGTAGCAGATTCTGTATCCTATGATCCAAACGAGCTAACTGCCGATAAAATCAAAGAAAAAACCGGTATAGACTACACGCCTAAGACATCTATCGCACGTCCTGATATTATGAAGGATTTGGGGGTCTATAAAGACATATTAACGCCTATTGAAGACGAATTACAGGCTAATGCGGGCACTGCGCCGGGTTCTATTACCTATGAACCCGCAAGACGTGCGGCACAGCTAATGGAACGCCGTATGCACGACCAATTAGAGGAATCTAATGCGTCTAAGCACCTTCGATCTGTAGCATTTGAAACATGTCTGTTTGGTACAGGTGTTCTGAAGGGTCCATTTGCCCATGATAAAGAATATCCAAGGTGGGATGAAGACGGTACCTACGATCCACTGTATGAGACTATCCCAAAAGTAGAATACGTTTCTATTTGGGATTTTTACCCTGATCCAGACGCCCGTAACATGGAAGAGGCAGAGTATACTGTACAACGCCACCGATTAAATCGTTCTCAGCTTAGATCTCTAAAAAAACGTCCACATTTCCGTGACGAAAGCATTGAATTAGCGATTGAGTACGGTGCTAGCTACGCCCGTGAGTATTGGGAAGATACTCTGGAAGATAGTGCTAACACGGATGCGGTAGAACGCTTTGAAGTGATGGAATACTGGGGGCTACTAGATTCTGAGTTAGCAGAGGAAGCTGATATTGAGATTCCTGAAGCTTATGCTGATCGTGACCAAATTCAGGTTAACGTATGGATATGTAACGGCCAGATTTTACGTCTAGTGCTGAACCCTTTCACGCCAATGCGTATTCCTTACCATGCGGTTCCTTATGAAATGAATCCGTATAGTTTCTTTGGTATCGGCGTTGCAGAAAACATGGCTGATACACAGTTGCTTTTAAACGGATTTATGAGGATGTCGGTGGACAATGCCGCCCTATCAGGAAACCTGATCATTGAGGTAGACGAAACTAACCTAGTCCCCGGCCAAGATATGGAAATTTACCCCGGAAAAGTCTTCCGGCGTCAGGCAGGTGCCCCTGGTCAGGCCATTTTTTCGACTAAGTTTCAGAATGTTAGCCAAGAACTTCTTATGATGTTTGATAAGGCCCGACAGCTTGCAGATGAAGCTACCGGCATTCCATCATATAGCCACGGTATGGGCGGTGTAATGGGGGTAGGACGTACTGCCTCTGGGATGTCAATGTTGATGGGTGCCGCTGCACAGAATATTAAAGCGGTTGTTCGCAATGTGGATGATTACCTTCTGTCTCCATTGGGTCGTTCTTTGTTTAGCTTTAACATGCAGTTTAACTTCGACAAAGATTCTGCCAAAGGGGATTTGGAAGTAAAGGCCCGTGGCACAGAAAGCCTGATGCGCAATGAGGTACGATCACAGCGTCTTCTGCAGTTTATGCAGATGGCAGCTAACCCTGCTATGCAACCATTTGTTAAGTATGATTACATCCTCCGTGAACTTGCAGCCTCTATGGATCTTGATGAAGATAAGATCTTAAACGATCCCCGTGAAGCAGCGATACAAGCCAAGATGATGGCTGAAATCCAAGCTATGATGCCACAGCCTGATCCAGCCCAACAGGCAGAGGCTGCAGCACAGGCAGGAGGCGCTCCTAACCCTTCTGACCCCACAGGTAGCGGAAACGGTAACATCGGCCCAGGTAACGCCCCAGAGCCTGGCGCAGCGGGCTTCACAGGCGCAGGTGGTGGTGACAACGGCGGTAACGTACCGCAGCCGCCACAAGGACAGCCTCAGTAATGGATAAAGCGACCTGTCGGGGCATACTGCCTCTAGTAAATGACCGTGATCAAATGGATCGTCTAGAGATCTACGTTGCAGCCCGTATAGAGGCGCACCGAGATCTTCTAGAAACTCAACGAGATGAAAAGCGTATTATAGCCATTCAAGGTGCAGTCGCAGAACTGCGCCGGATTAAGACACTGCGTGATGAAGTAATAAAAGGTGCAGAATAGTGGAAAATAGCCTACGCCCAAAGGCACGTCCTAAAACACAGTTGCCATATGAAGATATTGAAAAGATTGAGCGGGTTGTATGGAAAGAGGCCCGTGGCGAAGGTGTTGAAGGCCGAAACGCTGTTCGTGGTGCTATTCTGAATCGACTAGCATCGAGTAGGTTTCCTAACACCATAGACGAAATCCTCATCCCGTCTGAGTTTGAGCCTGTAAATACACACGGAAGCGTTTCTAACATCCCAGCACCTCAAGAAGACCTTGATGTACAGATGCAAGAGTTTGCGGACTACGTCCAGCTTGGTGAAGACGCATCTGGTGGGCGTACCTTTTTCCAAAATGAGGATGTGACTGCAGATCGGGGCACCGGCTTTAGTGGCCCCGATCCATTAAAAATAGGAAATCACACGTTCCTGCGGGGCTACAAAGATAAAGAGCCGGTCACGGATACCGCCTTCTCCCATAACATTGAGATTATTTACCCGCAGTATGCAGAGGCTGGCTCTGACATGGCTCTTGGTGGCCTCGCAGTAGCCCGTAAAGGCATTATGACCCCAGAAGGTGAAGACATGGCAGATAAAAAATTCCAATTAGACGAAAACGCAGCAGATCTTAACAACGATGGTTCGCTGTCTTCTTACGAGAAAACCCGTGCAGACGCAGTGCAGAAGGCCACATCTACGGATGAAGAGCTTAACCTGTACCACGGTGGCATGATGGGTCCAGTAGACCCTGTATCAGGCAACCCAATTCCTGTGGGTTCCTCTGCGGAAGAGGTACGGGACGACATTGATATCAACATATCCCAAGGCGAATACGTTCTGCCTGCAGATGTAGTTAAATGGCACGGCCTAAAACACATCATGGATCTGCAAGAAGAGGCAAAGATGGGTCTTATGGCAATGGATGCCATTGGTCTTATCAAAGAGGCTGACGAAGAAGCAGTCGAAGAAGAGGGTGAAGTTTGTCCGGAGTGTGATGGTGACGGATGTGATCACTGTGATGGCAAAGGTTATCATTACGAGGAAGAGGCAACCTCAGAGGGTGAAGCAGTAGAAGAAGCAGTTGTAGAGGTTTCCGAAGAGGAACCGGAAGTCAACGAAACGGATGATTACAAAGACAGTGATTATTCTAAGAAGGCTTCCATGTACGGCATGGTGAAGAAACCAAAGGTTACCTTCATCGTGTGATTTAGAGGGCCACCTTCACCATAGAGTGAAGCCCCCAAAGGAAAAACTATGAGCAAATACAGACGTAAAGAAGAGCTAGAGGATAACAACTCTTACTCCCAAGAATTTGAAGCGCAGGCAGCGGTAGATTCTGAACCTAGAGAGCCAGAAGAGGCTTCCTTTAAAAAACGGTACGGAGACCTTCGACGGCACTCCCAACAGTTGATGTCCCAAAAGGATCAAGAGCTAGAGAAGCTGAAATCACAGCTTGATAGCGCAGCAAAGGGCCAGATCAAATTCCCCAAGACTGATGAGGAAATTGAGAAATGGGCGAAGAAGTATCCAGATGTTTCTGAGATCGTAAACACGATTGCACGGAAACACGCCAATGAAGCCCTCGAAGAAGGTGAGAAGCGTCTGGGTCATCTAAAAGACCTTGAAACTAAGCTTACCAAAAAAGAGGCCGAGCAACAGCTTATGCGGGTTCATCCAGATTTCAATGAGATCCGGCAAGATCCAGCGTTCCACGATTGGGTGGTAATGCAGCCTCAGAACATGCAGGACGCTCTGTACAAAAACAACACAGACGCTATGGCTGCATCCCGTGCTATCGACCTATATAAGTCTGACACAGGTAAGCGTAAGACAACGTCTAATCGTTCGGCAGCACAGTCTGTAGGGCGTTCAACGTCTTCTGCACCAGCGGCTACAGGCAAAGCTAAGTTTAGCGAAAGCCAAATTGCTCGTATGTCTGACCGTGAGTACGAAGCCAATGAGGAAGCAATCCTTCAGGCTATGCGTACAGAAGGCGCTTTCATCTATGATATGTCTGGTGGCGCACGTTAATAGGGTGGCATAACTGTTGCCATAGTTACTGTATTGTGCTATAATGGTTATATACCCTAAAGTTTGGTTTCGGGTATTACCTGAGTAAGTAATTAAACTGCTCACTTACCCTTTAATAGACCAATGCAAAGAACTGCGTTGTTCTATCTGAGGGAAACCTCACATCAAACCGCACGAGCCTCCTTCGGGACCACCTCTGATGCTGTTTACTATCTACCGTAAGAATTAAGACGATAAGTCCACCAGTGCGGTGAGGCCCTTCTTCGACACAGATCGCTCCTGTGTTGTAGACGCACCCTCGCATTAACACTGCCACTCAATTGTCCTCTTCGGTGTCCTGTCTGGCGCACTTTGCGCTGCCATTTCACAAGGAGACATAAAATGGCTTTCGAAAAAGCATC
>ENA-OSJC01000925-OSJC01000925.1-marine-metagenome-genome-assembly--contig:-NODE-925-length-26214-cov-9.129701_pt1 | contig 26214 bp, 16 predicted proteins | sample MGYA00237885_ERZ534234 | MGnify/ENA primary metagenome ERZ534234 (study PRJEB26413, sample SAMN06343907) | marine metagenome | isolation source: coastal waters | place: Atlantic Ocean: West Antarctic... | reverse complement strand
CTACTAGATGTAGTTGCACAGTTTGGACACAACTTAGCATACAGGCTAGACTTGAATGCAAGAAACAATTTTATAAGCACATCACAAAGACAAGAATCAGTTTATAAATTAGCAGAATTTTTAGGATATCAACCACGACGTAACGTGCCAGCGTACGGTGAGATGAAAGTAATGAGTGTTAAAACGAACGAAGCAATTATTGGAAGTGCAGGCGATAGTCTAGGCGGCAAAGATATAATGTATGAAATAAGTAATAATGTTAATAATTTAGATGACTTTATTACAGTTGTTAATGCAGTTCTGGAAAACAATAATCAATACGGTAGTCCAAAAAAATCTGTAGTAATTAATAATGTAACAACAGACTTCTATGATCTTAACAATACTCCCAACCAAATTAAATTTGATGTAACTGGATCGGTACTAGGTACATCTTCTGTATATAATGTTATAAGCAGTGATTATGATAATACAGCAACAACATTTACAGAAAAATCTCCAAACCCAGTAGGTAGTGTCGGAATTTATTTTAAAAATGATGGCAAGGGCATAAAGAGTACTAACACGGGTTTCTTTTTTGGAGTTAAACAAGGTAGCCTGTTCTATGAAGATTTTAATATAGCAAGCCCAATTGATAATATCTCATTAGATATTGGTGCTAAAAATGTAAACAGCACAGATGTGTGGGTACAAAATATTAATACCACAAGCAATGTTACTAAAGAATGGTCAAAAGTTACAGACGTTAATAGTAATGTAATTTATAATAACTTAGCTTCAGGTCAACGAGATATATTTAGTGTCAAGACTAGAGAAGATAATAAAATATCAATTTTATTCGCAGACAAAACATTTGGCAATATTCCTAAGGATACAATTAGAGTCTGGTACAGAACAAGTGTAAACAGTACGTATATTGTTAGACCAGATGATTTACCAAATAAAAGAGTACAGGTAAACTACACAGGTGCTGATGGCAACTTATATACTGCAACATTTGGCATACAGTTAAAGCAACCAATTTCAAATGCAAGTGCAAATGAAACGTTAGATGAAATAAGAGAAGCTGCTCCAAAGAATTATGCAAGTCAAGATAGAATGATTACAGCACAAGACTACAATACATTGTTAGGAAATGCAACAGGCGGTATATTAAAGATAAAGAGTATTAACAGAACATTTAGTGGGCACAGCAGATATTCAAAGTTTAGTGACCCTACAGGAACATACAGCAATTTATACCTAACAGGTAAAGATGCGGCTGTAAATAAAACGGACAAATTAATCTCAGTTTCAACAGCTTCAACAGATAGTCCGCAATTAGTATATGACAAACATATTAAGAATATATTAAATAATGATGAATTTGTTAATTTATATTATATTGGATTTCGTAATGCATTTACAACATTAAGAGATACAACGCATTCTTACACTCCTAATTCAGTTGTATGGCAGAATCCAAGCGAAACAGCAACAGGATTATTAACTGGTTATATCACAGAATCTGCAGTTATTACAAGAGTTGGAACTACAGCAACAGATTATATGAAACATATTACGCCTGGCGCATTGATTGAATTTACATCAGGTAGTACAACTAAGTGGGCGAAAGTAGTTGATATATTTGCACACGGACTTGGTATAGAAGGAACAGGAGTTGCAGCAGGTTCGCCAACTGGCAAACGAGCAGACGGCACTGGTGCAATTACATTAGATACTGTAATTCCAGACAATGCAACAATTAATATTATATACCCTGCATTAGCTAGAACGTTTTCTGTAAAAGAACAAAATCTAATATTAGCTTATATAAAAGCAAATAGATCGTTTACTATAAGATATGATTATATAAATAAAAACTGGTTAGTTGATACTAGCCCTGCTGTATTTAATGCAGGCGATGCCTTTCCAACATTTGATACCCTGCCTACAAGCTGGGTAGTTTATTTTAATTCTACAGGAACAGCATTTGATATTTACTTAAGAACAACGAGAATTAATTTTAGTAGTGCTTCAGTAAAACTAGGAAACATTACAAATGAATTAGAACTAGGAACTTATACTAAAAAAGCAAAACGTGATAAGATAGGGTTAATTGGAGTTAGCTCTGGAAGCATAGCTACTATTGGTTCTTACTATGTTTACGGATTTGAAAATACAGATTCAACTATTTACAGATTAACATTAATAGATGGAAACGCTGACAGTAGACCAGACAACCCTGATGTGTTTATTGAAACATCTGCAATTGGAACCACAGGCTTAAACTTTGAATGGGAGCACATTGCTTCTGAAAACCAAGTAGTTGATCCTAGCTTTACAAATGTTATAGATGTATTTGCATTAACAAAAGCATATGATACAGAATATAAAAACTATTTAAAAGGCACAGTATTAGTCGAGCCACTTCCACCCACTAGTTATGAACTAGGAATGAAATTTACAGGTGTAGTTGAAAAGAAAGCAATTAGTGATACTATTGTCTTTAAACCAGTTAAGTATAAACCAATGTTTGGTAATTATGCAGAACAGCATCTTCAAGCAAAGTTTAGAATAATTAAATTGTATGGTTCGAATATTACAGATAGTGATTTAAAATCAAGAACCGTTACTGCAATCAATAACTTTTTTGATGCAAGTAATTGGGATTTTGGTGAAACATTTTACTTTACAGAACTGGCAGCATACGTACACAAGCAACTTGCAGGTGTGCTAAGTAGTTTTGTTATTGTCCCACAGGGTACTAATAGCGGCTTTGGTGATTTGTTTGAATACACACCAAACAGTAACGAACTTATTATACCAGACGTAGACACTGACGACATAGATATTATTGAAAACATTACAGCCACAAACATTAGTAAAACAGGATATTAACAATGAAAAAGAAAGCAGGCCAAAATTCAGTTAACAATATAAAGACAAGTAAGTTTTTACCGAAGGTATTTCAAACAGAGTTAAATAAAAATTGGTTAGACAGTACATTAGATCAAATGGTTTCAAAAGGACCGCTTGAAGATTTAAATGGTTATATTGGAAGCAGAACAGGCAAGGATGCATTATCAACTGATACGTACTTGGAACCAAAGTTTCATAAAGCATTACGTACTAAGAACCAATTACAACCTGGAGTTATCTCATATGACAACAGTGACAATGTAACTAATATGATTACATTTGACGATGTTGCACATTCTATTAATGAGAACTTTGCTACATATAATTATAATGCTGCTTATGCTTCTAGCTTATATAGTTTTAATCCACCAATTGACATTGATAAATTTATTAATTATAAAAACTATCACTGGGTAGAAGAGTTGCCGGTATACGAAAGTATATGGACAGGCGCTGCTAAAAATCCAACAACAGATATAGCAACAGGATTATCTACTATAACAGACGACAACAATACGTTTACTGTTGAAGAAGGCATGCTAATTAAATTTACTGGGTCAGGACATGCGGCTATATTAAACAAAACATATTTAGTATCAGGTTCAACAGGCAAACATAGATTACACGAATATTTTAATGCTACTGGAACTAGAGTATATAATAATACAGTAAAGCACACACAATCAACTGATGGAGTATATACTAATCCAAAAATATTTAATGTGAGCCCAGGCACTGCTACTACATACACAGGAACACCAGAGGCTAGAATTACAGCCTTTAATGCAAACACATCAAGGCTTCCAATATTTGATGGCTTCCTTTTTGATACAAGTATTGATAATCCTACTCAACTTGCTAACAATGTATTTGTAAAGTTTACCGGAAGTTGGACACACGGTGCAACTAATAATACAGATATATTTTCAGTAACAGTTGATCCTACTTCTGGTGATGTTGCAATAGCATCCGCAACTACAAAAGAATTAGCTGGACTAACAGTATCTCCAACAAATAATGTAATGTATAACAACGGATTACCAGTAACTCCATTAAAAGATTATATTGTTGTTGCAAAACATGACGCACTTCAAAGTGCATGGAGCAGAGCAAACCATTGGGTAAACATCAGCACAATTAATAAGTTAAAAACATTACTACCTAATTATAATTTTTCTGAAATACTAAAACAAACCAGACAAGCACTTAGACCTATTATTGAATACAACGCTGGACTAAACATGTGGGAATGTAGCAAACACGAACATAACGAAGCAGATACCCAAGCAGAAAATAAGTTAGCAGTTGACCATGGCGTTACCGCAGCTGAATCAGCAACAATAGCAGCATTTGCAGCAGGTACTACTTATGTTTACATAGACGGCACAGACCTTAAGTATTACACAGTAGGAGCTACACCAGCATCTGTTACATTAACTAACAACAATACATTCTCTATTAAGAATAGTACAAATAGTTTATGGAATGATGCAGACGTATTTGTAGAAGCAGGCGTAATTAAATTAGCACAACAAAAAACTAAAATAAATCAATACCCATTGTATAGATTGTATAATCAAGAAGGCATTGGATTAGAAAACATAAACGGTATTGGATTCAAAGGCGCAAATATATTTGGATACAAAAAAGGAACTGGAACAGTATTAGACAGCGAACTAGGAAAAGTATTATGTTTTAAAGATACACCAAAGGGTGGCGAGTATGAATTTGAAAACTTTATTATAACTAAAAAGTATTTAAATAGTTTCCAACATGTTGAAAATGATAACTTATCACACACTAAAGCCCAAACAGGTTATACGTTGTTTAAACAGAGTGATGTATTAAAATCAATATACACACCGGCTGGTAAATCAGCAGGTGCAAGTGAACACATTCAATACGAAATAACAATTGATGATGCTCCATTAGTAATTCCTTATGGACAAAGTAACTGGAGACCAACACAATCGTATTACGTTCATTCAGATGCAGTTAGATATCAATCATCTGGCGATCAGCTTGCTATAACAATTGTTAATAGTGATGGTGTACAATCTACAGCAAGAGTAGGTACAGCTAGCCTTTATATGGTAGGTGTAGGACAAGAGTTTGTGTTGCATAATTTAACAAGTGATACAATAACATTTTCCACACAGTCTGAAATTACAACTACAACAGTAGGAACAACTACAACTATAACAACAAGTGCATCTAGTAACAATAAACAATTTGATGTATTAGTCAATGGCGTACTTTTACAAACATTTTTCATAACAAATAAATGGGATAACTTATTTCATAAAACTATAGTTAATGGTAAGGAAGTATTGAATTCACAAGAAACACAAAATGCTGCTTTTACTACTACTACAATTGATAATAGTATTTTTAAGAAAGGCGACATTGTAGATTTTTATTGGAATAATAACAACTTAACAAATAAAACAACAAATACAAGTTTACCAGATGTGCTAACTCATAACGTACACAATACTCCAATAAGCACATTTACAATAAGTGAAACACTTAGCCATTGGGAAAGCAAATTAAATGCTATGCCAAACTTTAGCGGCAACACATTTGGTGAGAATAACTTTGCAAGTATTCCACATACTCCATATTACGGAGGCACTATCTTTATGTCAGAAGATATTAGTATAATGAATGATATTAATTATTCTGACAGTAAACTAAGTATCACTGGTGCATTAAACGAACAGGCAAATGATTATGTAGGTTTTAGAAACAGAGTTATAGCACAAGCCAGACGAGTATATAGTACAACAGGTGCTACAAGTATACAAAACTTAACTGACAAAGCAATACAACAAGTTATTAAAAATAAACATGATGATGGTTTATACAAAGCGTCTAACATGCTGTTTACACAAACAGATGACATGCAATCGTTTATAACAAAAAATGCTACAACAACAAAATTTAAAACAAGATATATATTTAATGGTGATCTTAATATTAGAGACCATGTATATGTCTACTTAACAGAAAGCTCTAGTAGAAAACTTCTTCTTAAGGATACTGATTACACTATTAACGGTGATACAGTTTTGTTAAGCACTGCGCCAGGAACTAATGCAGTTGTAGAAATTTATTATTCTCAAATGGACGAGCCTTGTTTTATTCCACCTAGCATGGTAAAACTTGGATTAGCATACGGTGTTGAACCTCAAGTACATTTAAACACATTATATACACACGACGGCATGCAAATAGATGTAACTGGAAAAGATATTGAAAATATAAATGCAGGCGCAACATTTGATCCGGTTAATGCAGTAGTGTTTGAAATGGAAAAACGTATATTTGCTGGAATAGTGAAATTTGATATTATGTATGGCTGGCTAGCTGCAGAACGAATAGCATCACCAATTGAATTTATTCCATCCAAACATACAAGCTCTTGGTTTGCAATAAATGATTTAAATAATTATTTAGAAAAATATTACTACCAATGGGCAAAACATAATAGTATTACAAGTTTAAACACAACTGGTTACTATAGTGCATCTGATGAAACTACTTGGAATTACAGCACAATAAACACATATGAAGATTTTGGTACTACGTTGCCAGGACACTACAAGGGTGCATACACACATTTATTTGGAACGTGTACTCCACATATTACTCCGTGGCACATGCTCGGGTATGGATTTAAACCAAGCTGGTGGGATACTTATTATAGTTGGACAGATGCATCTAAGAGAGTAGCACTACATAAGGCATTAATAAACGGCATAGTAGAGAATCCAGCTTATTCAAATATAGTACAGGATGTAAAATATGCAAGACACAATTGGGACTGGTCAACTAGATGCCCAGTTAAAACAGATGGCACATTGGAATCTATTAGCGTAGTGTTAGACCCAAATAGTAATGTTACAAATGTTGCAAAAGAAGCAGACTTTGTGTTTGGTGATTGGGGACCAGTTGAAATTAACTGGCGCTCGGCAGCAAATGGACAAGCAATGACAGTAGATGCTATATCAAAATTACTTCCAGCAAAAGCATGGACAGCATTCTTTCAGCCTGGATTTATTAGTAGGACTTATTCAAAAATAGCAAACGTAGGTCGTTACAATGAATTGCTTCCAGCAAGTGTTGATTATAAAATGCCTGGAGAGGTTTATGGAAGTTCAATTTCTAATATAACACTTACAGGTACTAATCCACCAACTGCTGCAGAAAGAACTGGGTGGTTTAAAATATTAGATGATTACGATAGTACTATTGCTAAAGCAACATATAATTTTAAAGAAGGCACTGGCCCAAACACTGGCACAATTGATAGCATAAGTTTAATAGAACGTGGCTTACACTTTACTAACACACCAGTACTTTCTTATGTAGGTACAACTGGTGCAGCAAATGATATTTGTGTAGACATTGAACTTAAAAAGATTCCATTTGTAGCGAACGGAATAGCACAAGCACAGTACAATTATATTCGTAGAAATCATAACAACATTAGTCAAAGTGAATTGTATAGTAACTTAACAACTAAACTACAAGAAAAGTTATCTGGATTTACTAGTAAACATTTACTAGATATATCTGCAGACAGCAGCATCTCGGGTGATTTTATACTCGGTGAAGGCGATTTTAATATTGAAATGTACAATGGCGCGGTAACAGATTCAGTTACAGCAAGTGCAGTAATTATTAAAAAAACACTAACTGGCTGGACAGTATCAGGTCTAAGTAATAACAACAGAGAGTTTAAATTCTTTGAGCCAAACTTAGTAAGAGCAACAAATTACACAACACAGACTATTGCGAATCAACAAGTAAGACGATATAATGATTTTGTAGCAACAGCTAGCATAGCAGAATATGATGTTGTCTTTGAAAGGGTGCAGGACACATATAACTTTATACGAGGCTATTGGGAATGGATGCGAACAAGCGGATACACAATTGTATATGACGGCGATAGTTCCGCAGCTGATTTTGTTACTTGGTCGGTAACTGCAGAAGTTGATAATCTATACATTTTACAACTAGGCAGAGAAATAAAGTTCAAGCCAACACACGGTCATGTATATGAATATAATCAACTAGAATATAACAACAACGATGTACTAGATACTAATTCTAATAGATTACAGACAAGTGATTTAAGCATATCGCGTACAGATGGAACAGTAAACATTGAAACAAAGAATAAAGAATTTATAGGAAGTATTACTAGTGCAGTATTAGATTATGAACATGTTGTAATATTTGAAAACAAAACAAAGCTAGGAATACATTTGTTTGATGACATTAAGAACAGACGCCAAGAACGTTTGTTAGTAAGAGGACAACGAACAAGTAATTGGACAGGTGAAAAGAAAGCACCGGGTTACTTAGTAGTTGATAATCATATTGTACAAAACTTTGACAGTGCAGTGCAAAGTGTAGACGACATTTATAGAACAGACGTAAACGAATTTAATGAGGCATTTACAAAAGCAAAAGATTTAACAATAGGCAATGTAGATGGACAATTACTAGATGGCATAGGGATTGATAAGAACGTACTTACAAATTACTACCAAGGTGTAATTAAAGAAAAAGGTACAAAGAATGCGTTACAACACATAGGCAAAAGCAATTTACTAAGTGGTGACAATTCATCAGTTTCAGCATTTGAACAATATATGTTTAGACAATCTACACTTGGTAATAGCGACATGGAAGATCCACTTGAGATAGAAATAGTATCAAGTGATATTAACTCGTCCCCACAAACTGTATCATTAAATGCAGCACCTACATCTATAGCAGACATTAAGGCTAATGTAATATATAAAACAAACGCTAAGACAGTTAATGATAAGGTAATTACGTTTGATACATTAAGCTACAATGATTCTGTTGCTGGCATACTAACAGGTGGCGAAACACTTAAAACAGAAACAAAATACCAAATTGAAAATGCAGCTGGTATTAGTGCTGCGTTTGATAAGACAGCAGCATTTGCAAAAATACCTACTTGGAATAATTATACAAGTTATAAAAAGGGTGAGCAAGTAAGACACAACGGGCAACTATGGAATTGTATAGTAGACTTTACTGGATTGACTGTTGCAACAGATAATATTGTAGTGACAGGATCAGAAACAAATGCATCATTTCCAAACGGAACATTAGTAAATATTGCAGGAATACCACAGTTTGCTTTTAATGATACCAATACAATCTACAATGATATCACAGCAACTGGTTCGGTTTCAAATCCAACATTCTTACCTAGCCTTGGACCACTTACTATTACACACGGCGGAGTGCCAGTAAATATTAACTTTGTAAATAATGGTCTTGTAACTACTGTTACAGCAGGTGCAGAGCTAACAGGCAATACAACACCGTATACAACACCAGTTGCTATAGCTGATGTTACAGGTAAAAGTATTACACTAAATTCTATAGTAGTTGATTTTGATACAACACCAGCAAACGTAATTGAAAACTTTACAGGTGTAACGAGTCAAACAGACTTTACAATAGCACAAGCACTTTCAGCTAGCACATATAGTACAGGTCTTGTAACAGTAACAGTGGATGGCACCGCTGAAACTGGATTTAATATAACTGGACAAACACTAACATTTACGACAGCACCAGCTGCTGCTGCAGTTATTGTTGTTACATTAGTACACGTGACTAACAGCATGAATGCCACTGAGGTTGTAGACAAGATTAATACTTATACTGGAACAAGTTTTGTAACAGCATCTATTAATACAAATGGACTTTACCCACTAACGCTACAGTTAAGCAGAGCAATGGGACTTATAACAGACTCTATAGTATTATCAGCAAGTGCTACTAATACTGAGTTAGGACTCCCATCGGGTGGAACAACAACTCACCCAGCAAGTACTACTGTTACTTCTGAAATAGCTCTATCAGTAACACAAGTTGCACAATCTATTAATAACGCATCGTCATTAACAAGTAAAGTTTCTGCAGCGGTTGTAGCTAATAAGCTAGTGTTAACAAGTATAAATAATAATTCAAACGGATTAACTATATCTGGAGACCCTAGAACTGTGCTTGGTCTTAATGCAACCTATGCTGTAACTTCTACTAGTACTAACAGAGATACAAAAACAGCAGAAGCAGTTATTCAGATTCAAACCAAACTAACAGCAGCAAATTCAACTGTTACTATTGTTGAATTGGGTAATGCGATAGTAATAACATCACCAGAAGCAAGTCTCGAATTAGGAGCTACTAATTTTAATACTCTAGCAGGATTATCAACTGGAACGGTTACTGCAATAGGAAGTACAATTAAAAATACGTTTATCACATCACCAGCTTCATTTGCAGCAACTGATGACGATGATGCATTATATAATATTCTAGTAACAAATGACAGTGACTTTGAAATAGCATCTAGTGGATCAATTGTTACTAAGTTCTATGGGTGGAATGTGTTACAAGTACAACACTTTGGTGCAGCACAAGTACCGTTGTTTACAAAAAGTACAGACGGAAGCACATGTGGTATATGTGCAGGTGTATCGAGCAAGGATGGAAATGACGCAGAGATAACAACAGACGTATCACACATGTTACAAGTAGGTGATTTTGTACAATTACTAAACACAACCACTACACCTAACATTGACGGTATACACAAAATAACTAAACTTGGAATTGGATCATATGCTGATAGAATTTTTTACATAGATGAATTTATTGAGAAGTGTGGCAACGCAGTTTCTGTTAAACCATTAGTAACAACTAGATTTAAAGACGTACCGGCGAGAAATAATACAATAGCAAACACACGTTGGAACTTACCAACTAATAAACTTGTGTTTGCATCATCATTAACTGTTGGCGGATTGTTAGGAACATACGTATATAAAACAGCAACAGGAAACACCTGGACTGATATTGTACGTCAAACCACACACAGACCTACTAACACTGATATTGATAGTATTGTAATTTACAACCACAAAGATAATAAATCAAAAGTACAATTAGAAGCATGGGATCCTATGAGAAAGATTATCCCTGGTATAGCACAACAAAACCTAGACTACATTAATGTTTCCGATAATGCAATTTATACAACGTCATCGGATACAAATCAGCTTATTGATACAGATTCGGCTTGGGGTGAAGAACAACTAGGAACTAGATGGTGGGATACAAGTAAAGTTAGATACTATGATTACGACCAAGGCTCTACTGCTTATAAATCAGTAGTATGGGGCATGCTATATCCTGGAAGCGAAGTAGTTGTTTGGGAATGGGTTAAGGCATCAGTTCCACCAGACGACTATAATGACGCTGTTAAAAATAGTACAGAAATTTTAGGCACAATAGCAACAGGCGCTGCATTTTCAGTATATGATAGTGTAGCCGATGAGCATTTATATTACTATACCATAGCTAAAGAATGGAACAAACAAACAAACTCTTACAATGATGTGTATTACTATTGGGTTAAAAATAAAACAACTATATCTGATACAAGAGAATTGTCAGCATTTGACGTAGCGAACATAATTGAGGATCCAACAACAAGTGGCATCAGTTGGTTTGCAGTTGTTGGAGACAAAGAATTTATTATTGATAATATTCAATATTACGTTGATGATAAAAATACTGTAATACAAATTAACAAAGCAGGCGACAAATATAAGTCACATAATGAGTGGACACTTATTACAAAAGATTCTGATTTAATTCCAGAGTACTATATAAATGGTATGAGGCAAAACTTAGCTGGCAGAGATACTGCTAAAAATCTTTTACCTTTCCAATCATTACATAGATTTAATAGATTCGGAGATGACATAGACATTGGTCAGACATGGTTTAATGATTTAACTGATGCTAGAAGAAATGCAGCAGTAACAATCAATATGTTGCTTCAGCACATTAACTTGGATCAAGAATATAAAGACACATGGGATAGAACATTCATAGCTAATGGCTTTCCTAAACGTTTATGGACATGGCATGATTATAGATTAGCGTCATACACTGGCACCACTAATCATACAACAACAGTTACTAGCTATGCAGACCTGGCTAACATTGATAGAGACTTTCACGTAGTTGCTAAGATTGCTGTGTTTGACACTGCGGTGCAACGCAATAGAAGCGAGATTTATGCATACAACGATGTTACTAATAAATGGGATTTAGTATTAAAGAAGAATATCACAATTCAATTTAACGTAGACCTGTTAACACTAGAAGGTGGTTGGGACATGGCAGCATTTGATTCTACTCCGTTCGATCAAGCAGACATAGCAGAGTATTGGGAAACAATAATTACAGCACTACAAAAGGATATATTTGTTCATTACAACGTACATTACATGAATACGCTGTTCTTTAGTATTGTGAATCACACACTAAGCTCGTTTGCACAAACAAACTGGGTTAGGAAAACAACATACATTAAATTAGAATTAAACAACATAATAGATTCAACTACTAAGAAATATAAGAAAAATAATATTAGTAATGTATTAGGTTACATACAAGAAGTTAAACCTTTCCATACAAAGGTTAGTACGGTAGTAACAAAGTATGCACCGAAAGAAGAATCTACTGTAGAACTTACGCCAACTGAATCATTAAGAATTAATGTACAGACTAACGTAGTTGGAAGTACAGAGGCTGCTACTTCAAGAACGTTTGTACATATACAAGACAAAGCTGGTGTAGTTGTAGCACACGCATTACAAGAAACAAAACGAACAACAATAACTGCACCATTGGGTGTAGCTGACACTACTATAAGCGGTACCTTTGGAGCATTTAGTGCAACCGGGTTTGCATACATAGGTGGTGAGTTAATAGAATTTGCAAAGACTAGTGCAACGTTACTTAGTATTACAACACGCGAAGTATCAGGAACATTTGCAATATCAGCAGCAATTGGTAAATCAATAACAGAAGTAGCAGGACTTACGTTTAGTAATCCTGCAACTACATTGCAATACCAAGCGTTGTCAGAAGAATTATTACAAACAAGCCCAAGTTCGGTCTTAGCACAAGAGTTGCAAGCACTGGGCCAGGGAATTACATTATAAATGCTAGGCATAAATAGTGTATAAGGAATAGGGATAATGAAAACATTAAAAGAAAACTCAAGTGTTAACGTAGAAGGACACGTTTTAATCAAAGACTTTGATTCAGGCGAAGTTCTACTTGACAAATATAACGCAATTAACTTTCAGAACTTTGCACTAGCAGTTGCTAAATCAATAGCTAATCAAAAGTCAGATGGTAAAGGATATTTTATATCTAAATTAGCGTTTGGATATGGAGGCACAACAATAGATGCAAGCGGTAACATTACATATAATGAACCAAAGGTATCCGGTGAAACTAGTAAAGGATTGTATACTGCAAGTAAAGATAATTCAGTAACACCAGCAGTAGACTTGCAAGTAGCAGTAACAACATTTACTGTAAACGATGCAGACAATCAACCATACTCAGATTTAGAATGTAAGGTAATTTTAGATTATAATTTTCCAGCAGATGCAGCTACCGTTGATAATTACAACACTGGTGCAGCTGAGGAGTTTGTATTTGATGAGATTGGGTTAATTACCGAAGCAGGTACTTACTTAACTCATTTGATTTTCCACCCTATCCAAAAAAGTAAAAATAGAAAATTAGAGATATTATATACTCTAAGAATAAGAGCAGGAGTTTAATTTATGGCTATTACATCAAACACAGCATACACAATAGCAAGAAGTCCATTAAATGGCACAGACGGCACAGCTGGTACATCACAGATATCAGTACAAGCAAACGATCTTAATGTAGATACAACATTAAGTTTAGTTGGCAAAGACTTCATCGGTTACGGTGAAGCAATAGCACAAAACTCTGTTAAGTTATTAGAGAATTTTGCTAGCGACACAGCACCAGTTACTCCTACAGAAGGACAACTATGGTGGGATACTACTACTAGTAATAAGGCTCTTAAGATTTGGCATATTACTACTGCTGGTACAACAGGTGAATGGTTACTACTTCACTCTACACAAACAGGCAACGATGTTGTTAATATATTAGATTCTGCAACACCTACACCAGTTTCTCATACTGTATTAGTACACACAGTAAAAGGCGTTCCAGTATCAATTACAAGCGACGGCACTGCAGACTGGGTTATTAATCCTAGCGAAACTGTATATGAACCTTTCTTTAGAGATAGTGGCAGTACAAGCGTAGCAGGTGCAGCAACAATTGGTTCAGGTATTAATTTAAATACTGATAGCACAAAGGCTATGAAGTTTCGTGGAACTGCAACATACGCACAATACGCTGACGTTGCGGAGCTATACACTTCAGATGTAGAACATGCACCAGGCACAGTTGTAATACTATGTGATAGCGAGCATGATGTTACTGATGCAAAAAATGAATTAGATAGCGAAGTGTTAGGAATTGTAACTACAGATCCAGCATTGTTAATGAATAGTATGCTTCAGGGTACTACTGTTGGAGTAGCATTACTTGGTAGAGTACCATGTAACGTTACTGGCATAATTAAAAAGGGTGATAGAATCATCTCTAGTAACTTACCAGGGCACGGACAATCAGTTGATGCAGTTAATGAATACAGCTGGCAACATGTTATTGGAAGAGCATTGGAATCTAAAACAACATTAGGGCCAGGCACAATAGAAGTAATAGTCGGAGTAAAGTAAAAAAATGCCTACTGTGATACCAAATCCAGCAGTATCAGGAGTAAAAATCAATGCACTTGATTTGATTGCTCTCACTGATTATTATAATGAATACTGGAACGGCAGTTCGTATGCCTTCGACGCAGCACACCATACAGATCTTAATCGACGATATGGTTGGGGACAAATAGCATCTGACGTTGTAAATGTCGATACTGGTAATACTATTACAACTGGCGATAAAATATTTGCAGATCACGTCAATCAAGTTATATCTCAAATAAACACAGGGTATCATCATATTGATGATGCAAAATTACCAGTGGCAACAATAAGTCCACAGGTGATAACAGAAAGCGAAATAATTTCTACTATTATACATCCTAACATAATATCAAGCATAACAGAGATAGACCCTATTAAGTATAAAGTAGACCTACTTAACCTTAGTGTTGCTGAAGCTACATCAATAAACACACAAGACTGGGAAGAGGATTTAGAAGTAGTTCATAAGTTTGCATTTACAAACTACAACAAAGCAAGACACTTTTTTAACAGTGGTGGAGAGCTTACGTTAGAATTATCAATGACAGCTGGCGGCCCAGCAAGCAACATGGTATGGCAACAGATATTTGAACAGTTTGATAGTATTAGAATTGGTGCAGAAGGATGTAGAATTGTTGTTGACAACGATTCAGGTGAAACACAATATGATGTTATGTCTACAAGCTCAATTATACTAAAGGGATTTTACACAGGCATTAATCAACTTAGTGGCGCTTTTACAACTATACTAGATGCTGGAGTATTTAAATATGACACCGGTAATACATACTCACATGCATATGTTTATGTGTACAGCGAGTATAACAGCAGAAGAATTAGAATACAATTAAGAGCAGATGAAGTAGGTGGAACTTTTAATGTATACACTAGGATCATACTAGTGGAAGACGCTGAAGACGACATGCTTATTACACAACCAATAACATTAAGTTCTGGATATGCTCAACCAGCCACTACTCCATTATCAGACCCGGCAGGATATTTTACAGCAGGCGGAACACTGTATCAGTTTATTAATCCAACTGCTCCAGTTGTAACAGAACACACACCGTGGACTAAAGTAAATGTTGATGCATCAGAAAGTCATCCAGATATAATAGAAAACCTTGTAGGGGTATTAAATCAAACAGACTTTACAGTAATATACTCGCTTTATCCAAACAGCTCATACACTGTAGGCACTGTAACAGTAGCAGGCGTAGACCAAAAACTTGCATATGATTATACGGTAGCCGGACAAGTTATTACATTTACAACAGCACCAGCTGCGTCTGCAGCTATTGTTGTTACATTATTTGGCCAACAACTAGGCGAATGGACAGCAACCGATCCAGGAAATAACTGGAATCAAACTGCTGATACAACAGATAACGATAATCGTTTCGAAAACCCTTAAACTAATCCACAAAACACCATTGACAACTAACCATAAATAGTGTATTATGTATGTATATAATAATATTCTAAAAGGAGAACTCTATGGACGAACGGTTAGAAAAAGCATTGGAATTCAGCAACTATGCGTTAACAATCAACAATCAAAAAAGAAATATTAGAAACAGAGTTGCACAACTACAAATTGTACACTATGCAGGTGGCGTGTTTATCGCTAACCACGAAACAATTTCATTTATAAAAACATTAATAGACATGAAGCATAAGAAATCTATTATCATTGATAGTAAGAACAACCCAATTACAGTAAAGAGTTTAAATGAATTACTTGAGAAATTAATGGATGCATACACAAGCGCCACCACTGAATTTGATATTGAGAACGAAAAGATAAAGAAATCTCGCAACATTAAAAAAATAATGGATTGGTAATGAACGAACAAAAAGGTGTATGTTTTTTTGCTTATAACAATGAGCAACTTGATTATGTAAAAATGGCTATACTGGCTTCTAAGTATGTTAAAGAGAATCTTAAACTACCAGTGTGCTTAATTACTGACGAAGGATCTGATAACTGGCTATCTCAAACTCATTCAAAAGAACTTATAGAAGATTCTTTTGATTACATAGTAATTACTAATGATGAGATGAAACCAAATCACAGACGTCATTACGATAGCCCGTGGTCTGAGTTTGCTGCACAGTTTAATAATAGTAACAAACATAAGATTTACGAATACAGTCCATTTGAACAAACCTTACTATTAGACATTGACTACATTGTAAAAACTGATGTACTGTTAAAGTATTTTGATGGTGACAGTCCAGTTTGTATGTTTGATAACGCTCTATCAGTTAGAAACGAATTACCATCGCCACAAGAACGTGTCCTGTATGATGCAGGAATTAAAATGTGGTGGAGTACTGTTGTGTACTTCGACCGTAGCAATTTTAGTAAATTATTTTTTGACACATGGGCACATGTTGCAGACAACTATGCATTTTATCAATACTTATATAACTTTCCAAGTAGATTGTTCCGCACAGATTATTGTGTGAGCATTGCAGTACACATACTTTCTGGCATGCAAGATACCCAAACACATTTACATATTGGAAACTTTGATGATACTTCGTTAGTTAATGTGAGCCAGAAAGATGACATTATAGAAACACACGGACTTAACGAATGGATAATAATAGCACACGATCAAAAAGAAACGTGGAAAAACATTTTAGTCAAAGTAGATAAACAAGATATACATGTTATGAATAAGCGAGCATTAGAAAGAATGTTACCAGGATTAATGGAGGAGTTCGATGTCTGAAAAAGAACACAGAGGCTATATAATAGTAGCGATGCAAGACTTTGAATATGAGCAAGCAACTGCTTTAGCATATAGTATTAAGATACATAACAAAGATGCAAGTGTTGCATTATTAACTAACTATATTGACCGAGTACCGGCTCATCATAGTGATGTATTTGATTATATGATTGAATTGCCATATGGCTCTGTTGAAATTACTAGAGCAAATGATTGGCAATTATACTGGGGAACTCCGTATGTACATAACATTGTAATTAATTGTGCAAGTCTTGTTAAAGAAAATCACAACAGCGCCTGGGAATATTTAGAAGACCATTATGATATGTATTTCTTTAATAAATCGTATAGCTTTAACGGCCAAGCGTTAACTAATAAAAAGTTTAAGATGTGCGAAGAAGAATATAAACTGCTCACAGTTCATTCGCATATGTTTTATTTTAAACATGATACTGATTTAGCACTTGCATTTTTTAAACTAGCTGATGTGTATATGCAAAACTGGAGAGATGTGTATGCTCATTATTTCAACGAAGAACACCGACCTTCAGATTATGATTCAGATATTATGTACAGCTTATTAAATAGTGTTGTACGATTTGAAGATAGTGCTATACATGATAATATTATGCACACAATTAATATGCCACTTACACTAACTGATGGGAAGATCGGGAAGTGGGACAAGTGGACTGATAGATTAAATATATGGAACAGTAGTGGAGCTAAAGTAAAGATTCAAAACTTTGCAATAGCTACTAATCTATATTACGGAGAACAAGAGTTTATGACAGAGGATATTTTTAATGGACACCGAGACACTTATAAAGCCACAGAAAAACGATAAGCCTCGTTCTTACTTTGTAGTGTTTGATAAAGACACTGGTAAGATACTTCGTATCAATGCTAGTGCTATGGTGGTAAATAACACAGCTCATATTCAAACTGAAAGTACTAATCCAATTTGTAAGCGGCTTGCAAATGGAACTGCTAGTTTAAAGAAGCACGGAATAATATGGGATATTGTTAATGAGAAATGGGATGTTGATGTTCGTAGTACAACATTAGTAATAGAATCAAAACATAATAAACTGATTCCGTTTATTAAAAACATGGACCCAACTACTTCTGAAATATTTGTAAAAATATTTTATGATGATACTAAGATTATTGTTGAAGCTAATAGAAATAATATTTCCAGTATTAAAAATTTAAGTGACATAAAAGCAATATCAACTACAGAGAGCAACCTCTTAGATATATTTGTTACAAAAAAGAATGATCCTGATTATTTAATTAAAATTATTAACATAGACCCGCTGAAGCTTTTTCAAACTGGAATACAAATAGTAGACCTTACAGATATGATCAACGAACAAGTCGACTGGCAAAACATTAGTTTGTATGCAAAGTCAGTGTTTAATAACTATGGCTGGGCATTGTTATCAAAACATAATGTAATAGCAACTGAAACAAATAGAATTTTACAACGATCAAACCTCGTAGATAAAAATAGCATAAATATTAACGTAGTAGATAATGTTATGCAAGTTACAAGTAAAATAGAAGAATCACAACTATATTACTTTGAAGGTAAAAACAAACTAAAAGTTGTTGTATGTGATGAACACATAGATAACTTAGTGGGTGGATTTGAAATGTCAGTTAATCAATTATTACAAGATACGCATAAGTTGAATATAAATTTTAATTGGCCAAAGAACCCTTTACTATTATACAAGAACAATTACTTATCGATAAGCACAGAAGGAGATACACATGAGCAACATGACTAGCATTAATGAGTTTGATATAGTTTTCATCAGCTACGACGAACCCAATGCAGATGAAAACTATAACGACTTAATTAACAAAGCACCGTGGGCTAAACGTAGCCATGGAGTATTTGGAAGCGACGCAGCACACAAGGCAGCAGCTGACTTAGCAGAGACAGATAGATTTATTACAATAGACGCAGACAATATTGTACATGATGACTTCTTTGGTGTTGAGATTGATATGCAAAAAATTAGAGACACTGATGTAGTTAGTTGGGCTGGAAAAAATGAAGTCAATGGACTAGTATACGGCAATGGCGGCATCAAGTGTTGGCCAAAAGAAGTCGTGTATGGAATGCAAACACATGAAAATGCACCAGCTGGCGACAAGCGAGCACAGGTAGATTTCTGTTGGAACATTAACTACGTGCAGATGAATAATATTTACTGTGACGTTATGAACAATGCTAGCCCGTTACAAGCATGGCGAGCAGGATTCCGCGAAGGCGTTAAGATGGGATTGGTTAATGGTGATGTTGTTGATCCTACCAGACTAAAAGAATTAGTACACAAGAAAAATTACAAACGTTTACTTACGTGGATGAGTGTTGGAGATGATAGTGAAAATGGATTATGGGCAATTTATGGAGCCAGGCTTGGGTGCCACATGACAAACATTGGCAGAGAAGAATGGAACTGGACAAACGTCAGAGACTTTAATTGGCTAACAGAATACTTTACAAAAGAAGTGTTGCCACACTTTGAAGCTAACAGCGACGAGCTATGTCCACGTACAGGTATGCGTTGGAACTATAAAACATTACAAGATGAAAGCAACAGACTTGGATACGAACTACGTTCTAAATTAGATTTAGAAATTGCTGACTTAGGCAAAGAAGGTTCACGCTTCTTTAAAGAAGTATATATTAATCCTAGTAGAATGGGAGCACAGATTAAAGAAGAACAGGTAGAGGATACATTAGAATGAATATAGGTGTAGACATAGTTTCTATTAATAGAATACGAACTGTATTTGAAAAATACGGAACACGATTTACTGATCAATTTCTAACCGAGGCTGAAAAAGAAAACAAAATAACAGCAGAGTACTTAGCTAAGTGTTGGGCAGTTAAAGAAGCAGCTATTAAAGCAAGCGGTGTTGTTGATGCTAAACGATTTGCATATGGTAAGAATGGTAAGCAACCTATAGTAGTTACTGATGTAAGTGGTGTATGGAGTTTAAGTGTTTCTGATGAAAAAGATTATACAATAGCAACGGTGATAAAAGCAAATGACTGAATATAATAGAACTTATAAAAAAAGAGATGAGTTTGAGTGGGAGGTTAATCCGGTTTCAAAAGGAACAGACCCAACTGCTAGTAATAAACATAACATGACCCAAATGCTTAACAGCACAGGCCCTGGCATGTGCTTGGCTAAATGGACACAGGTAACTATGCACTTAGGCAACGGCACTACACATAGCTGTCATCATCCAGTCGCACATAAGATACCATTAGAAGAATTAAAAGACAATCCTAGTGCATTGCATAACACAAATCATAAAAAGCAAAGACGTAAAGAAATGCTCAACGGAGAGCGTCCCACTGAATGTGATTTTTGTTGGCGAGTAGAAGACAACGGAGAAACAAGTGATCGTATACTTAAAAGTTTAGATAGCTATAGTTTTAAACATCATGATACGATTGCAGAACTAGTTGGTGACGAAGATATATTTCCAACGTATGTTGAGGTGAGCTTTGGTAACACTTGTAATTTTAAATGTGCATACTGCGGGCCTGCATACAGTAGTCAATGGCAGCAAGAAATTAAAAAAGACGGCCCTTATGTATTAGAAGGCATGCAGTTTAATCTTTCTAAGCATACAGAAAAACATATTCCACAGCGTGAACATAACCCATACATTGAAGCATTTTGGGAATGGTTCCCTGAAGCATACAAACATATGCATACGTTTCGTATCACAGGCGGCGAGCCGTTATTAATAAAAGACACAATGAAAGTTATTGATTTCTTATTAGAGAATCCAAATCCAAAACTATCGTTTGCAATAAACAGCAATGCTTGTCCACCAGATGGCATGTGGGAAGAGTTTACTAGAAAGATTAGACAACTAGAAGAAGGCAACTGTGTTAAGGACTTTGTATTGTTTACTAGTGCCGAAGCAACTGGTGATAAGAATGATTATGTACGGTATGGCATGAACTATGCATTATGGAAAAAGAACATTGAATACTTTTTAAAAAACACAATCGGAGCAGGCGTTACTTGTATGAGTGCTTTTAATCTATTAAGTATTACATCATTTAAAGAATTGTTAGAATGGGTACTAGTATTAAAACAAGATTATAATTATACAGGTTGGGACGTCTGGCTGATTGATAAAGGATTTGATCGACCTGCTATAAACAAAGATGCTCCTACAATGGACAAACGAGAGAATCTAAAGTTCAGCAAACGAAATCGTGTACTAATTGATATTCCATACTTAAGACACCCAAGTTTCTTAGATGCTCGTATTGCATCCCCAGAGTTAATTCAACAGTATTTACTACCAGCTATTGACTTTATGTATGTTAATGTACGACATGGAGACTGGCATGGGAACCTAGGGTTTGATGATTGGGAAGCATTAAAGTTACGTAGGAATGTTATTGATATTATCAATAAAGCACATCAACGCGATAAAGACAGTTACTTAACATTAGATCACGATGTTAGGAAAGATAGAGCCAGGTTCTATGATTTTATAAATGAATATGACAACCGTAGGGATACTAACTTTGTAGATACATTTCCAGAGTATAAAGAGTTTTATCAACTGTGCAGTAGAGAAAAAAAAAGAACAGGAGAGATATAATGAAGACAAAACACGCTAAAGCAGGACTAGTGAACATAATGTTTATGCCCGGAGCAGGCGGCACGTTCTTGGCTAATATGTTGTCTCGGGCAATAACAGACCCATGGTGGAATGATTATGTTCCAGAATCACCTAACGAGCTATTCAAAGCAACAAACGAATTTATAAATCCATACAATCATATTGTCATGACTTGGCATCCGTGGGATTTAAAAGATGCTGGCTTGTTTAAAGATACATATTGGATTAACTTAACGCAGACACCTGCAGAGTTAAAGTTTACTGATATTATGTCAGCAATAAAAAGACAAGACTACGACGGTGTTACAAAGAAAGATATACTTGATAGAATGTATGCAACTATGAATGGATTTTACGATAAAATGTACATCCAACAAGGCATAGAAGCAGTGGAGTTAGTTAAAGATAACACTGTAATAAATGTAAAGTATAGTGATATATTTATAAATGGAAACCATGATGTAATATTATCTATAATAAATCATGTGTTTAATGGCCAATACGTTGCAGAGGGAGTAGTAGCTAACATAGCAGCCTGTTGTATGGCTAAACATGAATCAGATAAACACCTGTGGAATGAGCTATACTATAACACAGATGAATCTCTAGATAATATAATAGAAATCGCTGTGCCCTCAACTGAAGTATCTAGCAAAGATTCCACTCTTTCGTAATTCAATTGTTATGTAATGCTGACCATATGTATAGTTAGTATCAGTTACAGAACTCTTTGAAATGTTTTCAATGTCCCCATCTATATCATCTATGTAATGTTTGAATCCATCATCGTTAGCATGATGTATATATGTAAATTCAGTATCTGGCATGTGTGTTGCTATGCTGTTTATAGTTCTTAAGTGTTCAGGCACGTCTTTACAAAACGCTATGTTTCTAAATGTCATCTCTAATGATGATTGGAAGAAGTCGTCAATTCTAAACTCTCCTGCATCGTTGCTAATGTTATTGTGAAACACATCATAGTTACATGTAGTTGTTCCGCTTTGTATTAATACACGAGTTGCATTTAAATAATATGCAAGCATACAACTGCTATGCCCATTCTTACAATCCGCAACAACATTATATTCAGTATTTGGTATCAGTTCTTTAATATAATCAGCTAGCTTTTCTATACTATTAAGTTCATTATTTATTCCAGCATATAAACAACTATCATACAATAGTGGATTAGTAAATGTACGGCTTACATCTTCTACTATGCTAATAATATTATAGTCTTTAAAATCTTCAAACATCCATTGATACTGGTGCTCTAATTTATTCCTGTATAAACTTAGTATCCAGCTCCCACCGCTAGATACTACAATAGTCTTTGGTTTCCCACGATCAATATATGCTATAGAATTATTATGACTAAGTGTAACGCCTTGATATGATATAAAGTCTTTCATCCATATCTCCTGGTCTTTATTAAAATTTTCTAACTTACTAAAATTATCTATGCCATACTTGTATTGCTTACTACCAAGGTTAACTGTGCCGTGGTGACTCATGTGCTTTATATGATATTCTAACATAGCTAATACAAGGTCGGCACCATCTTTACTGTCTGTAATATTCCAGTCCTTGCTAGTAATATAATCTACTATAGAACAATTATCGATTCCTTTATTGTTATAAAACTTCATTTAATGTCCTGCTTCCCATTTCTTCAATATAACTTTATCGTATAGTTTCTCAATTTCATTATCAGAGAGGTCTGCCATGTTTGGAATGACACCATCTTCCCAGTACACATCACGGATAACTATTGGGGCAAGTGATACATGTATACGACCACCGTGCCGTATCTTTTGCAGTGGTAAGTTTACTTCTCCAGTTTTTGCAAAAGAAGGAAACATACTTCTGGGTATATTCATTTTGCTAACAATAGACCCTAACATTTCATGTGTATCAATGTGTGGGTACCCAGTATGAAATTGTTTTGGGGCATAGTTACTTTTATGTTTACTGGGTATGTATTCTAATGCATCATACACAAGCGTATCTAATGCAGTACCAATTCCTATTACCCATAGGTCTTGTCCATTGGGATACATAAACGTACCGTTGTTTTGTCTAATAAACTCAATTGGTTGATAGAATATTAAATGCTTATCACCTGTCGCTAATGTGCCTCTATGGGATACTGTTAATCCTTGTAATTTATTTAATAAATTACCGAATGCAACTGACGGCCATACAATAGTATCATATCGTTGCATAATAACTAAGTCATATGTTATATCATTTTCAGCTTCGTGTTGTTGTTTCAACATAACAGAATCTACCCAACCTGCTAATACTTTAGAATGCATAAGTGAGCCCCCGATGTCTGCAAGTTGGTTTTCATATTCTGTAGTATATATTTTAAACTTTTTTGGATTATAGTGTTTAGTTATTTGTTCTGTTTGATATTTTACTGCATCTTCTGTAAGGATCTCTTGTTCGTGTAGATCTTTACCTAATTCTGCATTGTACTTGTGTCTAGTGTACGTAGTTTCATATGGCTTTAAACTACAGAAGAAATCTACGTTTACTCCAGAGACATTATAAAACTTCTTTATATATTCTAAACAAGCATCACCTGTACGGTACTGGCCGTACATACATATAGCAATGTTTTTTATAGCTAGTTGGCTTGGGCTTTGATCAACCGTATTCCACGCTTTCATGTTTTTTTCCAATTCATTGAAGTATATTGTATATTTCTTTGCCACATTGTTCTTCGCAAAATAGCATATGTATTATCTGTAGCTAATACATGTGGTTCATTATCATAACTGTCAATCCATTTCCACAAACTTACTAGTTTCATAAAACTACTATAACTAGTAACAAAAGATAATGGCACGGGCCCGGGTGCATGAGACTCTACTGTATGAATATGCTCACGGTTGCTCTTTTTATGTTCGTTAAACACAATTGTATTTGGTGGCACCGTTCTAAACTTTTTTAATAACTCAGTAAAATTAAAGTTGTCTTGGCCTACACATACTGTACAACTGTTGTGGGCTAGTTCATGCTGTCCATACTTAACAAACATTTTTACTCCATTTATCCAATGAGCTTTAAATTTACTATATAAGAAAAAGTCATAGTGGCCCCATGTCTCATTTTCAACAGGTAATGTTTTAAATATTTCCCAATTAGAATCTATAGATGATGTATCTGCTATGTCGTTGGCTAAACTTACTAGAATCTTTTGCATAATGCTCCATTCATTAAGTACATATATATTTATCATAAATACATATATGCCCACTAAGCTAATAGACACATTTATACTTCCGGAAGTGCAACAAGAGCTCGGCACTATTGTACCACATCTCAATGGCAGACACCCATATGAAACAAATATTAAACAATGGCTATCGCCTATAGTAGACTTAACGGGCTTCTTTGTTTATCCAGTAAATGGAATAACAGAAGCAATCAACTGGTGGGCAAGCAAAGAACAACGTAACATACACAAAGCAGATGGTGACTATGAGTGGGTTGATGAAGGTATGCATAACTTGTGGGCTAAATCAAATGATGTATTATATATGACATGCCCAAGTTCTATAGATGGGAACTACGTAGACATTCCAACAGATGTTCCAGTAGTGCTAGACATTGCATACGTAGGAACTACTGCTATTAAGAAAATTAATATACCGCCCAATGTTGAAAAGGTATTCTTTAGTTTAAGCAAACCTTTTGGAATAAGCAATATAAGAACAGGTTGGTACTTTACAAGACGCCCAGATGCTAAGTTAAACTGGTTGCATGTAGAGGCCCAATATTATAACTATTGTGCTTTACAGTACGCTGAACATCTGATAAATACATATAGCTTAGATTATGTACATAGTAAATTAAAAGCTATTCAAGCAGACGTATGTAGAGAGCTAAACGTTACACCAAGTGATTGTGTTTGGTTAGCAACATCAAAAGATAAAAAGTATACCGAATATCAAAGATCAGGCAACATTGCAAGACTTTGCATTACAAAGTTAATAAAGGAAAAATACAATGGAAGAAATTAAAGAAAAGAACTTAGACCCACATAACTTTTTTAAAAAGAATTTAGGTGCAGAAGATAGAGTAGACGCTAAAGCATATGAAGAAATGAATTTGCCAATGACGGGTGTTCCAGAAGAAGA
>ENA-OSJC01000923-OSJC01000923.1-marine-metagenome-genome-assembly--contig:-NODE-923-length-26265-cov-12.034558_pt1 | contig 26265 bp, 41 predicted proteins | sample MGYA00237885_ERZ534234 | MGnify/ENA primary metagenome ERZ534234 (study PRJEB26413, sample SAMN06343907) | marine metagenome | isolation source: coastal waters | place: Atlantic Ocean: West Antarctic... | reverse complement strand
AATTCACTAGTATCAACAGCGGCTCCTGTTGTTGTAGCCCACTCTTTCGCGGCTCCACGACTGCCAGTGCTAGTGACCGACGTACCACCAACCGCCCAAGCTTTAGAACTAAAGTCTGAGCCTGTTACAGCACCGTCAACTTTTAACGCATAGCTTTTTGCAGAAGTTGCAGTTGTTCCTAAAGCATATTCTTTAGCTGAAAATTCGCTTGTATCAACAGCACCACCTGTTGTGGTAGCCCATTCTTTTGAAGCTCCACGGCTACTGGTAGTGGTAACGCCCGATCCACCAATACTCCACGCTTTTGATGAATAATCTGCACCAGTTATTGCACCATCAATTTTTGTAGCATAGTTTGTCGAAAGAGTTGCTTGCGTTGATGACGTAGATGCAGAAGCGGCAGAAGCATCAGCACTGTTAGACGCTGCTGTAGCAGATGCCTGTGCGTTTGATATTTCTGTAGTTGTTGGGCCTATAGCAAAACCATCACCACCACTGTTAATTATTAAAGCAGTGCTTGCTGTAATCACTGTAGGCAATTCTGGATCAAAACTACCAGTATAACCATCAGGAAGTTGTGCTGTTCGCCCTAATGCACGTTCTTGCTCTTGTGAAATAGCAGTGAGTCGATCTAAAGCGTCTTCATGGCTTTCAGCGGGAAATGCATCATTTTCAACATAATCGGTTTCTTGCGTTTGAGTTGTTACGCGATTTATTACCCACTTAACTGTGGTTGCGGGTGCAACGGATGCTGTAACTGTTCCTGTCGCTCCAGACCCACCAGAAACCGTAAAATCTGTACCATTTGTCTTGATACTTTCTGCACCTGTTGCTGTTGTAACTTGAACAACTTGTATTTCTGCGCTAGTAGCAGTTCCAAAAAATACATAAGGAATGGCAAAAGCTGTTGTGCTTCCATTCCCAGTATAAGAAACTGTGTTTGTTGTTGTCGAAATAGTCATTGTTCGGTTCCTTGCTGTGCAGGTTCATTATAGCCTGTATACGATCTAATTGCTTTATAATATTGCCTAATTTCTTCTCGTATTTCTGGTTCAGCATCAGCAAGTGCAATAAGCCTTCCAATGTGTCCAGAAATGTTTTTTTCTATTTCGTTTGCTGGAGTAGATAACCATTTAACAAAGCCGGGAGTTGTCATAAGTTTTGCAGCAACTGTAGGCGCTACTATTGTGCCGCCAACAATAGTAGCAGCTTCTCCCATGTTGCCTCTTATCATAGATTCTCCAGCTTGCACTAACGAACCCCAAAAAACCATTTGATTAAGAGCGCCAGCCGTATTGCTAACATTTGCTAACCTTTTAACTTCTTTTAATGATCCAACTACATCAACTAATTTTAACAAATCACCAGCTACTTCAGCAGATTGTGTGCCACCAAATAAAGCCTCCATGCTTTCTGGGCCAGCTTTTTTAATTTCTGCAATTCTTTTCATAAATGTCGCAACGCTAAATTCAGCAACTTGACCAACTTGCGCACCAACATTTTCACGCCCAAGATTGTACAATGTAGATGCAGCAACGTCACCCCATTCTTCTGGCGTAAAATTTTCTCTTAATCGTTGCAAAGTTTTAATGCCACTTGCGCCAGAACCTTTTGCAGAAGTCATAATAAATTCAAATGCGGCATTGTCAGCGTCAAAAGATTTGATTTTGTCTATAGTCTTTTGAGCAGTGTCTGCAAAATCAAACCTTTTTTGATTAAGTTTTGCAAGTTTACCGCCAAGATCAGGTCTAACAGAATTTGCAGCATTAGCTAAATCGTCGGTAATAGCATCATATATATTTCGTACTAATCCGTCGTAATCACCCTCTGTCCCAGACTGACTTGATTTGCTTTTTATTAATCTTAGTTGTGTTCTAAGTTTAACTAATTCTCCAAATGGCATATTACCAGCTTCGGCAAATTTACTTAAAGAACTCCATTTTTTTATTAATGTTAATACATTGCCTGCTGGTTGAGCTTCTGCGGGCAATTCTGCAATTTGTTTTAAGTAAGGTTGCAATGCTTTGTCTACAGAAGATAATTGTTGAATTAAACTACCTTCACCTATTTCATCAAAAATTTTTGTGTATTCTTCAGAAAATGTATCTTTCGCACGTTTTTCAGCAGCTATTACAGATTGCTTTAAAGCTGCGCCAGCTTCATTTGGAGTTCTTATTGTACCCATTTTTGATGCAACACGTTGCAAAGCATCATCTAATTGTACAATAACTGTTTCAGCTTGTTTTTGCATAATTGGCCCTGCTGCTGCCATTTGCTCAAAACCAGCACCCATTCTGGCTAGCACACCTTTGCGCCCAATAGCTGCGCCAACAGGTTCAATTCCAAGATATTCAAATTTAGCAATTAAATCAGCAGCAGCTTGCCTTCCACCTGTTAAGGCTCTTTTCCCACCTACAGCAATTAGTTCTCCTGCTTTCTGTCCGGCTACAGCTAAACTAATTCTAGCGCCTGTTTCTGTAAATTCTTCAACTACGGTTTTTGGTGATCTAACACGACCAGAAAACAAACCCATAGATGTTTCAAATAAACGTGCGCCAATTTCAGTGCCGACACCAAGACCAAGCATCCCCATTGTATACGCTGTTACAGGTGCAGCGGGGCCTGTTGCTAAACTTGATAATGTGCCAAATGTAAGCCCTAAACCTCCAGCTGCTACTTCTGTTATTACTTTTCCATATTCAACTACATCACCCATCTCAAATCCCGGCGGGTTGTATAAAGTAAGTTTTTTTGTATCTACATCAGTAAATATAAAATTGTCTTCTCCATAATATGTCGCGTCTGGATAATAATTTTTTAACGTAGCAAGTCTATCTTCTTTTGATAGGTCTCCTGTTGGGCCAACAGCAGCATTTACGATAGCTGGCGCACCGCTTTCAGCATCAATAGTTCTAGCAAATGCAGGATCAGTCTGCGCTCTTTTAGCTGCATATTTTGGAGTCTTTTCAAACTCTTGGATTAGTTGGGTTATTTCCTCATTAGTAAAACCTTTTGGGACTTTAAACTTATGCCCTTCAAAAACAATTATTTTACTTTCTGGCTCTAATTTTTGTTTAACTGGAGCAACATCAACAGGTGCGGTTTCAACAGGCGCAGTTTCAACAGGTGCAATTTCTTGTGGTTCTACAGGTTTAATATCTAATTGTTCGTCAGGTGCAGTGTCTAAAGAAACAGCTATATTATCATCTTCAACAATAATATTTTGATCAGTTTCAATTACTTCTTCATTTAAAGCCGTTGTATCTTGGCCTGTTTCTTCTATCGGCAATGTATCATTTTGCTGATTTTCAGACACTAAAGAACCTAAAGCACTAACGACATTATCAACGTCAATTTGTTCGCCAAGTAGTTCTTGTGTAGCAACGTCAGCCATATTAATCGCCTATTTTAATTGTACCATCTTCGTTTCTTGTAACAGTAATAACCCCAGATTCATTTACTTTTGGCGGTTCACCTGTTGGTTTAGATTCTTCTTCCTTTATTGGTTCTTTTGGTTTTTCGCCTTTAGGTACAGTTTTAACATTACCAAACAATGCCTCGTATGTTTTTGGATATATTCCAATTTGTGCTTTTGTAAAAGTATTTGCTTCCATAACATCGTCAACATATCCTTTAGACACTTCAAAGGCTTTTGATGTAAAGGATTCTGACGCTGCCATTGCTTCCACAACAAGTGCATCAGAAACAGCTTGACCTTCTGTTGTTTGTGCTACAACTTTTTGAAATTTAGCATATGATGACAAAGTGCTTTCTGCTAAATCAATATCTTCTCCACGAACAGCCGTTCCACCGTCAGCTAATTTTAAAAACTGAATAAGAACCAACAAGCCAGCAGCCTTGTTTCCATCTTCCCAGCTTTTATATGCTGATCGTATGCCTGTAATGTTTTTGTTTATTTTAATTGCGTCTTTAAAAAACGGCTCAATTTGTTTTGTTGCGCCAAATGGCGTTATCTTCCCATTTTTATCATATTGTTTCGATAAATCTTGACTAGTATCTGGTATTGTTATTCCACCTAGTGCTGCTTGTTGTGTTAAAGGCAATAAATTAAATTGTTCTTCATTTATGCCTAATGCAGTCATTGTCTGTGAAATTTTTTCTCCTATAGTTTCTTTTTCTGGCAATCCTGTAACATAGGCAACTTCTTGTGACCGTGTAAAAGGTAAACCTGACTTTTTTAATCTTTTTATAGTTGAAAATTTTGTTTGTATTTCAAGTTGTGATTTTACTTCTGCTTGTGCAAAAACGGATATTTGCCTATTTAATGCTTCTCTTTTAGACGGCTCTAAATATTTCATTAGCAATGGATTATCTAAAATAAGAGCATTTGCTTCTTTCCATTGTCCACGGTTTATTAACCCACTCGCAGCTTGCTCCATAATTAAAGACCTTCCAGCTTCTTCAATTTGTTTTTCTGAAGTTGGGTCAAGAGCATCTCTGTATTTGTCCACAATAATTCCAACTGAATCAAATGCATCTCTTAGTTTTTCTGGGTTATTTGTGACTGTTTGTGCTAATGTTGCAATTTCTGTGTTTGCTTTTGTACCTATATATTCTCTCGTTGCATTGTTTTGAACTTGTATAATCTGACTGTTATATGCACCTGCACGATTTCGTAAAGTAGCCTCTAACCTTGCTTTTGCATCTGATCTTCCTGTGAATTGAGACAAACTTTTTTGTATGCGAGCCTCTTGTTCTGTATTGAAATTTGGTATAGTTTGGTTATTTGGATCAATTATATCACCAGCTTCAATAGCTGCATTATAACTTGTTAATGTTTCTGTTTCAAAATTGTCTGCCAGCTTAGATGAACTTATTATGTCTACTCTGTTTTGTATTCTTGTATCCGCAGCCGCTAATGCTTCACTTGCTTGCACACCAGCTTTCCCAAGCGTCAAAGCCATAGGCTCAGAAAGGGCATCTTTAGTCATAAATTGCTGGCCTGTTGTGCCTTGAATTGTTTGTGTCGGTTTTGTTTTTACTACAGTAACCATCTTTTTTTCCTACAATAAAGCTAAGCCAGATTTGGCCCCAGTTAAAAGAGTGCTTCCAGCTTCGCTATATGCTTTTTGTTTTCCAGCCGCACCTTCCATCCTTGCAAGGGTAGCACGTTGTTGTGCTGCTGTTTGATCCATAGTTGCTCCGTATTTAATACCTAGTGCTTCAAGTTCTAAATCAGTTGCAGACATATCTTTAATATCGCCCATGTCTAATAATTCGCCACCTGTTGCAGCCATACCAGCACGTTGCGTACCCTTAAATTGAGCCGCTTGACGTTTTTGCTGCTTCAAATCAAAATCTGCTTTTTGTCTAGAAGCTATTGCTTGGTTTTGTGCAACTTGGGCATTATATTCGCCCATCTGTTGCATTTGTTTGCCTTGCTCCATAGAACCTAATGCTGACAAACCAGTCATGCCAGCCATAGCAACAGACCCAACAGTTGCCAAAGTTGACGCAGTTCCTGCACTAGCTCCTAATGCAACAAATAATTCTGGCCCCATACACATATTACACCTTCGTCGTGTTTAATTCTGGCATGATTGCCAAAGCAGTAAAAGGCAAGGGTTGGTCTTGCACTAGCACTATAAACGCATCTTTATCCCAATTACGTGGAAATTCCACTTCTTTATCTCCTGTAAATAATTGTGGCGCAGCATCCATCTCATCTGCACTAGACCGAAATGGTACAATGTCTAGTCTATCAGATGATGGCCCATGTTTTAAGCCTAAAGTTTTAAAAAGGCGATAAGTAATCCTAGATACACGTTTTTTCTTGCCTTGCGCAGTGCCGTCTTTTGCACCAGCTTCTATTCTCATAGTCTGCAATGTAGATGTATAAGGCAATCCAACGTGTACCACCTCATAATTTCCATTTAATGCAATAGAACCACTTGATACGGTTCTGTCAGGGTGCGCTGCACCATTAGCTAACACGGTTACAACTTGCCCTTCAAGATGACCAAGACCAAACACAGAAGAAACTGCACCGCCTGTATAAGTCAGCATACTGTCTACAAATGTTGCATTTGTTGTGTCTGTTTGCCCCTCAGTTAAACCTTGCGTCATAAACTCAACGTAACGTACTGACACACCGTTTATTGTTCTTTGTATTACAGCCCACAAATCATCCCCGGTTCCTGTTGGGTTTGGTATAACTGCAACGCTTTCAACTTTTGCATTTGTACCGCCTACAGTGTGTCGATGCCATCCTATCACATCTTGCGCACGTTCATATGTCATGCCCAAAAGCGTACCATCAGTTCTTGCCATCCATACAATGGAATCAGGCTCTTGCTGATACGCCATTTCAACAACGCCACTTTCGGTAATGTGTTCGGCTAAAATTGCTAAATCTGGGGCTGTATAAGCATCCGTTTCAAATTGGTAAACGTATTCACGTACTTTGCGCCCTGCACGTTGCAAGAACAAAACAGAGTTGCCAACTTGTGGGGGCGTTACCGCTGCACTTCCAAAAGTAGTTTGACGAACAACGCGAGTATTAGTTGGGCTAATAGGACTGTTATTATCACCCTGAGAAACAATAAATTCACCGCCAGCCGTTCCTACAGATAGAACCTTACCAGCCCTCATCCAGCGAATAGTATTAACCTGATCAGTGGCTATCGTGTAAACAAAACCACTGTCATCTAAAACATCCCCACCAGCATCTGTTGGTGCATGATTAGTGTAATCAGCAGAAACAGAAAAAAACATTGATTGCGGCCTGTTAGTAGTAGCCGCAAAAACCAACCTTTGTTCAAAAAATGTTACAACAGATGGAAATCCAGTTGTTGAAGAAAAAGCGCCTAATCTCCAACCTGTTTGTGCAGTAGTGGCTGATGCATTTGGCCCTTTAATAGTAGCCGTAACGTGAGTCGTGTCAGTCCTAGCCGTAATGTATAAATAAGTCCAATTATTACCAGCATCTTCAAAACGAATGATACGACCTACGTCAGTAGTTTGAAACCCTGTGTCGTTGTTTATCCCTGTCACTGCTGACGCTGTTACAGTTACGCTACCTGATGTAGCTGATAAGCCAAGGGTCGTATCAGTGGCGTTTACAGAGTCATATGGGCCATCTAAAAACTCAATTTCTGCAAGAGTCCAGTTTGTGTCTCCAAGTCTTGATAAAGTTCTTGGTTCATGGTTTGGATGTGCAATATATAATATGTCTGCTGATTGCGTAATTACTATTTCAAACAATTCAGCTTCAAGATATGGCGTCGAAACTTCATATGCTGCACCAACATTAAATTCAGACGAAAATACTTCAGCAAATGGGCCAGATTCAATTCTGCCGTAATTTTTATAAAAGCGAACATATTGATCGCCAAATTCAATCATATACGCTTGAGAAACACTAAATTCAAAAGGTAAAATGCGAGTTTTTTTTGTGCTGTCTTTAACTTCATTAGAAAAATAAAAACCACCACGCCGGGACGCAGGGCCATGTTTTTGTACAATCATATTTTCTAATGTTTTGCACCCATTCGCATACTTTTGAAGATCGACGCGACCATCTAAACGTGGTGATAATTCACCAGCCGTAAAATTAGTTATTATAGGTGCAGAGCGAGGCATTAAGTGGTTCCATTCACGCTAACAGTTAAACCGCCAGCATAGTTTATTCTGCTGTCTAGCCATGTGTCTGCAATGACTTCTGAATATCCGCTTTCTTGCGCATCTGCTGATCGTGCATCTGCAACTTTAAGACGATACATTTCCATCATGTTTTGATATAAGCTATTACTTTCTGCTAATGTAATTGCTAATTCAGCAGCTAAACGTGCTGATAATGCTTCAACAAACATTGAATCATATTCATTAACGTCTGTTACACGGCCTAAATACATAATTTTAGCTGTGCCTTCATCAGTTAGCAGTTTGCGACCTTCTATTTTATAAACCATATTTGCTGATTCCATTTGCAAAACCCGCAAACAATCAGAAGGTATTTGATATTGAAAGGAAAATTCAAAAGCTGGAGCGTCTACAGATTGTGCAAGCTCAACTCTGGTTACTGCAAAGTTCCATATGTGATCACGAATCGTCGCATCACGAACTTGTTCATACATAACATTAGCGGCACGTGCCGCTTCACTATCTTCTGTTAATGATATTATTGCATTTGCACCAATTTTAATTAGTGCATTGTTGACGATCTGAACTACAGATGTTGCCATGTTGCCTCCAAATTAGGTCGGAGAGAGCCTAAACCCTCTCCTTCCCAAAAGCATCAAGTTGCAGAAAAATACATATCTACAATTAAAGTGCCAGAACTTGGAAGTGCTGCACTTGCAATCGTGATAAAGATTTCTTCTTCAGCTGCTAGAGTTGCTACTCCAGCATTAACGCCAAACAATGTTGGTACGTTTGCAGCGGTGTGTGTTGCCGCTGCTCTGTATTTGCCAACAGTGCCTGTTACACCAATAGCAACAGTTGCACTGCTGCCTAGTGTCGCACTAGCGTTTAAGACACCATATAAAAACGCTTCACCAGCTTTGGCTTTAGCGATTACAATCGTGTCAGATGTTGCCTGTGAAGCAAGAGTAATGGTTGCACGTTTAACACGCACGTTACCATCAACAATGCCACCAGACGGAAGGCTCACTGGAACAGAGTTCAAGAGACCATCCATTTCTGCACTATATTTAACAGCCATGATTTAATCTCCTATTCTGAACATGGGATTTCAAGAACACGTGATTCTTCCATGCGTGTCGCACCTATTGCCATTGAGCAAAAGACTTGAGTTGCATAGTTTTTATCAGCACGTTCCGAAATCTTTGTAGTCATATCGTTTCCAACGCCAAGCAATAGCCCATCCATTTGGAAAGCAAAACAACGACGGTTGCTGCTTGCCACTGGGATTAACTTAGAACCGTCAGTACGCAGACCATTAACAGAAATGAATTTAAAGCCCATAAACGTATCGACTTCACCGCGAGCTAGAGCTTTTACAGTGTTAAAATCGGCAGATTGAATCTCTGTCGTGTTCAACAAACTTTTGATCTGTGAAGAAGTACAAACAATGACACGACCTTCGTCGGGAACATCGTTGCCATCAAAATTTTCTTTGATAGCTAAAAGAGAAGCTAAGTTCATATTTGATGTTTGATCACCTAAAGCTGTTTGTGCAGCTGTAGATGTTGATCCAGAGACCCCAGTGAATGCAGTACCAAGAGCGGAATCAATTATGATTTCGTCCATTGCACGACCCATAGCTTTAGCAGCAGCTTGCGCATACTGTGAAGTGGGATCAATTAGCATCCTTACTTTGTCTTCATCATCAATTAGGTCTGCCCAATCGAAATCTTCTAGGGATACACGACGGCGCGAATGAGGCGTGTCGATTCTGGGGGTGTCAGAGTGTCGGGATGGACGCCGACGAGCGGCAGTTGCGCCAATTTGCTCGAAAAATGCGTTCTTACCGACAACGGCTTCTTCACGAACCATACCACGTAGTTTGGAACCATCTTGCTGGACAAGATGCTGTACGTTAGCACTATACTGTTCGACGAAGGCCGTAGTCACATTGATAGACATACGGATTTCTCCTTAAAGGTTAAAACAGATATTTAAGGGTTATCGTCTAGGACGGCCCAAGCTGCCTTCGTGCTTGCATGGGTTCCGTTTAGAATTATCCATTTATATAAAAGGCAAGAACAATGTAACACACATTTACCTAATGTGAACAACAAAAAAAGAAACCCGCCAAAGCGAGCCTCTTTCTATTTATTTTTGTTTATATGGTCGACCACGTTTTGGCTGGTCATTTAGTTGTTTGTCTGGTTGTTTGTCTACAATCCAATTATAATATTTTTCAGCTATTTGAATAGAAATATCAGGTGTTCCAGTATGGGCCAGCTGCAAGCATTGTAACTTTAATATTGATTCTTCCATTATGCGGCATCATCTGGGTATGCTTGAACAAACAAGTCTTCAACTTTTTTCAATAAAGCAGTGTGTTCGGGGTGTCTTCTATCCATATACGCTGAATGAGACATTAAAGTAGCAGCTTCTGATTTAGCTTCTTCTGGAGTCATAACGTGCTTGGCTCCTGTTGCTGGCCCAGCTAAATCTTTGTCAGCCATCGTAGCTTTAGCAATATTAGCAAACGCTTTTAAAACGTCTGGGTCATTACCTAACCCACTTGATTCCATTTTTGCTGCTAAAGCATCTCCGCCATACTCTGAAAAGGCTTTCTTTGCAAAATCAATGTTTTGATCGTAGGCACGACCCCATTCATCTTTTAAAGCGCGTTCACCTTGCTCTAACGACTGCCCTTGCATTTCATTCATAGCTTCATACTGAGAACCCATATTGCCAGCTTGCCATGCAACAAGGCTTTTAACTTGCTCGCTATTCAATCCTAGCTTATGTGCTTCTTGTTTAAATGAAGTTAAATTTTCTTCGCTAAATTGAGATTTAATTTGATCTGGCAATTCATCTGGCAACGCTACTTCGTATTTTTCTGGTGTTTCTGGTCTGCCAAGAAACTCATAAACATCGTCCCAATCACTTTCAGTAACAGGCTTTGTTATTTTGTCGCGTCCTAAATGTGATTGAAGATTAATGTAAGATGAGGCTAACGAATTAACATCTTTAAATTTAGAAAAGTTAGGATCGTCTTTAATGTCATCAGATAATGTAGAACGCCAATCATCGCTTGAAGTTTCTGTTATTGTTTCGCTAACTTCTGGCGCATTATCTGCCGTTTCGACAGGTGCGGAATCGTTAGGCATTTTCTGTAATCTCCTGTGTAAGTTTTAAAAATCGTTCTGGTGTTTCGTCTAATGCTGTAAGTATCATTAACGCAGCATTTCTCATACCTTCATTAAAAACAGTGTTTTCTACTGTTTCACCTAAAACGTATGATGGCCTTAAAACCCCACATTCACGACAAATATGGGATAAAACTCTTTTGCCTTCTTCCGTTGAAAATACCAAACGGAAATCGTCCTTTGAAACCTTAGACAATGTTAAGCCCTGCTTCTTTTGCTGTTTTGGCAACATTTGCACCTTTCTGCATCATATCCATAACTTCTGCACCTTGCGCCATTTGTTGCTGTGCCGCCATTGCTTGCTGTTGCGCAGCCATTGCCTCTTGTTGTGCTTTTGCTTCTTCCATCAAATCATCATTTGATTTTAATAACAAAGGGGGAACCCCATTTAAATCAGCTATATGCCGCACCATGTCTGCGCCTTTAACAATTTGTGCGGCCTGTGGATCCATGCCAGCAATAGGGCCGACAAATTCAAGAGTACGCATAATGCCTTGCGTTTCTGTTTGTCTCTGCGCTCTGGCAAGCGGGGAAACGTATTCAATATTTAGCTCTTGGTCTTGTAAAATCTCAGGGGCAAGCGGCAATTTGTCTGCTCTTGAAAGTACACCAAATATGCGCTCAATCATTGGGCCAAGAAATTCAGACTGCAATCTGCCTAATGTTGGGCCAAGCAAACGCAGTGTGCGTTCAGTGCGCTCAATGACTTCCGTAGCTGTCATCTGTGGGCCACCTTGGAATTGTAGCTGGTCAAGAAAAAACGTCATACGAATACGACTGCGCAAATCTTCCATCATTTGGAAACTAATTGGAATATTGCCGCCTGTTAGCAGTGGTTCTATTCGCGCCCCTGTTGAACTACGATAATAGTTTAAGCCACCGGGAACCGTTCTAACAGGGCCAAGGACACCATCGTCAGGAACTAATAAGGGGGGATCAACAATCTTTTGCCCTGCTTTGATTGTTGTCTTCATCATTTCTTGTAACATCTTAATGTCTGGCAACGCTGTCATAGCAGGGGAACGTCCAAAAACTTCGCCTACTGTTTTAGACCAACGTGAAACCATATATGGCATTTCATCAAAGCCACCTTCTGCTAAAACGTGTTTGTCTTTCTCATCTAAATAAATAGATGCAACAGGCAACATCGTTGCAGCTTTTTTGCTTTTGTCTATGTCTTCACGGGGATACACGCAGTGCAATAATTCAACTTCTTTATCAAATTCTTTTTTCTCATACAATCTTGCTATACGTGGTGATAAAGATTTTTCGCCCCATTTTTGTACAATTTGTCGTACAGTCATTTTAAAACTACGAAAAACTGTGTCAATTATTCCATCTGCGTTTTCTGCAATATATATTTCTTCTATGTTAATAGCGCGAAAGCTAACGCCTGTGCGAGTAGTTGGCTCGCCAATAAACATACAGGCAGTGCCTATAGAACAAAGCGACAAATAGTATTCGTGAATATGTGATGGAAAAGCTACGGCTGGCGCAGACAGTTCAGATAAAATTGCGTCTGTTGTTTCTTTTAGCCAATCTTTTACTTCTGCTTGTTCCTCAATTTTTTCTGGATCATCCTTAGTACGCAAACCAAACCACGTTGATGCAGGGTTTGTAAGCATTCCATGCAAGCCAGCGGCAAGCATTTCGTTTGAATGAACACCAGTGCTATCATAAATTAATGTTGATCTTTTATCGCCTTTGGATCGTTTTAAATTAAAATCTGCCGAATTTGGCAACACAAAATTAGCTAAGTCTTGCCAATGCGTTTCCCACGATCCTCGTTCTGCCTTTAGTTTTCCTTTGCGTTTGCACAAATGAACAACTTGGTCATGGTCAATCATATTCTTGCCTAAACTGTTGGAAGTGCGATTGCACGAAAGTTAAAATCATCAACGGTAACAGCAGCTGTTGAAGTTTCGTTAGTAACATGGATTTCAAGATAATCGTTTACACTTAATAAAGCACTACCTTGAACAACAACTGCACCTAATTCACCAGAAGCACTTATTTTTCGACTAACTAAACTTTCATCTACCAAGGAACCGGATGATCCACTTGTATCATAATGCCAGCCTTTTACAGACACAATCTGGTTATTTGATGCAGCACTAAGCGACAAAGATGCACTAAAAGTTACTAATTTATTGGGCGCTCCAATGTAACGCAATCGGCCTGTATTTGTGCTATTGTTGTCAAACAACAATTCATTGCCAGATACTGCTGTAGTTCCAGATATTTTTACATACGTTCCAGCACCCGAAATTGTTGTTCCAGTGCTGTTGCCTTGCATAGAACATTCGCCAAAACTAGGCTGCAAACTGACAATTAAATCTCTAATATCATTTGCAGTTATTGCATTAGCTGCTTGTCCGTCTTGGAATAAATTAGAAACGAGGTCAGCTTTAGTTCGCACCGTATCTACCATTTATTGACCTAACAAAGTTTTTTTGCCGCCAGCTTGACCAGTGTCTGAAACACCAGTTGGGCCTGTCAAAATTGTTGAGCTTCTGCCTCTAGCAGCGGCGGCTCTTTTACGGCTTTCTGTTTCTGCTGCACGAACCTCTGTCGCTGATTTTTCTGGCGCTGGAGGCGGTGGAGGTGGTGGAGGTGGAGGTGAAGATTTTGGTGGTGAAAACATCCCGCCCATAATAGTTTTCCTTGTTAAACAGATTTAAAAGATTGACAATCAATAACATTTAAGAAGGCTTCTGTCTATTAATTAAAAAATTTCAACTTGTTTTCTCTGGTTTTTTGTAAATTGTATACATTTCAGTGTAGCCCATACGGTTATACAGTTTGCCAATGCGTTCAGGTGTAATGCCAGCAGAGACTCCAAGCATTGGTTCTTTAACGCCTTTTGCCGCACACCATTCATCATATGCTTTTATTAATTTAACGCCAACCATGCCTTTACGATGTTCTGGCAATACGTAAATTGCAAAATCACCGCTTGTTAAATCATTACCAAAGAAATGCGGTGCAACATACCCAACGCAAAAACCAACAATTTTATTATTTTTTTCATAAACTGCCGCAAGGTAATTGTCAGGAGTTTTTATTATTTGTTCGCCCAATGACCATAACCGATTTGGATCAAAATCTAAATTAGAATATCGGCTTTCTTGATGCATTTCTGCACCTAATGAAATCATTAAAGGTATGTCACTAATTACCATTTTTCTAATCATTATTAATTACCATTAATTTCATAAGGCTACAGTTTGCCGCCCATGATAATTGTTGGTTTCATAACTGGTAACATCGTAATCCATTTCCGCAACAAATTGTCTATTAGATACATTTTGTCGGCCTTTAATATCTGGAAATAATTCTGTCATTGCCCACACTAATGCGTCAACACGATCAGGTGAACCTTGGCCCTCATATCCTTGCGCAGTAACTTGGCACATTTGAGCTTCAAGTTCTGGGCTGTTTTTTACGTGGTGTACTCTGCCTAACGCATACAATGCACTAATAGGTTCGGCTCTAACGTGTTTGCCTCTTGACGCATGGACTAAAATAACAGGGATGCCGGGGCGGATGCTGTCAATAACGTGTTTGCACATTTCGCCGCCTTGATTTTTTTCAATAACTATAGCGTCTGCTTGGTAATAATCATATAGAGCGATTGCTCTGCGTCCCCATTTTTCTGGCGTTCCTTTTGTGCTGGCATCTTCTAAAACATATCCATGACCAGTGTCTGCAACTCCGCAAGCGATAATGCCGTGTTCATCTGCGTTTTCTTTGCTTGAGATTGCAGGGTCAACACCAATAACTATTCTCTTTAAATCGTTAGGCTGTTCTTGCACTCTCGTATCGTTTATATCGCGCATTGTCCAAATAGCGCCAACAGCTTGTGGTTCATATTCTCCTAGCCAAACATGACCATATCGGTCTGGGCGGTGTTCTTTATCGAACTCACGCTCACCTTCTAACTCTTTAGGAAACCAAGGGTTGTCTGCATAATTTGCTTGAACAACTGTGGTATTTGGTGGAACGCTTTCACCTCGTAAAAATTTATCTACAGGATCAGATGACAAACGTGGGTTCCAGCTAAACCATATTTCAGACCCATCAACACGAATAGTTGGCCTTAACATTTCTAATGATTTGGTTGTCATGGTTTGCGCTTCTTCAACCCACGCTGAATATCCCTCTAAACTTTTTATAGACTCGCTTGTATGATCTTGCATACCAATAAATGAAATCAAACCACCCTGTGCTGTTTCAATACGATCATTTAAAACACGAAATTGATTAGATAACCCATAGTGATTAATTTTATCAACGATTAAACGATATGCGCTTTCTTTCAAAGATTTTTGTATTTCACGAACACAAACAAATCTTTTATTTGGATAACGCAACAATTCTTCAACCATTAAACCAGCAAAGAAGTGCGACTTCCCACTACCACGGCCCCCGTGAGCGCAACGGTAGCGGCTTGGCTTTAATAACGGTTTGAATACTTTAGCTGTTGGTATCTGGAGTATCGACAATAACTCTCTCAATCATGCTTACGTTTCCTGTGTGTTCGCTCACGTTTGTTTCTTTCCAGCCCATTTGCGTTTTAGCCCAAAATATAGCTGCCGTTGTATCTCCGTTTACAGCCTTGTTAAACAACGTGCCGCCTATTTTGGCATTTGCTTTGATCTTTGCTGTGTCTAGCTCCCTGCGGAAATGCTTTCGCAATGTTTTGTCATCAATGCCATCACGAACAACTAAGCATATTGATTCTTGGGGTATGCCTACAGCACACATTTGTTCGACTAACCTACGTTCATCATCCGTTGGTTTAAATGTTGGTCTTGTTACTCTTTTTGGTGTTTTAGGCGGCATCAGCTTTTATAGTGGGGAATATCTGCCCGCTACCCTCTAGTTTTGCCTGATTGCCCGTAAAATCTTGCCAGCGTTTTATGATAACGTCGCAGTATTTTGGGTCAAACTCCATCACCCTAGCCCTGCGCCCGTTCATCTCCGCTGCAATAAGTGTTGTACCTGAACCGCCAAAGCTATCCAGAACAATGTCCTCGCCCTTGGTGTTGTTGAGCATCTGGTATTCAAACAGAGCGACAGGCTTCATCGTTGGGTGTTCTTTGCTCCTTGACGGTCTATCAAACTCAAGGATAGTCGTTTGTTTGCGGTCTGTGGCCCACAGGTGCGCTGAACCGCCCTTCCACCCATACAGGCAAGGCTCATGCTTCCAATGGTAGTCCTGCCGCCCCATCACCATAGTCTGCTTCTTCCATATTAGGCACTGGCGCACTTCCCATTCTATGTCGTGCGCTGCCCCGCGAAAGTTATACCCTTCGGAGTCTGCATGCCATATATAGAACACAGCGCCATGTTTCATAACAGAGTCAGCCGCGCTATAAGCATCACAAAGGAACTGTCTAAACGTGTCGTCCGTCATACTATCGTTCTGGATTTTAAGAGCGTCTTTTGTTTTACCCTCATAGTCCACATTATAAGGGGGGTCGGTCAACCACATATCAACAGGTTCATTGTCCACAAGTTTATCAACAGCATCAATACTGGTCGAGTCCCCACACATAAGCCGATGCTTACCCATCAACCAAACGTCACCTTCAACGGTTACGGGGTTGTCTGGTATATCAGGCACTTCGTCGGGATCGGTCAGCCCTTCTGTCTTGTCTACAAACATATTAGCCAATTCGTCATCGTTAAACCCTATCAATGACAAATCAAAACCTTCATCACGTAAGTCGCCCATTTCAAGCGATAGCAATTCCATATCCCATCCTGCATTCAATGCCAGCTTATTGTCTGCAATAACGTATGCTTTGCGCTGGGTATCAGTCAAATGTGATAGCTCAATCGTGGGTACTTCTTTAAGCCCTAACTTACGGGCGGCTAATACTCTTCCATGCCCTGCGATAATACCATTTTCTTTGTCTAGCAATACAGGGTTATTAAAACCAAATTCTTTTATGCTGGCGGCTATTTGTGCAACTTGTTCGTCGCTGTGTGTTCTTGAGTTTGAAGCGTATGGTATTAACTCATTGATTGGCGTTTGTTTAATTTTCAACTAAATAGCCTTCTATGTTTTTAAAAGCCCCCCCAATCCAATCGGGGAAAAAGATCGGGGGGTAGTCAGGGAGAGGTAATATATTTAAATTAACCTAATTTATTTTAATTGTCTAGTTTAGCCCATTGTTTTTTAGTATAAGGCAAATAAACTTCTTTAAAATGCTGCATTACTTTTCGTGTTTCATCCAATGCCGCTCCAGCAAATTGCGCCTTTGTTGCACCCTCAATCGTGTGAGAGTTTGATAAACCTGACAATTCAATAGCCATTAATTCGTTTTGCAAATTAGCAATAAACATTTGCACTCGCTGAAACATCTTATCAACGCTTTCTTTATCGTCAAATCTATCAATTTCACACGCTAGATTGTAAGCGGTTCTGACCGTGTCTTTTGCTATTTCGTCAGCGCGTATCAGTATGTAGTCATCAGGTAAGTTCATTTCATCATGTCCTGTTCTGCTATCGCGCAAAGGAAATCACACTCTGGCGCAAGCGGTTTTACCGTTGGCTGATCCATTGGCACTTCATCAATGAACACCCGCTCACCTTCGACCCTTGCCAACCTAGCACCAAGCCGCCGTGAAAGCTCAGTCATGCGGGCAAAGTCTTCTGGGTATTCCTGACGCACTAACGCCCAATAAGCTGGGCTTGTAGCCTTACAGCAAACCTTGCAGTTAGCATTCGGGAACCCCATTGCATACGTGATTGGCGGAGCAATTCCGGCATCAGCTACCATTGCCAAGCAAGCCTGTTTATTAAGGCCGCGCTCAATCAACGGGAACTCTGTCTTCAATTCGGGCCAGTGTTCTCCCATTGCTTCTGCTCGTTTTATGTCTGCGCTGTCTGCCGTGTATCCGAAGATGTGGATGTCGTCAGGGCGCTCAAACGCCAATCTTGGCTTAACCTTCAACTCGCCTGTGCAGGGAGCGCCCGCAATTCCACTGATGTATTTACGCTTCTCCCATACTTCCCATGTGTCCTTGAACTTTGGGTTGCTGAGTATTTCAATCTCCTGACTGAACCACTTCTGACAATCAGCCATGAAGCGTTTATTATCTTCATGCTCTGATCCTGTCTCGCAGTATGCTATAACATCAGGCTTTGATAGTGCAGTTGCAACCGCGCTGGCAGCACCACATGAAAACCAACTAACACGCCTCATGGCTTCACCACCAAAACGCCAACCTTGCAGACGTTGCACTTTGTTACTGTAGCATCAGGCAGGATTTCCAAAATCCATTTGCTCATTTCCTTTTGTGTAAAGCCTTTTTGGTAAACATCGTTAATCCACGCGCTGCCTATCTCTGGCCCAGCTTCCATATTTTTTGCGGTCATAACGTCCGCTATTGACCTAACACCCAACACCGCAGCCCCACCGGGAGACAACACGCTGTAGATATGCCGAAGCACTTCGTCCCTTATATCTCTTTCAAGAACGTTCAGAGTGTTGAGGCATATTACTGCGTCGAAATCGCCTGACACTTGGTCTGATTGTGTGTAGTCTACTGGCTTAGACGATGCCCAGTTTATTGGCATAGGCTCGTAGGATTTTGCTTCGTAATCTAATTCTAAAAGCATCTCTGTGCCAAGCCCATGACCAGCGGCATAGTCCAAGATGCTCGTTACTTCGTTTTTATGCCCTGCGATTATCGCGCCAATAGCTTTTTCATACGACCCTACCGTATTTTTGCGTTGGGTTCGCTCACTGTTTTTTTGATGTTTTATCATACCTAAAGTGCCTTTTCCGTGGGTTGCTCTGTCAGTGTGGGGATGTAGTTATGCTCAAAGTCTATTGTCAGCATACCGCCTACACGCTTGCGCCCGTTCCTGTTCTTGAGCAAGCGTATTACATCGCGCTGGTCAATATCCTTTTGTTTTTGATCCCTGCCAACGGCTATAATCATGCTGCAAGCCTGTTCCAAGTCTGAGCCATCGCGTATGTCTTCTGGCTCCCAATCAAATATCCATTTAGCTGCCGTTTCTCGTTTCATCTGACCGCCAATGATAACAGCAATGCCCGTACCCGCTAAATTTTTCAATGCCATCATCACTGCTTTGATGCGCTGGTATGAATTAGAATTTTCTGCGCCAGCCACTTCCATTAACTGCCCAAAATCAATAATAACAAAATCTAGTGGCTTCCCATCGCCTTTAACATAATCCAAAATGTCAGCAATGTATTGAGGCTGGTATAATAAAGTTGCGCTGGCAATGTGTTCTTTATCAAACAACTTATTTGCGTCAATCGGGCGGCATAGACGTAAAACGTCCGATTTGAAACTGTTTACGTCTTGGTGGTTATCTTTCCCAGCGATAGTCTTAATAGCGGCGGCGGTAGTTATAGCTTGTCCTGTGTATTTTTGGTTTTTGTATGTAGAATGGGCCGCAAGCATTTTTGATGTAATAGCAAAAGCTGGCTCTTCCAAAGTAACGTACAATCCTGTCGCACCCGCCATTGTCATTCGTGTAGCAAGGTTTGTCATCATCGTAGTCTTGCCACCGCCTGTTCGCGCTACCACCGCTGTTATAGCGTATTTTGGTATGTATAAATCAAACGGGCTGTGGTTGCTGTCATTGTCTACACTATGCAAACGAATGTCAGTCTTGATACCCTGCCCTGCTTTCTCTGCGTCAGCTTTTAGGCTTTCAAGAAAAGCATCGTCATCAACAAGTAATTCTTCGTATAGCTCTGCTGCGGCCTTTTGGCCTATGTAATTGTTCATCGTATTCTATCCCCAATTTCATCTTGTTTCGGTGCGAGCCGTTCAGCTTCATTTATCACCTTGTTTCGCCATGTAGCATCCCAGTCTAATTTTATGGCGTTCTTACCTGTTGCGCCAAGCCAATAGTTTAAGAATTTGTCTGCAAGCGTTTGAATTTGTCCGTTGTGGAATCCTTTGCTTATTGCGTACTCTTTGTTGGCTTCGTTTGGCTTCCAATCTTCACTAATGCGAGATCCTTTTTTACTCTCTTTTTTATGTAGTGTTATGTTATGTAGTGTAGGGGCGTTACTTACGCTAGTGATATGCGTTACATTCTTCTTTGTTTTTCGATACTTAGACACTCTTTTTGCAGAAGCCGCATTTTTATTTGCAGCTTTATTTAAAATACTTTCACATTTTTTACTAAAATATCTACCCCGTTTTAACGTAAAAAACGACAGCACATTATCCTTCACGGCAAGCCATTCATCTAAGCCGCAAGCGCATATAGATGAGAGCGCCCGATCCGCTTCTGGCAGTGGTGCTTCACTGGAATAATAATGATCTAAAAGGAGGGTGTACGCTCCGTGTTCGGCGAGCGTTAAGTGCCATGTATCATCTTTATAGTCGGAGGGGTGGCGTTCATACCATTTCATGTCATCAGTACCATTTCTACATCTGTCCAAAAGAAGCGCGGCGGGCTGGACTGATGAAAGGCCACTAAGGGAGCAACTCCATAGTTTTTTTCACCGCGCTGTAACATTACCCCAACCCGCCAAGCATATCAACAACTCTCTTGGGGGGCTTTGTTACATTGTAAAAGCGCACACAGTTCATTGGCGCGGAATAGACGCTTTCCATATGATCCCATCCCCGCGCTTTGTATGCGTCCTTTCTGAGTTTCCAACTGTCAAACGTGTCTGCCATTACCAGCGCACCGTAAACCATGTCTGGAGATATAGTAAGCCACGCCCAAGTCTGGTCAATTTTCCCTGTAACTTTCTTTTCTGTGTCCACAAAAATATCAGGGTATGGGAAATCGTCTCTGCACGAAAACGCTGTTTTGTACCAGTGTTTAACTTCTAAATTTCCCTTGCCGACAACGTGAATATCGCCGCTGTCTTTGTAGTCATTCCTGACAGATGGGTCTGGGGCAATATGTAATCCGCCAATTTCAAGATCAAGCCCCGCAAGGCTGCACCATTTAGCAGCGACAAACTCAGCGTCCTTGGCTTTAACGCAGCGCCTCATGGTCGGGACATAAGTGTCATTTAGATTTTTTTGAAAGTCGTTCAAGCCGTTTCTCCTTTGCAGCCAAGCGCTGCTCATGTTCAAGCTGGCGGGCAATCTGTTTTTTCATGCTGTATGTTATTTTTTTCATAAACTTAGCATACACAAAAATAAGAGGTTGTAAAATGTTTTTATTAGTTTACAGTTCAAATTATGTTTAAAACTTACACACATATTGAAAAAGCAATCGACGATTCGGGTGGCGTTCGCGCCCTAGCCAGATTGCTAAAACTTTCGGAGCCAACCGTGAGCAACTGGAAGCGTACTCGCATCCCAGCGCATCACTGTTTGGCTGTGTCGAAAATTAGCGGTGTCAAGCTGCATGATTTGCGCCCTGATGTATTTCCAACAGGTTGCCAATGTTCTTAACAGTTTTAGGGGAACCGATCGCCAAAGGAAGGCCACGCTTTGCAAAAGGCAGAACGTACACCCCGAAAAGAACGGTTGACGCTGAGAATGTTATTAGACTGACTGCAATCGCGCAGGGGTTTGAAAAATTAAATGGGCCGCTTAGAATGACGGTTACATTTGAAATGCGGATACCTAAATCATGGCCCGCACAATCAAAAAAAGAAGCGTTAGAGGGTTTTATTCGCCCGACAAAAACGCCAGATATAGACAATCTTTTTAAATTGGTAGCTGACGCACTACAAGGCGATAATATGGTTTATCAAGATGATAATCAGATTGTTGAAATAATGGCGGTTAAGCGTTACAGCGCAGAGCCGAAAACTATAATTTTAATTGAGGGGATTGAGTAATGGGGATAGACCCAAAGGCTTATTTTATTGCCAAGCATGACGAATTAATTGAGGAATATTTGGAAGAAAACCCAAATGCGACAGATGACGAAGCTGCTGACGCAACGGCAGAGCAAGCCAACGACCAGACAAGCGAGATGCTCGCAGAATACGGTGATTGGCAAAGACAACAAAATAAGGAGAGAGATTTATGAGTAAAGCACCAACAAAGGCAACAGGAATTAACGCTGCGTTTTTGGAAGCCCAGAAGTTAATAGGTGGCGCACGAAAATCATCGACCAACCCACATTTTAAATCTAAATACGCTGATTTGACTGAATGTTTTAACGCTTGTTCTGATATACTAAACGAACACGAAATAAGTATTCGCCAGCCAACTATGTTTGAAAATGGTGCGTACATTGTGCGTACAATTTTAACTCATAACGACGGGGAGACATTGGAAGATTATGGCGTTCCAATCCTTGGTTGGGAAACAGCAAAGAACGCTCCCCAGTTATTCGGGGCGGGACAGACTTATGCAAGACGTTACTCCTTGACTTCGATGGTCGGCATATGCCCAGAGGATGACGATGGCAACTCACTGGGCAAGCACACGCCACCGCATCCAAAAGTCGTATGGCCCGAAGGATGGGGAATATCAAAAGCAAAAAACCAGCTTCGTGAATTTTACCAAGAAATCCACGCCTGCACAGATGTAGACCAGCTAGAAGCTTATAAAGCGTCACAAACAGGTTTCATTAAGATATTGCAGGATTGCTACCCAGAAAGCCTTCACGGTGATGGTGGAGACGTTAATGGGCTTGTTGCAGACTACAAAACTTTATTAACAAAATTGAAAGAAGAAAACAATGGCTGATAGATATGATTTAGTTACACCACGCAACGGCAGCAATGGGAAAACGTACTTTACCAAAATAGGCGTAATGTGGCCCATGAAAGGCAAGGATGGGTTTTCAATTACGCTTGAAGCTTTGCCGCTACCGTCAATAAACGACAAAGGCGAACTAGAAACGCGCATACTGGCTATGGAGCCATACAAAAAGGATAACGCACCGCCAGCGGCAACGGGTGAATTAGACGATCACGTTCCTTTTTAATGTTCCAGAAACAGACGCATTTAAAAAATGCGGCATACCGCAAGTCTTTCAAGGATCAACCTTGTTGGGCTTGCGGGGCAGAGGATGGCACTGTGATTGGCGCTCATATGCGCTGGAATGAGTTTTCTGGGATGGGACGCAAACCGTCTGATGATTTAATAGCTGCATTATGTGCAAGCTGTCATGCAGATCAAGAATCGCACCCCGGCCCCGAATGGTGGTGTCAGAATGTGTTAAAAGAAATGTTAAGGGAAAGGTATCAAAAATGGAAGCAGTCCGAATAATATTGCGCGGGCAAGCTCAAAAAGATCACGCGCTAAAATCATTAATGAATATTGAATTTAACCCAGATAAGTTAATGGAACTTACAATAAAACCGCATAAGAAAAATCGCAGCTTAGAGCAAAACGCTTTGTACTGGAAATGGATGATGATCTGCGCTGATGAACTTGGCTATACTAAAGAGGGCATGCATCAGACGTTTATGCGCGAATTGCTTGCACCGATCATTATTGACACGCCAAGCGGTGATGTGATGGAATATTCAACACGCAAATTAAACGTAAAAGAAATGTCCTCATATATGGAACAGGTGTCTTTTACCGCTGGTGAATACGGAGTGAAATTACCAAATGAATGAATCAGACCCGCATGATATAGATCAACATCAAGCTGGCGCAAAGCTAGATGCAAACAAAAATCGCCTTGGGTTGGTATTTGGCGGCTTTGCTAACGCCTTGCTTGGTGTCGGCAAGGTCGGCACATATGGCGCGAACAAATATACAGATAACGGATGGCGTGAAGTCCCTAACGCTGTTGAGCGATATACAGACGCATTACTTCGTCATCAGATGGCGTTACTGGCTGGCGAAACGATTGATGAGAGCGGGTTGCGGCACGTTGACCAAGTGGCATGGAACGCACTGGCGATAGCTGAGTTATCTGATTAATAAAATAAATTAGCAAAACCAAAAGAAAGTGCTTTACTATATCTTTTGGATTTGCTAAGTTATTTATATTGAAACTTAACAAAGGGATTTTAAACATGACTAACATCACAGCAAACGAAGCAGAAGTTTTAAACGCAATCTTGGAAAGCGATTACCAGCACTCTGACGAAAAGGACGAAGTTGTTGGAACAGCAGTTTGGACTTGGAGCGTTGCAGATTATGTTGAAGCACAAGGCAAGGCATTTTCTGGGGTTGTTTCCTCATTGGTCAAAAAGGGCTTAGTTGGGTCGCAAGAAGGCGGCGACGATGCTGTAATGTGGATCACCAACGAAGGATGGGACGCAGCAAGCGCATAACAAAAACAACGGGGCTGCGGCCCCATCAACTGGGAGAGTAAAAATGACTAAAAACGAAGCAGAAACATTAGGATGGAAGTTCAGCCATTTAGACACAACGGTTGAAAAAGGCCGTGAAATTCACATGATGCCAACCAAAGAAATGGCACTAAAAATGGTAGAAAAAAGGGAGCAATCAAAATGAGACACGTAAAAAGAAAAACACCAATTATTGACCAATTAGCTACCGAGTGGATCAATGAAGTACACACCGAAATGAGCGCAGGCATTGAACTGCAAAATTTAGCTGATATGCCATACAGCAAAGCTATTGAGTTATTGAAGAAAGCTCGTAAGCGTCTAATCAATATCCAAGCTCAAATAGACACGCTTAATGATTACGAAGATTACCAAAATGATCGTTTTGAAGCTGAATATCGCACGGGAGCAATGCGGTGAGAAAAATCGTAACCGAATATATTAATCCTCCCATCCCATCGCGGTCATTTGATTGGACAGCAACCTATGAAAATTGGGATTTAGACGATATTATTGGGCTAGGCGCAACAGAAGCCAAAGCCATTGAAAATTTAAAAGAACAGGATGAAACTTATGATTAACAAACCAGCACCACGACCAATTGTAATAAATGCCAACGAATATGCAAAACACAAAATGATTAAACGAGAATTGCATTCGGCTCGTTTGGTATTATCAAACCACCAAGAATTTTCATCTGATCTTTGCGCTCTAGCGGCCCGTGTGGTGGCTTCTCACGGCAGGGCTTACAATGGGGGCGCTTAAAGCGCTTTTGCTCTCAGCGGCCCTCTTAGGGGCTGTAATAGCAATTCAATCTTGGGATTATTCGGAGAGTTTAAGATGACAACAATTTTTAAAAACAAAAGACGCAAACACGCAAATCGTGAAGCGTATGCAGAATATAAGCGGTACATTAGTTCGGAAAAACGGCGCATATTACGCGATCTTACGGACACGGGGCTTGAATACAGGACGTTGCAGAAGGCAGCTTCAGAATATAAGTTGACCCCCGATTTTTTATGGGAGAAAATATTAAAAGGGCAAAAGTTCACATCTATGAAAATGAAAGTTGAATAATGTTAAATTGGATCAAACGCTTATTTGGTTTTCGCGTATCATTCAAAAGCCGTACACCTGTAATAGACCAAAAATTTCCACGGCTTAAAACGCTAGACCGTCGGGTTGCAGCAGCGCGACACATTGTGGACGGTTCGCTAATGGATAAGCCAGATGACTAAAAAATTAACGTCTATTATTTATAGATACAGTGACGGCTCTGTTGAGTACGTTGATAGTGTATCTGAAATTTCCGCCACCAGTGTTCTAAGTTTGCGCTGGTTTGACACGGCATTAACTAAACTTAAACAATATATGAAAGGTCACAACTGATAAGATGTTAATAAATATAATGCTGTAGGTGTTTGCCTTGTTGCAACTTGTTCTAATACTTACAAGCTCCCCCCTGCCGTGTGTTCGACAGGGGGTTTTTGCATTTATACTAAGGATTTTAATGTTTGGTAATCTTTTTCGGTAAGAATTAACCGCGCAATAATCTGCAACTCTTTATCGCCAGATGCCATTAATTTTGCTACAGTGTTTTTTGCTTCGTCACTAAGATACGCAATCGCCATATCCGCTGTGTTAGTTGTTGTTTTATTGTTCATACTTAGTAAGACGCGACAAAACAAAAAATCTTACCTATTTATTTAATTTTATTTACCATTTCACTTTATCAGACCAATAAGCTGCGGACATTTTACCTTTTGCTATGTTAGCCCCATGCCTAGCTTTAAAAGATTTCTGTCTAGCTTTACCAGCCGCAGTCTTTGGGCTTGATCCTGCACCGCTAACACCTTGTTGCCCAAAGCGGATAGTCTTTGTTTGATCCCCAGATTTAGCTACAACAACGTGACTTTTGGTTTTATGACCGGGGGTTCGTTTGGGCTTATTAAACTTTGTAACTCCTGCTCTTGTTAATTTTGCATCTTTAACCACAACTTAATCTCCTATAATAAAAATAACTCACGTTCTTGTTTGCGCCTACGCACTAAACCTTTAACAGTCCTACCGCCAGCCTTGCGCCATTTAGGAAATTCGTCAGCAGCACCTTCGTACTGCCCACGGTTTAATTTCATTCGTAATGTAGATTTCTGAAAGTTTCCAGACCCAACATTATATATAAACGAACACAAACTTGAGAACATATTTTCCGTTAGCTCCGCTTTGAT
>ENA-OSJC01000920-OSJC01000920.1-marine-metagenome-genome-assembly--contig:-NODE-920-length-26280-cov-5.111399_pt1 | contig 26280 bp, 24 predicted proteins | sample MGYA00237885_ERZ534234 | MGnify/ENA primary metagenome ERZ534234 (study PRJEB26413, sample SAMN06343907) | marine metagenome | isolation source: coastal waters | place: Atlantic Ocean: West Antarctic... | reverse complement strand
TGCATTTGCATGTAAAACAGCATTAATGGTGGCAGCAAATGTTAAGTCAGGAATAATGACCTCATCCCCTCTCCCAACTCCTAATGCTACCATAGCCAAATGTAACGCTGCTGTTCCATTAGATAATGCTACTCCATAAGTACAATCAGAATAATTAGAAAATTGCTCCTCAAATAGATCGATATACTTTCCTGTGCTAGATATCCAAGAACTAAAGAAAGCATCCGTCAAGTATTTAAATTCATTCCCATTTAAAACTGGAGTAGCAACTGGAAAATATGCAGATTGGGAATATTCAACATAATCCACAACCTTATTCTCTTGGTTAACTATAGGAATAATCCTAATCTTTGTATTCAACTTCTTAAGATGTAAACTAGTTTTATCGTATTGATATCCAGATACATAATCTTTGCTTATGATTTTACCGATTGGAGCTTGAAGCTCAATGCCTGACAAGATCGATCTCCTAATGTCTCCATCTGTTAAAACGCCAACAAGACATTCATTAGTATCAATAACAAAGCAAACTTTTTGAGAGTTATTGTTCATAACGCTCATAGCATCTAATAAACTGCTATCTAGACTACAAAGAAAATCATTAATCATAATATAGCTAATTCTAATGCATCATGGCTACTCTTGATAGCATCAAGTCCATCATATATTTCTAATGTAAAATCCTTACCTTCAGTTTTGCTATTAGTCAACATTGATAGAAGATTTGATGGCTTTCTTAATGCTTCATTTGAATCATGTAAGCCATCATTATCACTAATATGTATGTAGTTTGAAACATTAATCATTTTTTTAAACTCATCTTCAAAGTCAAGCCTTAATGTTTTTGCACTTACTTTTAAATGCGCTACATCTAAAAGCAGGTTGAAGTCTATTCTTTCCTTTAAGGATATATATTTTTCATAATTTGTCATCATAAATGGGTTTTTTGTGTCATAGGTTTCTGAGTTAGCAGCAGAAAAAACATTATTTTCAATGAATAACTCTATTCCACCAGCTTTTCTCTTCAGCATCTCAAAAGCATTGCAAAAACGATTAACTGACTCACTCTCATTAAATAGATTATCTCGGCTCAATTTTTTTCCAATTTCATTTAATTTAATGTCAATGAAATAACCTGCATGGAATGCAAATTTCTTCGCACCTAATCTTTCTGATAAGAAAATAGATTGTTGTAAATGACTAAAACTATCTTGAAATACATTATTATTTAAAGAAGCTAAATTTAATACAAAATGATTTTTTGGTGGGGGAAAGTAGTTATGACATCGATAATTAAGATTATATTTATCTTTTAATTCTAGCAATTCATTTTCAAAATTATCATAGTACTCAGTACCACCAGACAACTCAATATTTTTAAATCCATTGATTGCTAACTCTTCAACAGAGTCTTTAATTTTGGCATTTTTAAGACATGAACTAGAGACATATATCATTTTATTTTTTTTACAGGGTTTCCCACATAAGTTCCTGGATTAACTATATCTCTAATAACCACTGCTCCTGCTCCAATAATTACATTATCACAGATAGATAAATTGTTTAAGATCACTGAGCCCGAACCAATAAAGCATTCATTACCAATTGAGGTTTTTCCACATACTTTTGCACCAACAGATATATGATTATGACTTCCAATTAGGCAGTCATGCTCAATAATAGCACCAGTATTAACAATATTATTATCTCCAATTATCGTCTTAGAATTAATATAAGTATGGGCAAAAATCTGATTTGCGACGCCAAGTATAACTTCTTTTTCTTGGATTGAATTATTATGAAAGAGATTTTTTTTGATTACTTGATCTTTAAATTTCAAGAAACACTTCTTTCTTAAACTATTATCACCAATTGACAAGAATACATCTTGATTAACTTTAATATCATCAATACCACCAATTAGTTCAATTGAACGTATTAATTCTTGAGCGCCTTCACCAAAAGAATTATCATAAATACCCATATTAGTAATACTAAAATACTTTAACAATAAATTTATTGATGATGAAGAATGACTTCCAGAACCAACAATTGCAATTTTTTTAATCAATATAAATTACCTCATTTGTTTTATAACTTCTAGGAGATTTTTTACCTACAACAGATTCATAGTTAATTGGTGAAATCCCTTCACCTCCAGTTCTTTTTGCAATAATATTATCTTCAGTAAAAAAAACTCCTTTTTTAATATCTTTACTTGCAACCAAGCACTTTTGTAATGACTTTCTATTTTCTAACTCGGACACACTGGGCTCTTTAATAGATACCCCCATGTATTTATCAACCCTTCGTACTGTCGTGACAAATTCTATTAACTCTTCCGGTGATAATGATGCTGCATGGTCTGGGCCATCACTAGCCTTGTTAAGTGTAAAGTGTTTTTCGACTACTTTTGCACCCATTGGAACTGCAAAGGGTGCTGCACCAACTCCACTACTATGATCTGAGTATCCTAACAAAATATCAAAATTATCATCATATGTTTTAATAACTGCCAAATTTGCCTCATCATCTTTGATAGGGTAATTAGCAGTGCACTGCAATAAAACTACATCCTTGTTGTACTGAAAAATAGTTTTAAGTGCAAATTCAATTTCTGATAAATAGCTCATACCCGTTGATAAAAAAATAGGCTTACGTTTTTTTGCAATTTTGATTAAAAATGGAATATTAGTAACATCTGTTGATGAAATTTTATAAGCAGCAAGATTAAGTTGATCTAACTCCTTTAAGCTTTCTTGATCAAAGGGCGTAGTTAAAAAAATAATATCTTTTAAATCACAATATTCTTTCAATATATGGTTTTGTGAGCTACTCAATTCAAGCTTTTTAAGCATATCATATTGTGTTTCTTCAGAATCTGAAATATTTTTTTGATATGCTGCTTTTTGGACATTATTCAAAAGCAAATGCTCAGCTCGGAATGCCTGAAATTTTACGGCGTCTGCCTTCGCCTCAACGGCCAAGTCTATCAATTTAATGGCTACATCGATGCTTCCGCCATGATTTACTCCAGCCTCTGCTATAATAAATGTTGGCGATTTTGAAGAAATAATTCTCTCTGATATCTTTATTATTTTATTAAATTCCATACCTAACTTAGTTATTTTTTATTTTAATGGTTGTGATTTTAATCGACTTGTATTCATGTAAGCCAAAAGTTTGGAACTATCAATTTATTTAGCACATAAACGAAGATAATAATTCTTTAGAATATTCTTCAAATAGCTAGAAGAAAAAATATCTAGATCTATATCTAGACTATGAATTTTATCAATATTAACCTCATAAGAATATCCAGCATCCAATAAATCATAACTTAAAGATAAGCTAGTTATCTCTTCAAGCATTTGTATAATATTTCTAATTGAAACATTATGTGGAGATGCAATATTAGTTATTTCATTGATATATTTTTTATTTTGTATCAAAAAATCTGCGACTAAAAATACATTATTCAGATCAATAAAATTTCTCGTACTTTTACTATACACATCTATTTTCTTGTTATTTAAAATAGATGAGAATAAAAAACACACTAAATTTGTATTTTTGATCCTTGGGTCACCTACGACCTGAGGAAGTCTTAAAATATAAAATTGATGGGAATTGTTAACCACAAGATTTTCCATTTCAATTTTGTGTTTAACATATTTAGAGTCTTTTAAAGAGAGGTCATATACACTGCAGGTACTAAAGTAAACAAATATTTTGTCTTTATTATCATTTATACTATCCCTTAACAAAGTCCTTTCTCTGGTAAATTTTTTTGAATCACTCTCTTGTGAGTTCGAAACGCCACTAGCAAATATTAGTACTTTGCTGTCATTCTTATATGGCAAGAAAGAATTAGCTATTTGCCCATTACCAATTATCATTAATGTTCCAAGAGACTTTTATACAATTCTATGTACTTCATTGTCACTACTTTGCTATCAAACTCGTTTTCAGCTTTTTTTCTAGCTCTCATTGACAACTCTTTATAATTATCATTCTTCAATATCCATTCAATACCAATAACCATATCCTCTGGAACAATTGCTTTTGCTAAATAACCATTTTTTTTATGCTCAATCATATCACTATTTCCACCAATATTAAAAGACACTACTGGAACTCCACATGATAAACTTTCAATAATGGAATTGGCTAAATTCTCTTGTAAAGACGGAACAACCATTACATCAGCAACATTATAAAGAAGTGGCAATGAAACCTCATCTCGGAGTGGTGGAATAAAAAATGTAGGATATTTAAGATTAAGTAATTCTTGGGGCTGACTACTGCCAGCTACAACAAACACAACATTTTCTATCTCAAGCAGGTTGATAGCTCTAAATAGCTCCTTAAAGCCTTTTCTAGGATCTGAAAGTGAGTTCATAGCACTAAACAATATAACCTTCTTATTTAAAGGAATGCCAAATATTCCTTTTACTAAAGTTTTATCCATTTCTCTAAAAAGATTAGTATTTATAGGGTTTGGAATAGTTACTATATCTCTACCCCTTAAAAGAGTGCTTTCTTTTGCGCATTTACCAATCCAATTACTTGTAGCAACCACAGTCATTGAAGCGACTTTCGAGTAAGCCTTTAGTTTTCTCTTAAATACTGTTCTGCTTAAATCTTTTTCATTATCAGACCCTAGAATTATACAATTGCCGCACTGATTTCTATATAAACCACAATTCTTATCGTAATGACAACCACCTGTAAATGCCCACATATCATGCAAACTCCAAACTATAACTGAATTAATTTTTGCTATTTCCTCAACTCGCATCATTCCACCAGTAATCCAATGCAAGTGGACGATATCTGGATTTATTTTATTTATTTTACTAACAATCTCTGAAAATGGCATGTATGACGAAGAGAAAAGTGATTCAGCTTTGTTTGCTTTCATTAATATATGATCTAGTGCTGGGCGGAGCGGGTTTAATAAATACTTCCGTAAATTTGACTCTGGACCTAAAACTGAGAAATCATCACTGATCTTTTCCTGAACTAACATTTGACTATCTATGTTATGGTTGATTAACGACCTATGAAGCCTGAAAGCAGCTATATTTGCCCCACCACTAAGATCACGCGAAGAAACAACTAAAATTTTCATGTTTGGCATACTTAATTAAATTTATTTGGATTATAAGTGTTTGAATTTCAAGACCATTATCCAAAGAGGTTATTTATTTGAATATTTTCTTGTGTTTTACTTTCAATTCTCCCTGCGATATTATCCCATCCTAAAAAATACTATAACTCTATATCAATACTTAATTTTTGCAGATAATTCTATATATTCTTAATACCCATGGGTCTGTTATATCTATGATTTTAATTTTGATCTAGGAGGTCTAACAAATCAGGGTTGTCTATATATCTCTTGTCCCATTTTTTTGGATCACAAGGATCTAATGGATATCTCTCAGACCCTTTGTTGTGATAAACATAATCCAAAAAAATTTTTCGCAACAATGGACTAGACATAAGTCTATTTATGGCTAATTCAAATAACTCATCTTTTGGATCTTCGAATTCTAACTCAATACCAAATGATTTCATGGCATTTCCAGCAATTAGCTCACAAATAAAATGATCTACAGGATCTATTAACTCCCTCCATCTTCCAACCGGACTTTTCTTTAATTTTGAATCTGAATAAAATGACGATGAATCATGATTCCCCCACTTTTTCCAACCATTACCGCGCCGAATTTTCCAATTATAGCTGTCTAACATTTTGGATTGAAAATCAATTCCTAGAAACTCAGTGATCTTATGCGCTTCTTCTTCTGTATTTTTCTTTAACTCTTCAAAACGTATCCCATAAAATCGATCTGAGAAAAGTGCCTGGTTTTCAATCCAACTTTCCATTAGACCAAGACTATTGAAAACTGAGATCAAATAATCATTTCCTGGTGCAATTGTATTTTTCTTAAAAGAAACAAGAACATCTCTAGGGTCTCTAACAATCATCATTGCCTTACTATTGTCAATATTATTCAAAAAATAAGGCACTTTTCCCCAGGAAACACCTTCATACTCACCAATGATTTGCTTATCAAGATCACGTCCAACAATATGATCTAAAAGAATAGTGTAAATGTTAATATGTTCTATATTTCCTTCAATTCTTTTAATGCATTGATCTAAATCAAAATCAATACTATATCTTGCCATAAGTCGAAGATGCATTTCTTCCATCATAACTTTCAGATTATGCTCATCTAATATTGGATAGCGGTTTAAACAAAAATTTAGATATTTAACTACATCAGTTGCAAATGCTGTTTCCGAATGTGCATTAATAATAGCACATGACAATGCTGCTCCAGAACGAGCCCAGCCTGACATCAAAACATATGTAGTATTTATATTCGTTTTTTTATTTTTCATTAATCAAATTAAAACTTAGATAGGGTAAAGAATTTCTAAAAATTCACTTCAGAACTAATCATATCGTGATAACTTCCAATATGGATAGTTTTATTCTTATTCAACCTAATGATAGTATCACATCCTTTAAGTGAAGACAGTCTGTGAGCAATAATAAGTATAGTTAGGCTCTCATCAAGCCCCTCAACTGTGCTCATTACTGCATGCTCTGTTTTATTATCTAAAGAACTAGTTGCCTCGTCAAAAATAAGAACATCTGCCCTCTTATAGAGAGCTCTTGCTATTCCTATTCTTTGACGTTGTCCACCAGATAATCTGGCGCCTCGTTCACCAACACGGGTCTTATAACCTTCTGGCCACTCTTGAATAAGTTCAGCAATCCGCGCCTGTTCTGCTGACTTTTCTACCTGTTGGTGGTTAACCTGTTGACTGGGAATACCAAATGCTATATTTTCTTCAATGCTAGCATCAGAGAGATAGATATTTTGGGGAACATGAGCAATATTTGCTTGCCAAGCTCTTCGATTTTTATCAGTTATGGGTTCATTATCAATGATAATTTCTCCTTCTGATGGAGGAAGTAGTCCCATGATGATATCTACCAATGTGCTTTTACCTACTCCTGTCTCCCCAATAAAGCCAACACGAGATCCTTTAGGTATTGCTAGATTTAAATTTTGTATCACCCATGATTCTGATTTATTGTAACGAAAACCCAGTTTTTTAAGTATTATCTCTTTTTCAAATGACATTGGTGCTGGCAATGGCTGACCAGCATAGTCTGGCAGTTTCTGCTCTAAAAGCTCTATAACATCTTCAATAGATGCTTTTGAACCCTTAATACCAGTATAGGATGCATATGATTGCTGGAGCGCTGGTAGTAGTCTCTGAGCACCAAATGCCAGTGCACCCAATACTGGAATTGCATTAAATAATCCTCCCTCCTGCTTAGTCATAGCAAATGCGATTACTGCTATAAGAGACATCCCAATTGCCTCTACTACAAAGCGAGGGCTACCGCTGATAAATGTGTTGTTACCAGCTGCTAGACGGAATGGAAGATCAGCTTTTCTGTACATTTGGCAGTAGAATTGCTGACTACTATCAATCAATATATCACGAATCCCCCCTAACCCCTCTTGTAAAGACTTTATCATAAAGGTAGATTGAACAGCTAAGGTTTGACTATTCTTATTGACTTGTTTGCGTGTAAAGAGAATCACACCATAGTAGAGAATCGAAAAACCAGCAAATACTCCAAGTGCCAATTTATAGTTGATAACTAAAAGTGCGCAAAGAATACTAATCAACAAAATAGCAGAGCTAACGATAGTTAAAACATTATTTATTGCATGAATAACAGAGTTAGTTTTTGAGATAATAGTGTTTATTACCTCGCTACTATTACGTCCAATATGAATCGAATAATCTTGGTAAAGGGTCCGCGTGTATATGTTAATACTTAGATCTGCGCCTGTTGCGAATGATACTCTAGTCATTGTGAAGAGTAAGATGAGACGAATGGCGCCTGCCAAAATTGCTGCAATAATGAATACAATAGTTAGGGGTAAAACAAGTTGACTAGGTTCAGTTAACTTCAGTATCTGTATTAGCGGCTGCATAAGTTCGTGTTGATAAATCTGCTCTGGCGCTATAAGAACGGCTAAAAATGGTATAACTGCCCCCAAACTGACAACTTCACTTACGGAGGCTATAACCATAAGTATTAATAGCAAATAAAATTGCCTTTTACGTTGCTTGGAGATATATTTCCAGACAGAAATATTATTTTTTAATCTCATAAAAATAAAACGCTATAAAAAAAAGTGTGTACGATAAACTTTGCATCTTGATCAAAAATATAGTCTATTTTTTTTTGTTTTAACATTTAAATGACCTTTCAATTCTGAGTTATATAGTTTTTTTGGAAATCATTATAAGTCTTTACTAATCCTTCTTTCAGATCAACTCTGGCATGCCAACCAATTTTTTTAAGGCGCAAACTGTCTATCAGTTTTCTAGGTGATCCACTTGGTTTATTATGGTCAAAGGTAATTTGACCTTCATAGTTAGTGACTTTAGCAACAATTTCAGCAAGCTCTTGGATGGTGATTTCGTACCCACTACCAACATTAATATGGCTAAGTAATGGTTGAGTATACTTATCTAAAATTAACTTATCTATATTCATTACTCGTATACATGCATCAGCCATATCATCGACGTATAGGAATTCGCGTTTAGGTATGCCAGTGCCCCAAATAATAACGCTTGGAGAATTCTTAAGCTTCGCTTCATGAAAGCGACGGATTAATGCAGGAATGACGTGGCTATTTTCAGAGTGATAGTTATCTCCTGGGCCATATAGATTTGTAGGCATTACACTTCGATAGTCGGTACCATATTGTCGATTATAGGATTCACAGAGTTTAATCCCCGCAATTTTAGCGATAGCATAAGGCTCATTAGTAGGCTCGAGAGCTCCAGTCATCAATGCTTCTTCTTGCATAGGCTGATTTGCTAGCTTAGGATAGATACAGCTGGAACCAAGGAATAATAATTTTTTTACACAGCTTCGAAAAGCTGCATCAATAACATTAGCCTCAATCATAAGATTTTCGTAAATGAATTCTGCTGGATAGCTATTATTAGCATGAATACCACCTACTTTAGCTGCTGCTAAGTATACTTGATCAGGCTTTTCCTGCTCAAAAAAATCACGCACCTCTGCCTGGTCAGTCAAGTCTAGCTCAGCATGGGTTCGAGTAACGAAACGAGTATTTCCCATTTTTTCAAGGATACGGACAATTGCCGAGCCTACCATTCCACTGTGCCCAGCCACGTATATTTTTGGCTGATCAGTATTAGAGCTCATTCATTATAATTCAATGTTTTGAAACCATGGCGCTTGATTAGGGTATCACGCTTAGCAATCTTAAGATCCTCTTGCACCATCTCAGAAACTAGCTCCTCAAAAGAGATCTTTGGCTGCCATCCAAGTTTTTTTCTTGCCTTACTTGCATCACCCAAAAGTGTCTCTACCTCTGCAGGTCGGAAGTATCGTGGGTCCACTTTTATAATAGCTTTACCATTCCAAGTGCCAACCTCACTAATACCATTACCCTCCCATGCAATCTTCATACTAAGCTCATTAGAAGCGCACTCCACAAAATTACGCACACTACGCTGTTCACCACTGGCAATTACAAAATCTTCAGGCTTGTCCTGTTGTAACATCAGCCACTGCATTTCAACATAATCCTTAGCGTGGCCCCAGTCTCGCTTAGCATCTAAATTACCAAGATATAGACATTCCTGAAGACCTAATTTAATTCGCGCCATTGCACGAGTGATTTTGCGAGTTACAAAGGTTTCACCACGATTTGGAGATTCATGATTAAAAAGAATACCATTGCAAGCAAATATCCCATAGGACTCTCGGTAGTTGACCGTAATCCAATGAGCATACAATTTTGCCACGGCATAGGGGCTTCGTGGATAAAACGGGGTAGTTTCCCTCTGAGGCACTTCCTGCACTTGTCCAAAAAGTTCAGATGTACTTGCTTGATAGAAACGGCTTTTTTTCTCCAATCCAAGTATACGAATCGCTTCAAGAATCCGAAGAGCTCCAAGCGCATCTGAGTTAGCAGTATATTCAGGCTCTTCAAATGAAACAGCTACATGGCTTTGTGCACCAAGATTGTATATCTCATCTGGTTGAATTTGCTGAATAATACGAATTAAGCTAGTAGAGTCAGTTAAGTCACCATGATGCAGAATAAAACGTTGATCTTCATCATGAGGATCCTGGTAAAGATGATCAATTCGGTCAGTATTAAGTAACGAGGTACGACGCTTAATACCATGGACCTCATAGCCCTTTTTGAGCAGCAATTCTGCTAGATAGGCACCGTCCTGTCCTGTAATACCAGTAATTAATGCCTTTTTCATTTTCTAATCCTTTTCATTGCTTAGTTCAACTCCTCAGCAGTAGCTTCTAACATATTTTATTTAATAAACTTCAACAATGCTTTTTTACGATAAAACTATAATTTTATATTCAGTTAATGAACAAAAGATATTTAATAATATAACATGTGTTAATTACTACAATATTATCCTTCTAAAATTACTTTATTTAATGTTTTTTGAAAAAATTCATCTATTAATCTAAGATACCTTAATAAAAATCTTTTAAATACTAATAATTACGGATGCTCTATAATTACACAAAAATTTAATAAACTATGATGTATAACAATATAAATTTCAATAATAAAACTATCCTAATAACTGGTGGTGCAGGTTTTATTGGAAGTAATTTAGCGTTATATTTGCAAGAGAAATTTTCAAACTCCAAAATTACTGTATTCGACTGCTTTAGAAATAATGAAATTTTTCCTAATGGCAATCTTAAAAGCTTTGGACATTACAAAAATTTAATTGACTTTAAAGGTAACATAATTTGTGGCAATATTAATAACCAAGCAGACTTAGCGTTACTAAATAATTATAAGTTTGACTTCATCTTTCATCATGCAGCAATTTCTGATACTCGTGTTTATGATGAAGAAATAATAATGCAAACAAATGTAAATTCATTCCATGATTTGTTAGCAATAGCAAAAAAAAATAGGGCTGTAATGGTTTATGCAAGTTCTGCAGCCACATATGGTAGTCTAGGCTCGCCTCAAACTGTAGGCAAAGAGTGTCCCGAAAATCCATATGGTTTTAGCAAATATGTCATGGATCAAATTGCTAATGAATACTCAAAAGCAAATCCAGAATTAACAATAGTTGGATTAAGATTTTTTAACGTATATGGTCCAAGAGAATTTTATAAAGATAATACCTCATCAATGGTAATCCAACTTGGACATCAAATTTTGAGCGGTAAGGCTCCTCGTTTGTTTGAAGGGTCAGATAAGATTTTTCGAGATTTTATTTATATTGATGATGTTTTGCAAGCCAATATTAAAGCCTGTGAACCTAAACAAAATGGAGTCTACAATATAGGATCAGGTATTTCAAGAAGCTTTCAAGATATTGCTGATATTCTTCAAAATGAGTTAGAAACCAATCTGGATATAGAATATTTTCCTAACCCTTATAAAGGTTATCAAACGCATACACAAGCAAATATTAACTCCTCAAAAGATAACTTGGACTTTGAACCAAAGGTGTCTTTAGAGCAAGGAATTAAATCCTATATTTCTGAAATTAAACGCCTTTATGAAACTGAAGTCTTATGATTAATCTTCTAAATAAATCACCTAAATTATTGGTTATTGGTGATCTGATGATTGATCAATATCTTTGGGGATCTTGTGAAAGAATTTCACCTGAAGCACCTGTTCAAGTTGTTAATATTGATCATGAAAGTATACTACTGGGTGGTGCAGGAAATGTGGTTAATAACCTGAAGAAGCTAGGATCTCAAGTAGATGTCATTAGTGTTGTAGGAAATTGTGATATTTCCAAGGAACTAAGAACCCTACTAACTGATATCGAAGTTAACACAAAATACTTAATCACACAAAAAAATCGTATAAGCTCAAAAAAAACTAGAATTATTGCCTCTCAACAACAAGTAGTTCGCTATGATCGCGAAAGTTCAGATGATATTAATTTAGAATCACAAAATAGTATTATTGAGACTTTTAATAAGATAGTTAAAGACTATGACTTGATTCTACTTTCCGACTATGCAAAAGGAGTCCTTACTAATCGATTAACTCAATCTTTGATTAGTATTGCAAAAAAAAATAGCAAAAAAATCATAATTGACCCTAAAGGTATAGATTATTTGAAATATAAAGGCGCATATTTTCTTACTCCAAATAAAAAAGAAGCGAGTGAAGCAACAAACATCGATATAGTGAATGATATTAGTTTAACTGATGCAATTGTAAAGCTTAAATCTATATGTAATCTAGAGGTTTCTTTAATAACTCTTAGTGAAGATGGCGTGGCGATTTATGATGATGAATTACGTATTCATCCAACCATTGCAAAGCAAGTTTTTGATGTCACTGGTGCTGGTGATACAGTACTTGCCTCAATAGGCTTTGCTATTGCTTGTGGATTTAGCATAGATGAAGCTGTTGAGTTTTCAAACCTTGCAGCAGGTGTTGTAATTGGAAAAATTGGAAGTGCTACTGCTACAATTAATGAGATTATCGAATATGAATCAAGTGCAAATAAATCCACTAGTGATAAACATATTAAATCTATTGAGGAAATCACCCTTTTAACTAATGAGTTAAAAGCCAGAGATAAAAAAATTGTATTTACAAATGGATGCTTTGATTTACTTCATGCTGGGCATATTAGTTTTTTAGAGACTGCTAAAAGTTTTGGAGATGTTTTGATACTTGGGCTTAACTCTGACCGATCGGTTACAGCGCTAAAAGGTAAAGAGAGGCCTATAAATGTAGAGGATGATAGGGCTTACATATTAGCAGCTCTTGAAGTAGTTGATTATGTCGTAATTTTCGATGAGGATACACCTTATGAATTAATTAAAGCAATAAAACCTCATACTTTAGTAAAGGGTGGAGATTACAAAGGAAAAGAAATTGTCGGACAAGATATTTCAGATGAACTAAAATTAGTCAAATTTGTAGACGGAAAAAGCTCAACTCAAACTATTGAGAAAATTAAGCAGCGCAATTAACTATGCAATCAATAATTAAAAACGAATTTAATGAGCACACAAAAGTTGCTATACAGACAATAGAATCTGCTGAAAGAACAATTGAAATAGCTGCAAATCTTTGTATTTATAGCCTTAACAAAGGCAATAAAATTTTATTATTTGGAAACGGTGGAAGTGCTGCAGATGCTCAACATATTGCTGCAGAATTAGTTGGTAGATATATAACTGATCGCAAAGGATTGGCGGCAATTGCACTTACTACAGATACCTCGGTACTTACTTCAATTGCTAATGATTTTGGTTATTTAAAAGTATTTGATCGTCAAGTTGAGGCTTTAGCAAATGAGGGTGACGTGGTAATTGGTATTAGTACAGGCGGAACTAGCCCTAATGTAATTAGTGCAATAAAACTTGCTAATAGTCTTGGTTGCAAGACTATTGGTTTAAGTGGAAAAGGTGGTGGTGAATTTAATTCCTTATGTGAAGTTAATATTATAGTTCCGTCAGAAGACACTCCACGAATTCAAGAAATGCATGCACTAATTGGTCACACTATCTGTCATTTGATTGATCAGTCTTATGATCAAAATTAATCAAAAGACTGAATTACTTTCAAAACATTTTTAGCTTTAATGAGCTTCATACAATCATGGTGTTTTAAAGGACAAACACGCTTCATACAGGGCTGACAATCTAAATTCTTCTTTACAATTATGCTCTTTTCATTCATCCATTGTGATGTCTCATCATCTCTAGTAGGACCAAATATTGCAATAGTTGGCACCTGAAAACTAGCAGCTAAATGCATTGACCCACTATCACCAGTAATAAATAAATCTAGATTTGAAATGTGATTCACTAGCTCTGGGATTGAAGTTTTTCCTGTCAAATTATGATAGTTAGAGATTCCTTTATCAACTAATATTTTTTCAATATCTGTTGCAATATCTTCTTCATTCGGTCCACCAAAAATAAGAATATTATAATTTTTAGATAACTGCAAACAAACTTCTGCAAACTCTTCAGGATACCAACGCTTCGCCTCTCCATATGAAGAGCCAGGATTAATCCCAACAATTGGCAGTGACTTGCTTAAAGTTTTGTTTGTGTTGCGATAAATCTTTAATTTACCAGCTTTAAAATTAGCATTTAACGACTGATTTACAAAGCGAGTATATTTTTCAACTTGATGACAGTCTTGATATTTATATTTTTCATATTGAAATTTATTCTTACTTGATACAAATAATTTAAAAATTTTTGAGCGAAATGACGATCTAAAAGAGAATAAAACATCAAATTGGTCTAGATTTTTTGCAATTTTGTACAAAGACTTGTAATCTTTTTTTAACACTTCGGCTTTAGAAATTTTTGGATGATTTTTCATTACCATAATTGCAGTAAGTGATCCAATAATAGTAATTTCAGGTTTATTGTAGTTACTGATTATATTTTCTATTGCAGGAGTAGCCATTACTGTATCACCAAGCCAAGTAGGAAGCTCAATTAAAATTTTCATCAGATTAACTTATAGTGTTTTTTACTTAACTCTAAGCCAAAAAAAGATTCAAGCTTAATCATCATTTGATGTTTTTTTTCTTTATTAGTTAATACATAACTTTGATCTGCTTGATACAAACCAAAACTTTTTGGCAACCATCCTAATATGACTTCTGGATGTGTGCCCTCAAATTTTGTAATAATATTTTGATCCATTTGAGTGTAATCAATTTTTTTGTAATCTTCACCCCAATATTTTTTTACTTTTTTACTCTTAAGGTTCATTTGCTCTTCACTACGCACCCAGCCATAATGATAACAACTAACACCAGTATGTTTAGCCTTAGGATAACGCCCTCTTTTATTGGAGTCTAATATCAACCAAAAAAGCCCATCTGGAGCATAAGATCTTATAGAATTTTTTATAATTCTTGCTTCTGAACGGTACCAACCAGGAGAATTAAGTACACTCTCAGAATTACCATAAAAATGATAAAAATCAAAAACTAATGCCTCAACATCTGGATCATTTAGATAGACTTGCATAGATTTTTTTATTTTCTCTAAATCATTCTCATGATAAACCTCATCAGCCTCAATATAGAATGCCCAGTCACCAGTACAATTAAACTGTGCAATCATTTTTTGTTGGCCATAAACATAGCCTCTATTCTTCATAGAGTCATTCCACTTTGAAATAATTATACGAATTTTATTACTATCAATTGCCTGAATAAGCTCCAATGTTTTGTCTTCACTTATTCCAACATTAATAACAAACTCATCAACAATTGGTAAAATTGATTTAATTGACTCAATAAATGGATAGCCTAGTAACTGCCCATTTTTGATAAATGTAAACCCACTAATTTTCATTTTTTAATATTATATTAATACCATTTTCACACCATTGACTTTTGCTGTTTATAGCACTCTCTAATATTATATTATTTTGGCTTATAGCAGTCCTTGTGTTTTCATCGTGCCATAAATGAAATTGAGTCGCACCAAAACGAATATTTTTTCTATTGACTCCACTATTAATTAAGCGCACAATAAATTCACTATCTTCTCGTCCCCAGCCTTCAAATTCATTATTAAAGCCATTTACATTTAAACAATCTTTTAAATAAAAAGACATATTACAAGATTTAATACCCCTTATATTCTCACTTTTGTTTGAAAATATTTTTGAAAGTAAGGTGGAATGGATAGCATTTTTTCTATTCATAATTCCTGGCGAAAAGAAAGAAAAAGAAATATTTTTATTAACTAAAGATTTTTGAGTCATACTTTCCGACAATAGAACTCTAAAACCTTGGACAAAATAACCTTCTTGAGAGTTTAACATATGATCTTGAATAAATTTAGGGTGGAGTATTACATCTCCATCAATTAATATAACATAATCTCCAGAAGATTTATTTAATGCTTTATTCCTCGATCTTGAAGCTCTAAAGCCAATATCATCTTGCCATGAATGAATAATATTTAAATTTGAATTTTTCTGAAAACTCATTATCACTTCATTTGTTGTATTTGAACTCCCATCATCTGCAATAATAATTTCATCTGGCAAAATAGATTGGATTTCAACACTTTTCAAGACTAAAAATAATGACTCGGGCCAATTATAAGTAGTAATTATTAAAGTAATTTTCATTAGCTAGCTAGATATTAGTTAAAATAAGAAGAAATTATAATCCATAAGTCTATGAAATTATCTGTTTACGTTATTGCCTATAATGAAGCTGAAAAAATTCGCGATTGTATTAACAGTGTTTTATGGGCTGATGAAATTATTTTAGCTGATTCATATAGTACTGATGGTACTACCGAAATTGCTCATGAGCTTGGGGCAACAGTAGTCCATATTCCCTTTAATGGCTATGGAGAATTAAGAAATCAAGCCATTAATCACTGTACAGGTGACTGGATCTTTAGCCTTGACTCAGATGAAAGATGTACAATAGAAGTAAGAGATGAGATTATTAAGCTTATTAACAATGCTCCGTTAGATATTTATCGAGTCCCAAGAAAAAATTATTTTATGGGGAAATGGATTAAATATTCGGGATGGTATCCAAATTACAGACAGCCTCAACTTTTTAAAAATGGTAAACTGAATTATTCTAATGATTTAGTTCATGAAGGATATATTAGTCATAGTAAGAAAGAAATTGGAAGTTTGAATAATAATATTTGGCAATTCCCTTTTAAAAATACAGAAGAAATGATTTATAAAGCTAATCGCTATTCTAGTCTTGGAGTTACAAAATTAATAAAAAATGATATACATGGTAGTGTCTCTAATGCATTTTTTCATGGCTTTTGGTCTTTTTTTAAGCACTATATCTTAAAACTTGGTTTTTTAGATGGTGGGCCAGGATTCGTAATTGCGTTTGGTAATTTTGAGGGTACATTTTATAGATATATAAAGCTAGCTGAGGCGCAGCAAAATTGGTCTCCGCCGAAAAATAAACCAATTAATAAGTCAAAATGATAACGCCAATAGTACTTTCAGGTGGAGATGGTTCGAGGCTTTGGCCTCTTTCTAGATCTTCCTTCCCAAAACAATTTATAAGTCTTGTAAATGATAAATCTACATTTCAAGATACACTTCTTCGCCTTCCAAAGAATATAGAGGATCCTCTTATTATTTGTAATGAAAAATATCGTTTTATTGTTGCTGAACAGCTTAGACAAATAGAATGTAAGAATCAGGGAATTATTTTAGAGCCTATTGCTAAAAATACTGCTCCTGCTATTGCTTTAGCTGCCATGAAATTATTAAATGAAAATCGAGACCCAATCCTTTTAATATTATCAGCTGACCATGTAATAGAAAATAAAGAAAAATTTAAAAATACAATTATGATTGCGCAGGAAATTGCAGAAAATGATAAGCTAGTAGCGTTTGGAATTAAACCTACTAGAGCAGAAACTGGGTATGGGTATATTGAATTTGATAATGCAAAGAAAAAACAATATTACAACGTTAACTCTTTTACTGAAAAGCCCAACCAAGAAGATGCAAATAATTATGTAAACTCTGGTAATTATTATTGGAATAGCGGCATCTTTATGTTCAAAGCCTCTGCATTCCTTAAGGAATTAAAAAAATTTGAACCAGAAATTTATAACGCATGTAAAAACTCCACTGATGAACTTTTAGTCGACTCTGACTTTATTCGTTTTAATGAAAATGAGTTTAATAAATGTCCTAAAAGGTCAGTTGACTATGCTGTAATGGAAAAGACTGATGATGCTGTAGTTATTCCATTTGATGGAATGTGGACAGATATTGGCTCATGGGAAGCTCTATGGGATATAAAAGCTAAAGATAATAATAATAATGTTACAGAAGGTGATGTAATTCTTGATAAAGTATCTGATTCATATGTTTATAGCCATCATAGACTTACATCAGTAATAGGGCTATCTGACATAATTGTTGTTGATACGCAAGATGCGTTACTAGTTGCGAATAAAAAAAATTCTCAGGATGTTAAAAATATTGTTAATAAACTAAAAATTAACAAAAGAGCTGAGGCAGATAATAATCGCAAGGTTTATAGGCCTTGGGGTTATTTTGATACTATAGATTTTGGAAAAGGCTTTCAAGTTAAACGAATATTTGTAAATCCAGACTCCAAAATTTCTTTACAAAAACATCAAAAACGAGCTGAACATTGGATTGTGGTAAAAGGAGTTGCGCTAGTAACCTGCGGCACTAAAAGTTTCAAATTAAGCGAAAACCAGTCTACTTATATTCCAAAAGGGGAAGTGCATAGGCTAGAAAATTGCGAAAAAACACCTCTAGAAATTATTGAAATTCAAACTGGGAATTATCTAGGTGAAGATGATATTATTCGATTAGAAGATGATTATCATAGAAATTAAGTAGAGCTAATATTTTTTTAATTACCTTCTATCTTCATAGTTTGTTAATATTTTTGCTAAAAATAAATGGGGTAATGTACGGTGATTAATTGGTATTCTAGGTAAAGTAAACCTATTTGATTCATATTTGACCTTTCCTCTTTGCATCGTTGTAGCAGAAAGAAAACCTGATTCTTTAACTGTATTTAAAACATACTTATTAAAACGACCAAATGGATAGCAAAAATCAGTAACTGGCACGTCAAAAAAAAATTCTAATTCATCCTTGCAGTCCTTTATTTCCTTTTGAGCTTTTTCTCGAGAAATACTTGTTAAATCAGCATGAGTGATAGTATGGGCTCCAATATCCATCCCCAAGCTTAACCACTCATGGATTTCATTTTTAGTCATTAAAGGTCTTTGTGTAATTCCTTTATCAAGGTCCCAAGTATTAGTTAGCCCTAAGCCTTTACTTACAATATAACAAGTTGCACTAAAATTATATTTCATTAGAATTGGCGCAGCATTTATCAAATTATTTTGATATCCATCATCAAAGGTTAGCCCAACAACTTTTCCAATCTTATCGCCATCCAAGTATGGTTTAAGTTTTTTTAAACTAAGAGCCTTATATCCTAATGTTTTAAGCATCCACATTTGAAATTGAAAACGAGTTGGTGGGACATGTAAACTCCTCATAATAGTATTTTTTGGCATTGATTCAATACTATGGTACATCAAAATTGGAATTTTAATATCTGGCATTATTTATTAAAAATTTGTAGAAATCGCTGTTTAATAACAACAAATAATGGTCTTTTAATTTTAATACTTTGCGCTGAATGAATTTGTTCTTCAATATCTAGCATAATGTTATTTTTCAGAAAATTTGATAAAATCCTTGAAGCATGCTCTTTTTTCCGAGAAGTGGAGTATAAGCTCACAAAATTTTTACCTTCTACCATTTTATACTTTCTTAGTAAACTCTCAGATAATGCAAATGGCTCAATTGTATGAGTAGGGACTAACTTAAAAAACTCGAGCATAAGCTTATCAGCCCAATCTAGGCTTGAGCGCATATTAGCTGAAATACCAACCATTAAAGAACCCCATAAAGCAGATTTTTTTGATAATTCATAGAACTCGTCATTAATTTTAATTTTTTTTCCTTGGAGATTTTCTACATATACAGAAAATCTTTTTCTTTCATATATTAAACCTTCATTAAGATAAAAAACCGCTTGATTTGTTTTAATTAAATCAAAGAGTGGTAGCGGCGATTTATGAAAATATGTATCAGCATCCAAAAATAAAATTTTATCATCTTCCTTTAACTTTAACTCATCCATTACATATGCTAAACCTCGATTTTTTATACGAAAATGATAATCACCATCTATTGACCATTCTTTTTTTTGCTCTTCATTCATAGCCAAAATATTAACTGGATAACTTTCAAATTTTTCAGGTTTTTCAGTTAAAACAAAAATATCTATTTGATTTCTGTCAGTCAACCAATACATAAAAGTTAAAAAACTAAATATAACTCCATCATAATAAGTTTGATCTTCTCCATAAACTATATATAAAAGTATTTCCCTTGGCTTGCCTTTAGTCTCACTTAAGACTGAAATTTCAGTTCTATCTACTGATTTAACAAGCCAGTTATTGACTTCATTAAAAATTTCTTCTGGATCAATATTATAAGAAAATTCATTTTTATCATGATTATTCCCACACCCTACTATTCCACATATTTCACATGGCAAAGAAGACTGGAAAATTGTATTTCTTCCATAAGTTTGAAGGGGCTTATTAATAGACGTTGAAGTTTTTAATTGATTTGACCAAGGAGACCACATAGATAAATTAGTTGGACCAAATATTGCAAAAATTCGCTTACTTTGTGAAGCTGCAATATGCATGTTCAATGTATCCATTCCAATATATGCAATTGCCAAATCACTTAAAATTAGATAATCTTTTAATGAGGTTTCTCCAATAAAGTTATAAATATTTGATAAACGTGGTATTTCATTTTTTATATTTAAATCAATTTCGTTACTTCCCCCCGAAATAACTATTGGTACCCCCAGGGTATTAAGAGAATGGATCAGATCATCTCTTAGTTTTTTTGGATAAACTTTATATCTATATTGAGCCGAAGGATGAAAAACAATAAATCTATCAATCCCTCTATTATTTAACTTATCTTTGATTTCAGAGTAGTCAATGCTTGGGAAACTAATTGATTCTTGATAGTTTTCATATTCAATATTTAATATTCTTAAAGGCTCCAAGTTATTTAATAAAACATGTTTAGATAAGTCAAAATAATAATAGTGATTTAGAAATATCTTTTTCCACCAAGATTTATGATTATCAGTTTCAATTGCACTAATAGATTTTTTACTTGCTAAAAGTGCATAAATAACACTTCTATCACTTGCTGTTAAGTTAATACTTAAATCATATTTTTTAAACAAAGAGACCACAAGATTTTTTTCTTGATTAAACTGATTTTTTTGTTTTTTTGAATAATAGAATTGGTGTATAAAATTTATGTTTGGGAGTAGTTTTGCTAATTCATATGTATCATCATTAACAAGCAAGTCTATTTCTGGAGATTGATAATGCCTATAGAGATTATTAATAAGAGAAACACTTAAGAAAACATCGCCATTAGAGCGCTGGATAATTATAAGAATTTTTTTAATCTTCTTCAAAATTTTTATACAAAAATGAACTAAAGAATACAAACAAAAGGGTAGTGAAGTGTCCTAGAAGGTATGAGTCACTTAACATCAAAACTAAAAAAATTAAAGGAAGAGTAACCGCAGCATTTCGCATTAATTTATTGGAAGATGTATTTAAGAACTTTAGTTGGTAATAAAAAATAGTGAGCATACTAAAAAGACCTATTAGACCTAGCTGCATTAAAATTAAAATAAACATATTATGAGGATTTGAAGTAGAGGGGAGAGTTGGAGAATTGACTAGATTAATTTTATGATATTCAGTTGGAAAATCTCCTGTACCGACTCCTATTATAGGATTTTGCTTTATTACTTCAAAGGAATTAACTACAAAATTAATTCTCAATCCTACAGAATTATTACTTGTATTAGAAAAGTTGATAGCCTCAATTAGCCCCCTATCAAACCTTTCTTGGAAAAGATCACTTGTTTGATAAGCCACAAAAAATATTCCAGGTATCATGATAAAACTTGCTATTAATGACTTGATTCTTTGATTATCTAAAATTTGAAAAATAAGTATTAATAGCATAACGAGAAAAGCAACTTGGCCACCACGCCCACCAGTTATAAACATGTTAATTATCATACATATTGCAAAAAAACTATACAAAGAAAATACTAAATGAGTAAGTTTTTTATTTAAAAATATTTCATGAAGCACAATATATATCGCAAAAGCTAAAATTGGATTATAGGAAATATGACTCATAAAAGGCGTTGGATTATCAACTGTAGCATTTTTGAAAGGGGCAATAATCTCAAACCAAACCAAATAAGAGACAATTTCTGTAAGTGCAATAGCTAATAAGAATCCGATCAGATAATACTTGATATATTTTCTTTGGACGATATTAAAAAGAATCGGAAAAAGCAATAAAAAGTACCACATTTTATGCAAAATATGTAAGCCCCATTTAATATCCTCTGTCCAAAACAAGCCAATAACATGAAGACAATAAAATACTATTGAGGCAATCATTAACTTACTACTCATTATTTGAATATACTTAGCTTTATAATCCCCAGAAAACACCCATAACATACAAATAATAACAATAATTGTATTAGCTCCAGCAACTGTTAAAGGCATCAGAAATGCAAGAAATATCAATAAATATTGATACGTTTTGTTTAAATCAAAACTTCCTAACATTAGAATCCTTTACAATATTAATTTATTCTTTCAATAGATTATACTCATCTAAATTTATGCCTATAAAAACTATTTTTCTTGATCGTGATGGAGTTATCAATAAAGATATTAACTATCTACATAAAATAGATGATTTTGAGTTCATTGATGGAATTTTTGATGCCTGCCTTCACTTTCAGAGCTTAGGATATACAATCATAATAATCACAAATCAATCTGGAATTGAAAGAGGTTATTACAACGAAAGTGATTATCAAATATTAAATCAGTGGATGTTAGGAAATTTTAATGAAAGAGATATAAAGATTCTTGATACTTTCCATTGCCCTCATGGCCCAAAATCTGGTTGTGAATGTAGAAAACCAAAGCCAGGAATGTTCGAAAAAGCTCAAGCAAAGCACCATATAGATATGAAGAAATCTTGGATGATTGGAGATAAAGAAACTGATATCCAGGCCGCTAATTTAGCAGGAATTGATAATACAATTTTAGTTAAGAGTGGTCAATTAATTGATGAGATAGGCTCAAACGCAACGTTTTTTCTCGATTCAGTAAAACAAACAAAGCAAGTAATCAACCTACAATAGTTTAGAAACTTGGATGCTATTGAAATTGATATTTCTTTGAAGGTTACAGCCTAATTAATCTAAGCGCTGGATTATATTTTTAATTTTCTCCAAATATATCCCTTGTATAAACCTTACTCTCAACATCTTTAAGTTCATCCACCATTCTGTTAGTAAGAATTATATTTGACAATTCTTTAAATTCAACTAAATCAGATATTATCTTTGAATTATAGAATTCAGACTCTTTAATTAATGGCTCATAAACTACTACATTAAGGCCCTTTAACTTAATACGCTTAATAATGCCTTGAATTGAAGAGGCCCTATAGTTATCCGAACTAGACTTCATAATTAAACGATAAATACCTATTGTATTATTTGATTCACTCTCATTACTTGCAGAAATTTTTTTGACAATTAAATCTGCAAGATAGTCTTTTCGAGTTGAGTTTGCATCAACAATAGCACTAATTAAACTGTTAGGTACATTTTTAAAATTAGCCTTTAGTTGTTTGGTATCTTTAGGAAGGCAATAACCACCATAACCAAAAGATGGATTATTGTAATGAGTGCCTATTCGAGGATCTAATCCAATGCCTTCAATAATTTGCCTGGTATCTAAATCATAGGCTTCAGCATAGGAATCAAGCTCATTGAAATATGCTACTCGCATTGCAAGATAAGCATTTGAAAATAACTTAATTGATTCTGCTTCGCTTGAATCTATATAGAGAATATCAATATCCTCTTTTAAAGCTCCTTCAACTAATAAATTAGCAAAAACTTTGGCACGTTCTGATCTTTCGCCTACAATAATTCGAGAAGGATAGAGATTATCATAAAGCGCCCTGCCCTCCCTTAAAAACTCAGGTGAAAATAAAATATTGATGTGGCCTAATTTTTCTTTTAGGTTTTTTGTATATCCAATAGGAACGGTCGACTTAATAACAATTACTGAATTAGGATTAAATTTAATAACATCTTTTATTACTAACTCAACAGTCTTAGTATCAAAGTAGTTAGTATCTGCATCATAATCTGTAGGTGTAGCTACTATAACAAAATCTGCATTTTCATATGCCTCCTTTTTGTCTAAAGTTGATGTGAAACTAATTTCTTTTCTATCTAAATAATTTTGAATTTCAAGGTCTTTGATTGGTGATTGCCCCCGATTCAGCATATCAATTTTATCGGCGTCAACATCTAAGGCTATAACATTATGATTTTGTGATAGAAGTATAGCGTTAGAAAGGCCAACATAACCTATACCAGTAATTGTAATATTCATTGATTAATATGTAATAAAGATTCTGATATTTTAACTACATGATTAACATTAATATTTTTTATTGAATAATCATTTTTATCAATCTTTCTTGGATTTACTTTTGAGTCTGACTCGATAACTTTATTTATCTTGGTGATATAGGTGTTTCTTAAGCCTGGTGTTGGTCCAAATAAAGTTATTGAAGGAATATTCAAAGCCCATGCCATATGTGTAGGCCCAGTATCAGGACCAATTACAAGATCGACTTGATTAATTAAAGAAATTAGAACGTCAAAAGATAGGGCCTCTGAAACATTGACATTAATATTAGTAGATTGATATTTTATTTTATTAGCAACTGCTCTTTCATTTTCGTTACCCCAAATAATTATAAAATTAGTATCAATCTTTTTCGTTAATTCAACAAATTTTTCCATAGGATAGCACTTGGCTAAATAGGATGCTCCAGGAATAAGTAGAATATTTTTTTTTATATTTGAAAGGTCTTCGAAGACATATTGTTTACTAGAATACAAAAAAGGAGACTTTTGTAAAATTTCTTTTTTATTAAAATCTAACCCTAAAGCAAACGTTATGATTGCAAGATTTCGCTCAATAACATTTTCATCATAATCATACTTAAAAGTTTTATTATACAAAATAGAGGCAATTCTTTCTCTAGTTGAAGTTTTATGAAAGCCTAAAGTTACGGCTGAAGGAACTAATCGAGAAATTAATGCAGATTTAATTAATCCCTGCATATCAACCACTAAGTCATATGGACCAAATTTTTTAGTCTTTTTTAATTCGCTAAAAAGCAATAAAAGTGATTTTTTCTTTTTAGCTTGTTTAATATTAATAATATGAATCTTATTAATATCCGGATGAAATTCTAATAATCCTTTATAGTTCTTTTCAACGATCCAATCTATAAGAATTTTATTATTATTATTCTTTATAAATTGCATCACAGCCATCGCATGAACAATATCACCTAATGCTGAGAGTTTAACTATAGCGATTTTCATAAAAACCATTTTACAACGCCATTGGAGTTGAAGCGTGGCATATTAAATTTAGCTTTAATGATATAATTTGTAAAGCTTAAACTATACCTAGATTTGATATAAATGAATTCTCAAAATAAAGAAGGGAAGCCCACTAACTTCATACGCAATATTATTAATAAAGATATTGCAGCTGGAAAACATGTCAGTATTAAAACTCGCTTTCCCCCTGAACCAAATGGCTACCTTCATATTGGTCATGCTAAGTCTATTTGTCTTAACTTTGGCACAGCCTCAGATTATGACGGTTATTGCAACTTAAGATTTGACGACACTAACCCAGCTAAAGAAGACATTGAATACGTCAATTCTATTAAAAAAGATGTTGAATGGCTGGGTTTTAATTGGGATGGTGAAGTTAAATTTAGCTCAAGCTATTTTGATATATTTTATAAATGTGCTGAAGAGTTAATATCCAAAGGATTAGCATATGTATGTTTTTTAAGTATTGATGAAACTCGTGAATATCGAGGAACTCTTAAGGAGTCTGGGAAAAATAGTCCTTATCGTGATACAGATATTGATGAAAACTTAAAACTGTTTAAAAAAATGAAGTCTGGTGTATTTAAAGAAGGTGAGTGCGTTCTTAGAGCTAAAATTGACATGTCTTCAAGCTTTATGTGTATGCGTGACCCTACTCTTTATCGTATTCGTTTTGAAACACACCATCAAACAAATGATAAATGGTGTGTTTATCCCATGTATGATTTTGCTCATTGCCTAGGAGATGCTATTGAAGGAGTTACTCACTCTTTATGTACCCTTGAATTTCAAGATAATCGAAGAATTTATGATTGGACTTTAGAAAACTTAGACAATTTTAATGTTCCTAATCGACCTAATCAATATGAGTTTTCTCGTTTGAATTTAGAATACGCTACTACATCTAAAAGAAAATTAAAACTCTTAGTAGATTCTAATCATGTAAATGGCTGGAACGATCCTAGAATGCCTACTATTTCAGGCCTACGAAGGAGAGGATATACTGCTGCCTCAATAAGAGATTTT
>ENA-OSJC01000919-OSJC01000919.1-marine-metagenome-genome-assembly--contig:-NODE-919-length-26295-cov-4.080326_pt1 | contig 26295 bp, 22 predicted proteins | sample MGYA00237885_ERZ534234 | MGnify/ENA primary metagenome ERZ534234 (study PRJEB26413, sample SAMN06343907) | marine metagenome | isolation source: coastal waters | place: Atlantic Ocean: West Antarctic... | reverse complement strand
TGTTTCATGGGTGATGGCGCAGTAAGACAAGGTTCTTTGCACGAGACATTGAACTTGGCTATGCTATGGAAATTACCTGTGGTTTTTGTAGTGGAGAATAATGGGTACGCTATGGGAACTTCTGTAGAAAGAACTGCTAATCACACTGATATTTGGAAACTTGGGTTAGGCTATGAAATGCCATGTGGACCTGTCGATGGAATGGATCCAATCAAAGTAGCTGAAGCTTTAGACGAAGCAATTAAAAGAGCGAGAAATGATCAAGGTCCAACTTTCCTAGAAATGAAAACATACAGATACAGGGGACATTCAATGTCAGATGCACAACAATATAGGACTAAAGATGAAGTAAATGAATACCGAAAAATTGATCCTATTTCACAAATTAAGAAAGTGATTTTAGAAAGTGATTTTGCTACAGAACAAGAAATATCTAATATTGATAGATTAATAAAAGCTAAAGTTATTGAATGTGAAAAATTTGCTGAAGATTCTCCATATCCAGAAAAAAATATAATGTATGATGCAGTGTATGAGGAAGAGAATTATAATTTTATATCTCATAAATTAAAATAATGGCACAGATAATTAATATGCCCAGACTAAGCGACACCATGGAGGAGGGGGTAGTTGCAAAATGGCTTGTAAAAATTGGAGATGAAGTTCAAGAAGGAGATATTTTAGCTGAAATCGAAACTGATAAAGCTACCATGGAGTTCGAGTCTTTTTATGAAGGCACTCTTTTACATATTGGAATAAATGAAGGTCAAACAGCGGCTGTAGATACTTTATTAGCTATAGTTGGAGATAAAGATGAGGACATAAGTCTGTTGTTACGTAATGACAGTAAAATTAGTGGTCAGTTAGATTTAGTAGATCAGATTAAAGAAACAGAAAAATCTGATGATATAGTTGAAAAAATAAAGCAAACAACTCAAGAACCAAATGATTTTCAAATAATCAAAATGCCCAGATTAAGCGATACAATGGAAGAGGGGACTGTTTCTGCTTGGCTTGTAGATATTGGTGATGAAGTTAAAGAAGGAGATATTTTAGCTGAAATTGAGACAGATAAAGCTACAATGGAATTTGAATCTTTCTATGAAGGAACTTTACTTTACATAGGAATTAAAGAAGGTCAAACTGCTTTAGTCAATAGTTTATTAGCGATAATTGGAGATAAAAATGCTGATTTTCAATCTTCAATTGAAAATTTTGATAAAGAAGAAAATATAGAATTATCTTCTAATGAAAATACAATTATTTTAGAAGAAATAAATGAAAGTATTTCTGATGAAAACAAGGATCAATCATCTTCATTAAATAGGATATTAGCTTCTCCACTTGCTAAGAAAATAGCCAAAGAAAAGAATATTAATTTATCATCAATTACGGGTTCTGGTGAAAACGGAAGAATTACTAAAACAGATATTGAAAATCATATTTTAAAAGAAGATGATTTAGTGAAAGAAATTGAAACTAAAAAAGCAACTAAGATTGAAAATATTATTGAAGGAACAGAAAGTTTTGAGGAAATAGAAAATTCTCAAATGAGAAAAGCTATAGCCAGAAGATTGAAAGAATCTAAATTTTCTGCTCCCCACTATTATTTGAACGTTGAATTCGATATGGATAATGCTATTACTTTTAGAAAACAATATAATACATTGCCTGAAACTAAAATATCATTCAATGATATGGTAGTAAAAGCATGTGCAATGGCTTTAAAACAGCACCCAAGGGTAAATTCTCAATGGTTTGAGGACAAAATGAGACTCAACCATCATGTACATATTGGGGTAGCAGTTGGTGTTCCTGACGGATTGGTTGTTCCGGTTATTCGTTTTGCCAATGAAAAACCTCTTACTCAAATTGGCTTAGAAGTAAAAGATTTTGCAATAAAATCTAAAGATAAGAAGTTAGGTACAAATGACATGGAAGGAAGTACCTTTACCGTTTCTAATTTAGGTATGTTTGGTATTAAAGAATTCACTTCAATAATAAACCAACCAAATTCTGCAATTTTATCAGTTGGAAGTATAGTACAAAAACCAATTGTTAGAGAAGATAAAATACAAATTGGCAGTGTAATAAAATTAACTCTAGCTTGTGACCACAGAACAATAGATGGAGTTACTGGATCATTGTTTTTAGATACTCTAAAGGGCTATATTGAAAATCCTGTTACCATGTTGGTTTAAATATTAAATGTAATTTCATGAAAAATGTAATAATCACTGGTTCAAGCAGAGGAATAGGTTTTGAATTAGTTAAAATATTTAATAAAAATAATTTTAATGTAATTGCATTATCTAGAAATATTAAACCAATAACTGATTTAAAATTAAAAAATGTAAGGTCTTATAATTTGGATATCTCTTCAGAAGAATCGATAACCAAAGCTGTAGGAGTAATTTCAAAAGAATTTAAAAAAATAGATATATTAATTAATAATGCAGGAACCCTTATTAATAAATCTTTTGAAGAAACTACCTTCAAAGATTTTCAATCAGTATATCAAGTAAATGTATTTGGTGTTGCAGAATTAATTAGACAATTACTGTCTAGTTTTAACGAAAAAAGTCATGTTATTAATATAAGCAGTATTGGTGGAGTAGGAGGATCAAGTAAATTTCCTGGACTATCAGCATATTCAAGCAGTAAAGGTGCTTTGAATATATTAACCGAAATGTTAGCTGAAGAATTTAAGGATTCTAGTATTAGTTTCAATACTTTGGCTTTAGGAGCTGTTCAAACTGAAATGTTAAAAGAAGCTTTTCCTGGATATAAGGCAAATATTAATCCTTTTGAAATGGCAAACTTTATTTATAAATTCTCTTTGGAAGGAAATAGTTTTTTTAATGGTAAAACTATCCCAGTTTCAACTACAAATCCATGAAAAAAAATGAAGTTTTAGATTTTATTCCAAAAACATCTTTTAGTCTAGTTGAAAATTTAATTGATCAGGAAAATTTAGTAATTAAAGTTGTTAAAGCTAGAAAAACTAAACATGGAGATTTTAAGAGATTTAAAGACGGTTCTAATCAAATTACTCTCAATCACATACATAACAAATACAGATTCTTAATTACATTAATTCACGAATTAGCTCATTTTAAAGTAAATCAAAACACAAAAATAAGAGTTAAACCACATGGAATTGAATGGAAAAAGACATTTCAATTAATGATGTTGCCTTTTTTAAATAATATAATTTTTCCAGATGATGTACTTTCAAAGTTAGCTCAATATATAAGAAATCCCTTAGCAACAACTGACTCAGATATTGATTTAGTAATTACACTCAGTAAATATGATTTAGAAGAAAACGATAATATTTTCTTATTTGATATTTTAAAAGAAGATTTGTTTCAATACAATTCGAAAAAAACATATAAGAAGATAGGTAAATTAAGAAAAAGATATATTTGTGAAGAAATTGTATCGAAAAAAAAATATTTATTTTCGCCAGTTACAAAAGTAAAAAAAATAAAAGATGAAAAGAGTAGCGGTTAGTGGATATTTTGACCCCATACATATTGGACATTTAGAGTATTTAAAATTAGCGAAAAACCTTGGAGATAAACTAGTTGTTATTGTCAATAATAACAAACAATGTGTATTAAAAAAAGGAAAACCGTTCATGGATGAAACTGATAGAGTTGAAATTGTAAAATGTTTGAAAATGGTTGATGAAGTTTTTTTGTCTATTGATATGGACAAGACTGTTTGTAACTCTCTTGAAGCGTTAAAACCAGATGTGTTTGCAAATGGAGGAGATAGATCAACAGGCGAAGTTCCTGAATCAACAATCTGTAAAATATACAATATTGAGATGGTAGATGGTTTAGGTGAAAAGATTAGAAGTTCTTCTGACTTAACTGGCTTAAAGCAAGATAAGTAATGGAATCTAAATTTAATTTTTCAGATGAAGATAATATTGGCAAATCTTCTAATAAATTAAATTCTAAAAATAGAACCAACTTATTTAAATCTATATATTTTTTTCTAAAAGAAACTTTAGATTTTAGCCAAAATACAGATAAAGAATCCACTTTAAATTCTATTAAAGAAGATATCTCAATTAAAGGAGCTACAGCTTGGATTTTAATTTGTTCAATTTTTGTTGCCTCCGTTGGTCTAAATGCTAATTCAATTCCTGTTGTTATCGGTGCCATGTTAATATCTCCACTGATGGGTCCTATTCTAGGTTTTGGTATGTCAATAGCAACAAACGATTTGGAAACACTTAAAAAATCATTAATAAATTTTGTTGTTATGGTGGTCCTAAGTGTCTTGACAGCTTATTTGTTTTTTGCTTTTTTTCCGCTAAGAGAAGAATCTTCAGAGCTTTTATCTAGAACTAAACCAGATGTTAGAGATGTTTTAATTGCTTTTTTTGGTGGATTAGCACTTATAATAGCTAGAACTAAAAAAGGAACAATATCAACGGTAGTTTACGGCGTTGCAATTGCTACCGCCCTAATGCCCCCCTTATGTACAGTTGGTTTTGGATTAGCAACTGGAAATATTAGCTTTTCATTAGGAGCAATGTACTTATTTATGATAAATACTCTTTACATCACTTTAGCAACTTATTTAGTTATTAAAATTTTAGGCTTTCCAATGATAAATTATGCTAATTCAAAAAGAAGAGTTTTTATAGCTAGGTTGATTACGTTTTTTGCAATCTTGATGATAATTCCAGCTCTTTACACATTTCTTGGAGTGTTGAATGAAAGTAAATTCAAAAATTCTTCAATGGATTTTTTAAAGATTGAATTAGATGGTTTAAAAAATAAAGATTATTTAAAACGAACGGCTGTAGTAACTTATGATTCTAACAAAAACAAACAAAAATATTCTTGGCCCTGGGAAGATAAAGAATCTAAAATAGTTGTAAATACATTTGGATTAGAACCAGTATCTAGGGAGATTATAAGTTTGTTAAACACCAAAATAAAGAAATATTCCTCTTTGTCATTAACTAAGATTGTTTTTAATCAACAGGAAATAGAAAATGATTTTAAAGAACAAAAACGTTTTTTATCAGAATTAAGATACAGAGATTCCTTAGACTTAGTTGATAAGAATTATCAAATTAAAATACTAAAACAAAAGCTAGATCAAATAGAAAAAAAAAATAATTAAATATTTTATTTAATTTTATAGGAAATTTAATTTAATGACAGATTTTAATTATAAATAATGTTTAAGTATAACAGTAATGGAAGTGATACTTTTACTGACTTTACTGTAAAATGATAAAAAAATGTTTCTAAACAATATATTGACATTTATTAAAAACAAATGGACAAGATTTAAACTTTTTAATGATTTTTTGCTAGAAGAGAAAATTTATAAGAATTTTTTTACTTTTTTTAGTAATTCTGAGGAATAAATAAAATCTGTTATAGATTTATTTTTAGTATTAAATATTTCTTTATTTGTTCCTTCCCAATTTTTCTTTCCGTTTTCAAGAAACACTATTTTTTCTCCTATTTCCATTACCGAATTCATGTCGTGAGAATTTATTACAGTTGTAATATTGTATTCTTTGGTTATTTCTTGTATTAGATTGTCTATAACAATAGCGGTTTTAGGATCTAAACCAGAGTTAGGTTCGTCACAAAATAAATATTTAGGGTTCATCACAATAGCTCTTGCTATGGCTACTCTTTTTTGCATTCCTCCAGAAAGTTCCGATGGTAGTTTTTGTTTTGATTTTTCTAATTCCACTCTTTTAATTGTTTCTTCGGCTCTTTGAATAATCTCATCATCTTGTTTTTTGGTAAGCATTTGCAATGGAAACATTACGTTTTCTAAAACTGTCATGGAATCAAAAAGTGCACTTCCTTGAAAAACCATCCCCATTTCTCGTCTTAGTAATGTTTTTTCAGCTTCTGACATATTAATATTAGAGACACCGTCGTAAACTATTTCTCCAGAATCTGGTGTGTGAAGACCTAATAAACATTTTATTAAAACTGTTTTCCCTGATCCACTTTGTCCTATTATTAAATTTGTTTTTCCTTTTTCAAATTTTGTTGAAACATTATTTAAAATTATATTTTCATCAAACGACTTTAATAATCCTTTTATTTCTATCATTAGCTTAATAATAATTGAGTTATAATGAAATTGACAATGATAATTATTATTGATGTCCAAACAAAAGAAGAAGTACTTGCTTTACCAACTTCCAATGCTCCACCTTTCATGTAATATCCATGGTAAGCTGGAACGGTTGCTAATATTAATGCGAATAAAATAGTTTTCATATAAGAATAAAACATATGATAGGGTTTAAAATCTGTTTGGATTCCAGTTATAAATTCTTCACTAGCAACACCTGCAAATGTCATCGCTAAAAATCCCCCAAAAATAGCGGTGAACATTGCTATAGTTACAACAAAAGGATAAAATAATAGAGCTATTATTTTAGGGAAAACTAAATAATTTAGCGGATTAATACCCATAACTTCCAAAGCGTCTATTTGCTCTGTTACTCTCATTGTTCCAATACTAGAAGTAATGTAAGAGCCTACTTTACCTGCCATTATTATAGACATAAAAGTTGGAGCAAATTCAAGTATAACAGATTGTCTAGTGGCAAAACCAATTAAAGATTTTGAAAGAAAAGGGCTGCTAAGATTTAAAGCCGTTTGAATCGATATTACAGCTCCAATAAAAAAAGAAAGTATTGAAACAATCGGAATAGATTCAATTATTAAATCATTAATTTCTTTAAAAATTAATTTTTTTAAAACTTGCCATTTACATGGTTTGAAAAATGACATTCTTATCATTATAAAATATCTTCCGATGTCATTTAAATAAAACATAGTATTATTTGTGATTCAAAGTTATGGATATTGACTTAAATTTTCCAAAAATTAAATTTATTTTCCAAAAATTAGACTTGATATGTAATAGCGTTAACATTCATGCCCGCACCAACACTTCCAAAAAGTATAAGATCTCCTTTTTTTAAGGAATGGTTTTCTAGTTTATTTTTTTTAACTAAATCAAATAAAGTAGGGATTGTAGCAACAGAACTATTTCCTAATGTCCCTATAGACATAGGCATAACATTTTCTTTTCTTGGTAAACCATATAGTTTATAAAATCTATCAACCATTGCATCATCCATTTTTTTATTTGCCTGATGTAAAAATATTTTTTTAACATCATTTACTGATTTCTCGCTAGCTTCCAAACAGTCTTTCAAGGCTTGTGGAACTTTTGTAATAGCAAACTCATAAATTTTATGTCCGTGCATTTTTATGTATCTATCTTTTGACTTTTCTTTTGTATTAAAAGAATCACCTAAAAACAAATCAAAAGTGTTTTCAGTAGAAAATGTGCAGGTTTTATGAGAAAGAATACCTTGATTAAAATTCTCATCTATTTTTTCTATTATCGTTGCACCAGCTCCATCAGAAAATATCATAGAATCTCTATCGTTTTTATCAAAAGTTCTAGAAAGAGTTTCTGCACCAATCACTAAACATTTGTTTGCCATACCAGCCTTTATAAATGCTTGCGCGTGTATGACACCCTCTATCCATCCAGGACATCCAAATATTAAATCGTAACAAACGCAATTCGGATTGTTTATTTCTAAATTGTATTTAACCCTGGTGGCTAAGCTCGGAAGTTGATCAATTTGTTTGCTACCTTCTTTTATATCTCCAAAGTTATGTGCGACAATAATATAATCAATAGTTTCTTTATCTGTTTTTGAATCTTTTATAGCATTTTTGGCTGCAAAAAAAGCAAGATCTGAGGATTTGTAATTGCTTTTTGCATATCTGCGCTCTTCAATTCCAGTTATGTTTTGGAATTTTTTTATTATTACTTCATTAGATACTTTGAAATTTGAACCGTCGGAGTTTAAAAATGTATTATTTAAAAAATCTTCATTTTTTTTAATTATTTCCGGAATATAAGATCCAGTACCAGTTATGCAAATTGACATATAATTCGAAATTACTTAATGCAAAATAAAAAACTTAATAACAATAACCTAGCCTTCTATATAGGATTCAATTGGGGCACATGTACATACTAAATTTCTGTCTCCATATGCGTCATCTACTCTTCTAACAGAGGGCCAAAATTTATTTTCTTGTACAAATGGTAAAGGAAAAACTGCTTCATTTCTAGTATACGGAAAATTCCAATTTGTCGAACTTATCATTTTGATTGTATGAGGAGCATTACAAAGTAAATTATTCTTATCTTCTTTGGAACAATTATCCACTTCAGACCTTACAGCAATCATTGCATCACAAAAACGATCTATTTCATCGATATTTTCGCTCTCTGTAGGTTCGATCATCATAGTTCCCGGAACTGGAAAAGATACGGTTGGTGCGTGAAATCCATAATCAATCAACCTTTTTGCAATATCCATTACTTCTATACCATTTTCTTTAAACGGACGGCAATCAATTATTAACTCATGAGCAGCTCTTCCGTTTTTACCTTGATATAGAATATTGTAATGTTTTTCAATTCTATATTTTATATAATTTGCGTTTAAAATAGCATGTTCTGTAGAGGATTTAAGGCCTTTAGATCCCAACATACATATATATCCATAAGAGATAACGCATGCTAAAGCAGAACCCCAAGGAGCTCCTGAAATTGATTTAACACTTTCTTTTGAGCTAACATTAATTATTGGATTATTTGGTAAGAACGGAACTAAATGTTTTGCAACACATATTGGACCAACTCCAGGACCACCTCCTCCGTGAGGTATTGCAAATGTTTTATGTAGATTTAAATGACATACATCCGCTCCAATAATATAAGGATTTGTTAAGCCTACTTGAGCATTCATATTAGCACCATCCATATAAACTTGTCCTCCGTTATCATGAATAATTTTAGTTATATCTTGGATTGAGGATTCGAAAACCCCATGTGTTGAGGGGTATGTTACCATAAGCGCAGCTAAGTTTTCTTGATGTAATTCTGCTTTTTCATTTAATTCACCTTCATTAATATTTCCGAATTTATCAGTACCAATAACAACAACTTTCATCCCTGCCATCACTGCAGATGCAGGGTTTGTTCCGTGAGCAGAAGATGGTATTAAACAAATATTTCTATGACCTTGAGAAATACTTTTTAAATAGGCTCTAATAACCATTAACCCTGCATATTCTCCTTGAGCTCCTGAATTTGGTTGTAATGATGTTCCGGAAAATCCAGTTATTTCATTTAGTTGTTTTTCTAATTTATTGATTAGTTTTTGATAACCTTTTGCTTGATTTAAAGGGACAAAAGGATGAATGTTGTTCCATTTTGACCAGCTAATAGGAATCATTTCTGATGCTGCATTTAATTTCATTGTACAGGATCCTAGTGAAATCATGGAATGGGTAAGAGATAAGTCTTTTCTTTCAAGATTTTTAATATATCTCATTAAACTAGTTTCAGAATGATGAGTATTAAAAATTTTAGTTTGTAGAAATTTAGATTCTCTGTTGTAATTTTTCGGTATTTTAGATTCTTTAGTTGACTGAAATATAACAGTCGAATTTTTCTCAAAACCCTTGCTAATTACGTCTATAATAAGTTGAATATCACTTAATGAGGTTGCTTCGTTTATTGATATAGAAAAACGATTTTTATCAATATAATTGAAATTAATTTTGTTTTTTTCGGCAATTACTTTGATTTTTTCACTCGGGCCTTCTAAAAGTAGGGTGTCAAAATAGTATTTATTGAACTGTTTTACACCAATCTTTATTAATGCATTATCTAGTATAACTGTTAATTCATGAATTTTTAACGCAATACTTTTTAGCCCTTCAGGTCCATGAAAAACTCCATACATACTTGCCATTACCGCTAGAAGTACTTGGGAGGTGCATATATTGGATGTTGCTCTATCTCTTTTAATATGTTGTTCTCTTGTTTGCAAAGCCATTCTTAAGGCTGGATTACCATCAGAATCTTTTGATAACCCTATTATTCTACCCGGAATAGATCTTTTATACTTTTCCTTAGTAGCAAAAAAAGCCGCATGTGGACCTCCATATCCAAGTGGAATTCCAAATCTTTGTGAGGTTCCAACAACTACATCAGCTCCAAAAATAGAGGGCTCTTTTAGTAAGCATAAAGCAAAAATATCAGCTGCAACTACAACTTTTAAATCATTCGATTTGGCTTTTTCCCCATATTTTTTGAGATCGTTGATGTCCCCATAAATGCCGGGATATTGCATAAAACATCCAAAAAAATCAACGGAAAAGTTAAATTCTTCTAGTTTTCCAATTACAACCTCTATCCCCAAAGGTTCTGCTCTTGTCTGGATAAGTGATATGGTTTGAGCTAGTGCGTCGTGACAAACAAAGAATTTTTTTATATTTTCTTTTTTTTGAGTTCTTGATCTACAACTAAAAAGCATAGTCATTGCTTCTGCAGCGGAGGTACTTTCGTCTAATAAAGATGCATTGGACAGTTCCATTCCAGTTAAATCACATATTATAGTTTGGTAATTAAGAAGTGCTTCCATTCTTCCTTGAGCAATTTCCGCTTGATAGGGTGTGTAGGCTGTATACCAACTAGGGTTTTCTAAAATATTTCTTTTTATTACTGACGGGGTTACAGACTGATTGTATCCAAGTCCGATAAAGGATTTATAATTTTTATTTTGCTTTGAAAGTTTTTCTATGTGAGTTAAAAACTCGTTTTCAGTAAGTGCGTCTTCTAAATCTAATTCTTTTTTTAATCTTATATTATTTGGAATTGTTTCAGATATTAATTGTTCCATGGATTCTAATCCGAGTGAACTAAGCATTTCACTTTTTTGTTCGCTGTTAATTCCTATATGTCTTGATGAAAATTTACTCATTTTATACTTTAAATTTAAAATTCAAAAATAGTTAAATACAACATAAAAAAATATTTTTTATTTATATTTAATTTAAAGTTTTTAACTTAAAAAGTGTTAATTATTAACACTTTTATAGTTTTGTGTTTGTGAAAAAAATATATTCAATTTTTGATTTTTATATTAAATCAAGTTTACATCTTTCTTTTTGTGTTTTGTGCTTAATGGCGGTAAGTTGTTTAAGACTTAAGGTAGAATTCAATTTTCTTATTTTTTTTTTTGTTTTTAATGCCACAGTTATTGTGTATAATTTTATAAAATATGCCTCTACATTGCCTTATTACTTTTTAGTAAATAATATATCAATTAAAAAAATTCAATATTTGAGTTTTTTGTCAGGTTTTTTTTTAATTCTAACTCTTTTTTTTCTAAAAATTCAAACAATTGTTTTTGGACTTTTCGTTTCTATTTTTTGTGTTATTTATGTTATTCCGTTTAATAGAACTAAAAGAAATATTAGAAATTATAGCCGTATAAAAATATTTATCGTTGCATTTTGCTGGGCTGCAATTACTGTTTTATTTCCATTAACTAATCAACTCGATATAGATTACATAAACTCAATTCTACTTTTTTTACAAAGATTTATTTTTGTAATAGCTTACACCCTTCCTTTTGAAATAAGAGATTTGAAATACGATTCAATAAAATTAAAAACTATGCCTCAAGTATTTGGGTTAAGAAAAACTAAAAATATCGCATTTTTTTTATTAGCACTATTTTTTATTCTAACTTTTACAATACGTCCAATTTCTAATACTTATTTAATTGCTGATTTATTGATCGCTTTATTTACAGCATATTTGATAGCAAGAACTAAGGAAAATCAAACAAAGTATTTTGCTAGTTTTTGGATTGAGTCCATCCCAATTTTATGGATTATAATAATAGCTTTACTAAAACAAACTATTTAATAGAATCTTTAATTACTTTATCTTTTAAATCAGCCTTGAATTTTAATATCTTATTTTGAATATTTTCTTGGCTTGTTCCTATTATTTTAGCAGCTAATATTCCGGCATTTTTAGCGCCATTTAGCGCTACGGTAGCCACAGGAACTCCACTTGGCATTTGAAGGATAGACAATACGGAATCCCATCCGTCAATTGAATTTCTAGATTTAATTGGCACTCCAACAACTGGTAAGGGAGTTAAGGAGGCAATCATTCCAGGAAGATGAGCTGCTCCGCCAGCTCCTGCTATGATTACTGATATTCCTCTTAAATGAGCATTTTTTCCATACTCCATCATTTTATCGGGAGTTCTATGCGCAGATACAATATCTAATTCATTAGGTATTCCGAAATCATTTAATATATCAACAGCTTCTTGCATTATAGTAAGGTCTGACTTACTTCCCATAATAATTCCAACTTTTGCCATAATTACTCTGTTTTAATTTTTATTAATTCTTTCACTGATTTAGCCTTTTTTAAACCAGTTTTTAAATCTTTATCAATTATTGTTACATGCCCCATTTTTCTGTTAGGCTTAGTATGGGATTTACCGTAAATATGAACCGAGACATTATCTAGTTCCATTGCTTTTTCAATTCCTTTATAAACAACCGGCCCTGAAAAACCTTTTCCCCCTACTAAATTAACCATTATTGCATTAATATTAGCCTTAGAACTACCTAAGCTTAAATTCAATATAGAATTGATATGTTGTTGAAATTGTGAATTTTCACATGCCTCAATCGAATAATGAGCGCTATTGTGAGGTCTTGGAGCTACCTCGTTCACTAAAATTTTATTTTCTTTTGTTAAAAACATTTCAATTGCTAATAGTCCAATATGTTCAAAAGACTTAGATACTTTTAAGGCAATCTTATTACCTAAGTCTATTAATTCTTTTTCTATCTGTGCAGGACATATAACATATTCAACTTGATTAGATTCTTTGTTAAAATCCATTTCAACTAAAGGAAAAATTTCTATTTCACCAGATTTGTTTCTAACTATTGTTGTTGCTAATTCTTTTTTAAAAGGAATTAATTCTTCAATAATAAATTCATTGTCTGGAAGCTTCTCAAGATCTTTCAGAGATTTAATTATTTCTACACCATAACCATCGTATCCAAATTTTGTTTTTTTCCAGACACAGGGATATGAAATCTCGTTTTTGAAAGAGGAGCTTTTAAAATCTTTTAATGATTTAAAATGCCAAAAATTAGCAGTTGGAATTTTATTGTTTATAAAAAATTGTTTTTGTAGACCTTTGTTCTGAATGATTTTTAATGTTTTAGAACTAGGATATACTAAGATGCCCTCGCTCTCTAATTTTTCTAGGGCCTCAATATTAACGTGTTCAATTTCAAATGTAACTAGATCACATTTTTTACCAAATTCATAGACAGAATTAAAATCCATAAGATTTCCATTTGTAAATTCATTACAAAGATTCTTGCAGGGAGACTTTTCACTGGGATCTAAAATATTTGTTTTAATACTTAATTTTGAAGTTACTTGCAGCAACATTTTTCCAAGTTGTCCACCACCAAGTATTCCTAAAGTAAAGTTTGAAGAAAAATAATTCATAAAAAAATTATTTGTGTAAAAATACATTAAAAATGTAATGATGTATAAAAATAATTTAACTATTGATTTTGGGTATATTTGTTTTTTTATTAATAGTACTATGACTAATTTGATTTTATTTGGAAAACCCGGTTCTGGAAAAGGAACTCAAGCAGAATTTATAAAAAACAAATACAATTTAATACATATTTCAACTGGTGATGTATTTAGGTATAATATTTCAAAGCAAACTGATCTGGGCTTGATGGCTAAGTTCTACATGGAAAAAGGAGATTTAGTCCCAGACAATGTTACTATAAAAATGCTAGAGGCTGAAGTAAATAAGTCGCCAAATGCCAGAGGTTTTATTTTTGATGGATTTCCAAGAACAACTTTACAAGCTGAGATATTAGACGAATTTTTGCTTACTAAAGATTTAAGTATAACCATGACAATAGCTTTAGATGTTGAGGACGATATTTTAATTGAAAGACTGATTAACAGAGGAAAAGAAAGTGGAAGAGTTGACGACCAGGACAAATCTAAAATTCAAAATAGATTTGATGAGTACAATGAAAAAACCTCAATGTTAATTGATTATTATAATAGTCAACAAAAATTTTACAAAGTGGAAGGATTGGGAAAAATTAACGAAATAACCCAAAGAATATATAACCTTATTGATTCAAAAATATAATGACTGAAGGAAATTTTGTAGATTATGTTAAGGTTGATATATTTTCTGGAAATGGCGGAAGAGGATCTGCTCATTTTAGAAGAGAAAAATATATAACAAAAGGAGGTCCAGACGGAGGAAATGGGGGAAGAGGAGGTCATGTAATAGTTATTACCGATAAGTCTCTTTGGACATTGTATCATTTTAAATACCAGAGACATTTTAAATCATCACACGGAGGAGATGGAAGTGGAAGTAGGAGTTCTGGAGCAGACGGTAAAGATGTTTACATTAGAGTTCCTTTAGGAACTATCATTAAAAATCCCGAAACAAACCAAATTATTCATGAAACCATTGAAGATGGTGAAGAAAAAATTATTTTGGAAGGAGGAATGGGGGGGTTAGGTAATTGGAACTTTAAAAGTTCAACAAATCAAGCGCCCAGATATTCTCAGCCAGGGATGAAGGGAAAAGAATCACAAATTATATTAGAATTAAAAATCTTAGCTGACGTAGGTTTAGTAGGTTTTCCTAATGTTGGAAAATCAACTTTATTAAAAACCATAACCTCTGCAAAACCTAAGATAGGCAATTACGAATTTACCACATTAAAACCCAACCTTGGCATAGTGGAATATAGAGATTTTAAGTCTTTTGTAATTGCAGATATTCCTGGAATTATTGAGGGAGCTTCTCAAGGGAAAGGTTTGGGTCATTATTTTTTAAGACACATAGAAAGAAATTCTATTCTTCTTTTTTTAATTTCTAGTGAATCTGAAAAAATTGTTGATCAATATCATATTTTATTAAATGAATTAAAGCAATACAATCCCGAGCTTTTAGATAAACAAAGAATCATAGCAATTTCTAAAACTGACTTAGTAGACAAAAAGAGAATGGATGAAATAAGCTTAGAAATTGAGAAAAAAATAAAAAACATTCCGTTTAATTTTATCTCTTCAGTTTCAAATTCTGGTTTAACCGAACTAAAAGATAGTTTATGGAAAGTTTTGAATGATTAATAGTTTATGATTTTAAAAATTAGACCCTAAAATGAAAATTCACTTTATAGCGATTGGAGGTAGTGCAATGCATAATCTTGCAATAGCACTACACTTAAAGGGATACTCAATTTCGGGGAGTGATGATGCAATTTTTGAGCCATCAAAATCAAGATTAAATAAACACGGATTACTTCCAAAAGAATTTGGTTGGTTTACTTACAAAATCTACAACGATTTAGATTTTGTTATATTAGGAATGCATGCAAAAGCGGACAATCCAGAACTTCTAGAATCCAAAGCAAAAGGAATTAAAATTCTTTCCTATCCAGAGTTTATTTATGAGATGTCTAAAAATAAGACAAGAGTTGTTATTGGTGGAAGTCATGGCAAAACCTCTATTACTGCCATGATTTTACACGTTTTAAATAATAACAATAAGAACATAGATTATATGGTTGGAGCCCAGTTAAAGGGTTTTGAAACTATGGTTCATCTTAGCGATGAGAATGATTTTATTCTTTTGGAAGGAGACGAGTATTTATCATCTGCTATAGACAGAAGACCAAAATTTCATCTTTATCAACCCAACATAGCTTTACTTAGTGGGATTTCCTGGGATCATATAAATGTTTTCCCTACTAAAGAAAATTATATAAATCAATTTGAAACTTTCCTTGATACGATTGTACAGGGTGGTGTTTTGGTATATAATAAATTAGATAAAGAGGTTAAAAAAATAACTTTAGATTGTCAAAAATCAATTAGAAAATTAGAATATTCCATACCTGAGCATTTTATTAAAAACGGGATTACTTTTCTTGTCACAGATGAGGGGGAGGTTCCATTGAATATTTTTGGTGACCATAATTTAAATAATCTTGCGGGAGCTAAATTAGTGTGCCAATTAATGGGTGTACATGAAGAAGAATTTTATAGTTCTATAGTTTCATTCAAAGGAGCTGATAAAAGACTGGAAATTATTCTTAATATGAATGATAGACTTGTTTTTAAAGATTTTGCCCATTCTCCTAGTAAAGTCATAGCGACAACTAATGCTCTTAAAAAACAATTTCCTCAAAGAAAACTTATAGCTCTTCTAGAACTTCATACTTTTAGTAGTCTTAATGAACATTTTATAAACCAATATAAGGATACATTAAAAAGTGCAGATTTAGCTATTTTGTATTATGATCCAAAGGCAGTTTTAAAAAAGGGATTAAGTGAAATGAATTACCAAGAAATTAAAAATGCTTTCAATGACCAAAATCTCAAAGTATTTTCTAATTCTAATAAATTAAAAAACTTTTTATTGGAGCAATCTTACATGAACTCTAATTTACTTTTTATGAGTTCTGGAAATTATGGGTCAATAGATTTAGATTTTTTAACTAATGAAATAAGAATAAGTGAATGATTTTAGTTTTTACAAATAAAATCACACCTAGAGTAAAGTATATTTTCAAACACATATTTACGTTGAGGCTAGGGTTGGAGATAGAATTCACCTTAGATGTTAACTATTTTAAAGAATATGATTCTTTTAAAATGAGTTATGTTGATACTCAAATCTCTGATGAATTCTATATAAATCCATCAGAAATTTTATTATCTCATAAAATTGAGGATTTAGATATTGAAGTAGAAAATTTAGATGGTCTTCCAATCTTTTTCTCTTGTAAAGAAAATCCATTTTTTCAATTTGATATTTTTGGTGCCAGTTTTTATTTGATTAGTCGCTATGAGGAGTATTTACTTCATTTAAAAGATAATTTTGGTCGTTTCAAACCCTGTTCTAGTATAGCCTATAAAAACAGATTTTTAAATAAACCTATTGTTGATTTTTGGATTAAAAGTTTTAGCGAAAAGTTTTTGGATTTTTATCCAAATATTAAGTTTAGAAAGAATTCATTCAAGTTAACTACTTGTTTAGAGGTTCCATGTGCTTTTGAATTTAAAGGAAAAGGACTTATTCGAACTTTGGGGGGGATTGTTAGAGATCTTATTAGATTAGATGTTTATAGGTTATATAAAAGAGTCCCAGTTCTTTTAAACTTAAGAAAAGATCCGTTAGATAATTATTCAAGTTGGATTAAATTAAACAAGAGCAACGGAATAGAAACAACCGTATTTTTTTTACTTTCAGATTTTTCAAGATACGATAGAAATCTAAGTGTTTTTTCAAATACCTTTATTGAAAAAATTAAGGATATTTCTGATTTTTGTGAAGTTTCTCTGCTTTCCTCTTTTTCTTCTACAGAAAACGAACTGCTATTAAAAAAAGAAATAAATACCTTACAATCCATCATTCATAGACCAATAAAAAAAACTCGTCAGAATCTATTAAAGATTGATTTTCCAACAACCTACAGAAAATTCGCTAGATTGGGTTTTACTGATGACTTTAGCCTACAGTACTATGATTTGCCTGGATTTAGAGCCAGCACTAGTAACCCCTTTTATTTTTTTGATTTAGAAAACGAAATTGAAACCAAACTTTTGCTAAATCCTGTTTCTGTAAGTGACAGAGTCTTAAAGATTTATAAAAAACCTATTGTAGCTAGACAAGTTTTAGAAGAAATTACTAGATACGTAAAAGAAGTAGATGGAATAATGACTTTAGTGCTAAATAATTCTATAAATAGCGATTATTCCACTAATTTTAAATGGAAAAATATGTTTAAAAAATTTTTTAAGTCTCATGGAAAAAATTAAAGGTATAACTGATATATTTTTTGATTTAGATCATACTTTGTGGGATTTTCAAAAAAATTCCGCTTTAACTTTTGATTATTTATTAAAAAAATACAAAATAGATATTGATTTAAATATCTTTTTAAAGATATATATGCCCATCAATTTTTCGTATTGGAAGCTTTATAGAGATGAAAAAATTACCAAAGAATTTTTGAGATACAATAGATTGAAAACCACATTTGACAAATTAAATATACTGATTGAAGATGAAACAATAGACCAAATATCAGAGGATTACGTCTTATCTCTTCCTGATAATAATTTCCTTATTAAGGATGGAATATTCATATTGGATTATTTAAAAGATAAGTACAGTCTGCATATCATAACAAATGGTTTTAAGGAGGTTCAAAACAAAAAAATAGTAAACTCTAAAATTCGTCAGTATTTCTTGTATATAATAGATTCAGAGTCTGTTGGCGTTAAAAAACCAAATATAAAAATATTTAATCACGCACTTAATCTTACTGGAGCAAAACCCACTAGCTGTTTGATGATTGGAGATAATCTAGAAGCCGACATCTTAGGATCACTAAATGCTGGCTTTCATGCTATTCATTTCAATAACAACAACGAGTCCTCTCACAATCATTGTACTATTGTTCATGATCTAAAAAGTTTAACCGAATATTTATAGCTAATAATTTTTTTGACGTACTATTTCATAAAGAATAGCTCCACATGCTACCGATACATTTAGAGATTCTATTTTACCTAGTAATGGAATCTTAATTAAACTGTCACAAAGAGTGACTACAGAACTTGATAACCCTTTACTCTCAGAACCCATAACTATTGCTTGAGACGTTTTAAAACTAGTCTGATAGATGTTTTTATCTGCTTTTTCAGTTGCCCCAAATATTTTTATATCAAACTGTTTTAAAAGATAAATAGCATCTTTGATATGACTTACCTTACAAATTGGTACATTAAACACTGCTCCAGAAGATGTTTTTATAGTATCCCCGTTTACAGGTGCACTTCCACTGGATTGAATTACTATACAATCTACGCCAGAACATTCTGCTGTTCTAACTATGGCGCCAAAGTTTCTAACGTCAGAAAGTTGATCAAGTATTAATATTAGAGCAGAATCTTTTTTTCTCTCTACAATTTCACTTAATCCGTCTATGTTTAAAAACTTTATTGGAGCTATAGTAGCTACCACACCTTGATGATTCTTAATTGTAAATCGGTTTAATTTTTCCACAGGAACGTAGGAAATCTCGATTGATTTTTTGTTTAAAGTTTTTATTAAGCTAAATGCAGAGGAGCCAGTAAGTCCTCTTTGGATAAAAACTCTATTGAGTGATTTTTCTGATTCAATTGCTTCTTGAACAGATCTAATTCCAAAAATTAATGTTTCTTCTTTTTCCATTTTATTACTTATATGAATAAAAAAAACCCCTAGCGAACACCAGGGGTTTTTTTTAAATTATTTGAGTTTATGGATTATCTCCATCCTCCAGCTGAATAATCAGTACCAGAAACTCCTTGAGTACCACCAAATGTGTAGTAAGCTTCAGGAATTGACTCTAAAGCACTTCCAGGAATTGGAAAATGTAATAAAGTACCTGGTTGTAATAAGTCTTTACCTCTCATTTCCCAGAATGAAATTCCAGATGATGCTAAAGGAAACTCAACCATTCTTTCGTAATGAATTGCTGCCTTAACAGCTGCTGAAGTTGCAGCAACTGGAGCTAATGTTCCTCTTGTAACTCTGGTACCTGCATTGATAACAACTGCAGCACCTGCATAATCACCAGCTTGCCATAAAGCTTCTGCATGATACATATCATTTTCAGATTTAGGAATTTCAACTGTAGGAATTGTCCACTCAGAAATATAGCTATCGTATCTACCATAACGGTATGAGCTGTAGTGGTATGTTCCACGTTCAGGTCTGAAATTTTGACCACTTAAGTAAGCATAATCACTTGCTAATCTTGGATCAGTAGAAGTAGATTTAGGATAAATAGTTTTACTTGCATCCCAGTAAGCATCTGTATTGGAATCCATCATATTTATAACTCTCATATCTATTCTTGCCCAACCTGGATATACCAAGTAAGTTTTAAAATAATCATACCAAATAATGTCGTCATGATTTTGGTTGTAATCAGAAGTAACACCACCAGCAGCATAAGCTTTTACTTTTGTCCAGTTTACAGCTGTTCTTTCAGCTTTAGTTCTAGCATTGTTAGCTACCATACGAGCACCATAACTACTCATTACTCTTGCTAGTTCAGCACCTGAAGAAATTGATCCATTAAAATAAGGACTAGGAATTGTACTCACACTAGCAGCAGCAGCGATTGCAGCGTCTAATTTTGTTAGAGCAAAAGTCATAGCTTCACTATAGGTTGCAGCGGGAGTTTTATCCAGAACAGTTAATACTCCAGTTGATCCATCAATAACGCCTGTTTCATCAGACAGCCATACTCTTTTAAAGTAAAGTGCATTGTATCCCATTCCTAATGCTTGAGTAAATTTAGACACAGCATTAATAACCGCTTTGTTTGGATTGGTATCAAAAACTCCATTACCAAGAGCTTTTTGAATGTTATTAGAGTCATTTATGACAGCATACATTGCATTGAAAAGTCCTCTTGTAACATTGTTTCCGTAAGAAGATGTATTGTTAAATGCAGCTCTAGGCTCGCTAGATAAATCTTTCATACCAGCATTACCCCAAGAACATGAGGAAACGTCGGCCATGGTATTTAATGCCATTCCAGGTCCATAATAGTTGGAATTAGCCATGTACCAGCTACGAAATAATCCTTGTGCAGTAGCTTCTAAAGCTACAGGGTCTGAAAGCAACGTTTTGTCGTTTGGAGACTCAGGATTTTCAACGTACAAATCACTTTCCATTTCACACGATGTGAAGGCTACTAAGGAAAGGATTAAAAATGTAAAGTTTCTTAAAATTTTGTTCATGTTTTTTGTTTTTATTAAAATTTAACGTTTAGTGAAATTGAGTAAGTAGTTTGTGTTGGGTATACACCTTGATCTACAGAGAACCATTGATCAGTATCACCTGAATAAGATGTAACTTCTGGATCCCAACCAGTGTAATCAGTTATAGTAAGTAGATTACGACCTATTAAGCTAATTTTAGCAGAGGAAATACCAGCAAAGCTATCAAATGCCTCTGTTAAGTTATAAGTAAAAGCAAGTTCTCTTAATTTTACATAAGATCCGTCTTCTACCCAAAACTTATTTCCTTGATTAACATCGTATAGAGAACCATAGTATTTTCTTGTTTTCTTTAAACCATCAGCTACACCAGCTTGATCAACAAGTGCTGATCTTTCAGAAATAGTATTCCATTGGTTGTTTTGGTTGTATATATCACCACCAGATTTCATATCCCACAACATAAATAGATCGAATTTTTTATAAGAAAAATTGTGAGTCATACCCGCCCTAAAGTCCGCGTTTTGGTTACCAATTTGTACAAATTCAGGAGTACCCGTAGCATCAACCATTATGATACCTTTTTCATCAGCTGTACCTATTTTAGAAGTTTCTACTACTAATCCATCTGCATTTAAGCTGTAGTTTCCTATAACATCTCCAGTTGCTAATTGTTTTGTCATGTCAGCAAGACTGTAAACAAAAGAACGACCCCACATACTACCAAATTCAGTATCTTTCTGTAGTAAGAATAATCCATTAACACCAACTTGTTGTTTTGCTGAGTTAAGTTTAACAATATTAGATTCTGTTGTAGAGAATGTTACTCCAGTACTCCATTTAAGTTCGCTGTCTCTTAATAAATCTGCTTTAAAAGCCGCTTCAATAGTTTTACCTTCTAAATCTCCAACGTTTTGCCATTGACGATTTTTACCAGCATTTGCAGGTGCAAAAAGGTTAACAAGCATAAATTGATCTACTGTTTTTTGATCTGAGTAAGCTGCTTCTAAACTGTATCTAGAATCTCCAAATGAAGCAACTAATCCTACCTCCAATTCAGTAGTTTCAGATGGCTTTAGTTTTGAGTTACCCGCAAGTCTGTTAGAACTTAAAGTACCTCCACCAAGTGATGTTTGCTCATATTGCCAGCTAAAACCAGGACGGTTACCAGCAGTTCCATAAGCTACATTCACTTTTAATTCATCTATTCCAGGAATTTGTAAATCTTCACTTATTCTCCATGCAGCAGAAACTCTATAGTAATCGTTCCATTTGTTTTCTGCACCAAATAATGAGGATCCATCTGATCTATATAATCCATCAAAAATATATTTATCAAACAATACAACTCCAACAATAGCTGAATAGTTTTGAGATCTAACATTAGTAGTATTCGATGTAATTGATACTGACCCAGAATCAAAGTTATCTAATGTTGGAAGACCTTTATAAAGGTAATCCTGTCCAGAAGCTTGAAAACTATTAGTTGATCTGTCTTCAAGTGTGTAATTTATTTTACCTTTTATATCCAACGCACCAAATTCTTGTGAGTAGTTTAAAGTTCCCGCTAATACTTGAGAATTATCTTTAAAATTATACATACTTAAACTACCTTTAGAAGCACCAAATCCTGCTCCTCCAGCTTCTCTTTGGTATTCATGATAACCAGTGTCTGCTACTGAATTATAATCTCTTCTTTCAAATGCATATCTCCCGTTGAAATTGAAATTAGAATTCAAAGAGTAAGTTAAGTCATAAGCACCTAAGAATTTATTTTCTTTATTTCCAGAAATAGACTTATCTCTATTCCATTCACCATATAGTGGATTTACTATTTCACTTTCATGTGGATCAGGGAAAAACCAAAATGGAGTTCCATCAGGATTAGGTAGGTCTACATTAGAATCTGGGCTTAATCTTGTTGCAGTTCTAAAAGCACCTTCAGCAGATCTGTCACTTACAATTACAAAGTTATTTGATGCAGTAAACTTTATTTTATCACTTATATCAAAATCTATATTTGCTCTGTATGATTGACGTTTGTATCCTTCATTCATTTTGATAACTCCCTCATTTGTGTAGTTTTCAAATGAGAATAAAGAACGAACTTTATCATTACCTGAACTTGCAGAAACATAGTTTGTAGTCATGATACCTTCTCTAAAAAATTTCTTTTGAAAATTAGTATATCTTCCAAAAGGATTATCAGAATAGTTATCAGCATCCTCTGTTCGAGCACCTGATGTAGATTGATCTCCTGCAGTACCTACATAATCAACACCGTTAATTGTAGTGGTTGTTCCAAGATGTGCTCCAGAAGCATATACACTCTGGTAACCAGCAGGATATACCATACCTGCTAATTTTGTATAAGTTCCTTGTGCGGATGCAAAATCAGTAGCTAATGTCCAACCGTGAGATTGATTAGTTTTAATGAAATTAGTGATTTTATTAAAACCAGTTTCTGTTCTAAAAGTTACTTGACTTACGCCTTTTTTACCTCTTTTAGTAGAAACAACAACAACACCGTTACTTGCACGTGATCCGTAAAGTGCAGAAGCAGAAGCTCCTTTTACGATTTCAATGCTCGCGATGTCATCAACGTTAATATCATCTAATCCACCTTCAACAGTTACACCATCAACAAGAACTAAAGGTTCTTGTGATCCGTAAAAGTTAGTAGCCCCTCTCAATATGATAGTAGCCCCTCCACCCGGATTTCCAATATTTGCTATGGAAACACCAGCAACTTTTCCTAGAAGTGCACCAGAAGCAGAGCTTGCTGGAACTTTACTTATTTCTTCAGCGCTTAGAGATGCTACTGTTACAGAAAGTTTCTTTCTTGATGTAGCACCCGCTACACCTGTAACAACAACCTCATCCAATTCGTTTGATGATATAAGTTGAACGTTTACAGTTGAAGAATTCCCAACAGTAACTTCTTGACTTAGAAAACCAACAAAACTGAATGATAAAACATCACCTTCGTTAGCCATAATAGTATAATTACCGTCAAAATCAGTGGAAACTCCATTTTGAGTTCCTACAACTTGAACAGTTGCTCCTGGAAGTGCAATTCCCGCATCATCTGATACAACACCAGAAACACTCATTTGAGCAAATGTTACTTGAAACACCATCAGTAGTGATAGTGTAAATAGATTGAATAGTTTTGTTTTCATAAATATTTTTAATTGTTTAATCAACAAATATGTTAAATTTAAGTTAATAAAGCAAAGAATATTTATATAAATAGCAATAAAGTTGAGTTTATTCTGGTTATAAGTGTTATCTGTGACTTTAATCTTTATGTAATTGTTGATTATTAAAAGAAAACATTAGTAAATTGTTGTTTTCTGATTTTAATTTATTGTTTTTTGTTGTCCTTATATATAGACATATTTAATTGCTCCATTTTTTCTACACAAATTACTTTAGCATATTTATTTATCCTGGATAAATAAAATCTCAACAATAAGTTTTTATTGAAAACAGTTTGATTATATATTTTTTATATTTTTTCACTATTTAGATTTGATTAATTCTAAAATTAAATTACATTTGCACGCCCAATTAGGGGAAAGTAAAAATTTAAATTCAATATGCCTACAATATCACAGTTGGTTCGAAAAGGAAGAAAAAAGATTACTAAAAAAAGTAAATCTGCTGCTTTGGTTTCCTGTCCTCAAAAAAGAGGGGTATGTACCAGAGTATATACAACTACTCCAAAAAAACCTAATTCTGCAATGAGAAAAGTAGCTAGAGTTAGATTAACTAATGGCACGGAAGTCAATGCATATATTCCTGGAGAAGGTCACAACCTTCAAGAGCATTCAATTGTACTTGTCAGAGGAGGTAGAGTTAAAGATCTTCCTGGTGTTAGATACCACATTGTCCGTGGTGCATTAGATACTGCTGGTGTAGAAGGAAGATTACAAAGACGTTCAAAATACGGAGCTAAACGTCCAAAAAAATAAATGAAATTAATTGATGTTCAAATTAATTTGAACCTCTCTAAAACTAATATAAATGAGAAAAAGTAAGGCAAAGAAAAGACCATTACTACCTGATTCAAGGTTTAATGATCAATTAGTAACTAGATTTGTCAACAACCTCATGTGGAGTGGAAAAAAATCCACTGCTTTTACGCTTTTTTATGATGCTATTGATATCATAGAAGAGAAAAAGCAAAATGAAGAAAAAACCGCCCTTCAAATATGGAAAGATGGTTTATCAAATGTGATGCCCCATGTTGAAGTTAGAAGTAGAAGAGTAGGAGGTGCAACTTTCCAAATACCAATGCCAATTAGATCAGACAGAAAAATTTCCATGGCCATGAAGTGGTTAATTTCTTATGCAAGAAAGCGTAATGAAAAGTCAATGGCTTTAAAGTTAGCTTCTGAAATTTTAGCTGCTGAAAAAGAAGAAGGAGCTGCGGTAAAGAAAAAAACAGATGTTCATAAAATGGCTGAAGCCAACAAGGCATTTTCACACTTTAGATTTTAATTTATAATGGCAAGAGATTTAAAATATACTAGAAATATTGGTATTGCTGCTCACATTGACGCGGGTAAAACTACCACAACCGAACGTATTTTATTTTATACCGGAGTAAGTCACAAAATTGGTGAGGTTCACGATGGTGCTGCTACTATGGACTGGATGGAGCAAGAACAAGAAAGAGGGATAACCATTACTTCTGCAGCTACTACTTGTACATGGAAATTTCCAACTAATCAAGGTGAAGAAAAAGAGGACACCAAACCCTATCATTTTAATATTATCGACACACCGGGTCACGTTGATTTTACAGTTGAAGTAAATAGATCTCTTAGAGTGTTAGATGGTCTTGTGTTTTTGTTTAGTGCTGTTGACGGGGTTGAACCCCAATCAGAAACAAATTGGAGACTGGCAGATAATTATAAAGTTCCAAGAATGGGATTTGTAAATAAAATGGACAGACAAGGTTCTGACTTTTTAAATGTTTGTAAGCAGATAAAAAGTATGTTAAAGTCAAATGCAGTTCCTATTGTCCTTCCAATTGGTGAAGAAGATAATTTTAAAGGGATTGTAGATTTAGTAAAAAACCAAGCAATTGTTTGGCATGAAGATAAAATGGGAGCTACATTCGATGTGGTAGATATTCCAGAGGAAATGAAAGATGAGGTGAATGAATATAGAGCTTATTTAATCGAAGCTGTTGCTGAATATGACGATGCGTTATTAGAGAAGTTTTTTGATGATCCTGAATCTATTTCAGAAGAAGAAGTTCACGAAGCATTAAGAAAAGCTACTCAAGACATGAGTATTATTCCAATGATTTGTGGTTCAGCTTTTAAAAATAAGGGAGTTCAATTTCTTTTAGATGCTGTTTGTAGATATTTACCTTCTCCTTTAGACAAAGAAGCTATTATTGGTATAGATCCAAAAACAGATTTAGAAATTTCTAGAAAACCATCGGTTTCTGAACCTTTTTCCGCTTTAGCTTTTAAAATAGCTACCGATCCATAT
>ENA-OSJC01000917-OSJC01000917.1-marine-metagenome-genome-assembly--contig:-NODE-917-length-26377-cov-4.325437_pt1 | contig 26377 bp, 42 predicted proteins | sample MGYA00237885_ERZ534234 | MGnify/ENA primary metagenome ERZ534234 (study PRJEB26413, sample SAMN06343907) | marine metagenome | isolation source: coastal waters | place: Atlantic Ocean: West Antarctic... | reverse complement strand
TGCCGGATCAAGTGCAAGCTCCGCTATGAAACACAGGCAAGTCATAAAGAGCATACTAAACAGACCTAAAAAAAGAAGGCAGTTTGATGCAACTGAGCTAGAGGTTATGGATAAATTTGTCAGAGGGACTTTCCCAGAAAACGTAATGAACGTTTTAGGTAAATTTTCCCCAACAGGAAACGGAATTATGGCGGCTTTAAACGCCGCTGCGGTTTATTTTAATCCGACCCTCCTTGCGGCTTCATTGGCATCAATGGGCTTTAAGGCCGGTGCTAAAGTATCTGCGTCCAATCAGCTTAAAGCTTTAAAGAAAATGGTACTTACCGGAATGCCGCCCGAAAAGCGAAAATTAATAACTGATAAAGACCTAACGATATTGCTGGGTCTTTCCTCACAATTACCGCAGGGGCAATAATAATGGAACTTAAACCAAAATCACGCAGCGAAGTTGAAGGCATTGTCCAAGACGCAATCTCAGATGCGGTAGACTTTGTTGAAAGCGAAATCAGCGAGGGTCGTATTAAGGCTCAACGATATTACGATGGCGAATGCGACCTTGGCTATGAGGATGGCCGCAGCAAAGTTGTAGCCACAAAGGTACGTGATACCGTGCGTGCCGTGAAGCCAAGCCTAATGCGCATTTTTCTTAGCACAGCCAAGCCAGTAGAATATGTGCCGCACGGCCAAGAAGACGTGGCAATGGCTGAGCAGGCCACTGAGTTTATGCATCATGAATTCACCCGGCTAAACGGCTACCGAGTTATGAACGATGCTTTTCAAGATGCGCTAGTTAAAAAGCAAGGCATAGTTAAAGCATACTGGATGACCTACCCAGAAGCTGAAATCTACACATTTACTGATTTATCTGACGACGAATACACATATTTAATTGACGACGACAGCGTAACTGTAATTGAACACACTGCTGAAATGTCTATTGAAATAGATCAAATGGGCATGGAAATGGAAATGCCCACGCACAGCGTCAAACTTAGCCGTCAGAAAGAACGCGGCGAGCTGTGCATTGAGAGCGTTCCGCCGGAAGAGTTCTTTATAAACAGTGATGCGCGTAGTCTTACCGATGCTTATATCGTTGCTCACCGCACCGACATGCGCGCTGGTGATTTGATTGCTATGGGCTACGACTCAGAGGTTGTTTTAAACTTAGACAGCTTTGATGATGGCTCAGACGTTACAGATGCTGAAGTGCAAGAAAGGCGCGGATACGGCGTCAATTCGTCGGATGAGGATATGCAAGACCCATCAATGCGCAATGTTGCCGTGACAGAGGCATATATGCGCATCGACGTTGACGGCACAGGCATACCAGTTTTGCACAAACTTACATGCGGCGGCACGTCATACGAATTGCTGGACTTTGAGCCATGCGACGAGTTGCCGTTTGCCAAGTTTGAAATTGATCCAGAACCGCACACATTCTATGGTCGCTCATTGGCTGAGATTGTTATGGATGACCAAGACGCGGCAACCTCCGTGCTGCGCTCAATCCTTGATAACGTGGCGATGACAAATAACCCACGGCTCGGCATTGTTGAGGGTGCGGTAAACATAGACGACGTGCTGAATAATGAGATTGGCGCAATCGTAAGGATGCGCGCACCTGGCTCAGTCCAAGAATTAACCGTGCCATTTACTGCCGGGCAGACACTTGGCGCATTAACCTACCTAGATGGCCTTGTAGAAAGCAAGACAGGTGTGTCACGGTCCTCAATGGGCTTAGACCCAGATGCAATGCAGTCTACAACTAAGGCTGCCGTGCAGGCCACTGTGCAGGCCGCAGCGGGTCAAGTAGAAGTTATGGTTCGCAACCTTGCAGATGGCATGCGTGACTTATTTGGCATTATGCTGCGCTTGATGAGCAAAAACGTTGACGAAGAGCAGATGATGCGGATGAACGGCACGTTTGTGCCGGTTGACCCACGGGTCTGGGATGCAACTTTTGACGTTAGCATCAACGTAGGGCTTGGCACTGGCCGTGAAGAAGAAAAGATCATGGCGCTAAACCAAGCGCTGCAAATGCAAACTATGGTTTATCAAACTTACGGGCCGATGAACGGTTTAGTCAGCATGACGAATATCCGCAACACATTGGCCGATCAGTTGGCCGTTGCTGGCATTCGCAACGCTGACCGATACTTTGCGCCAATTACGCCAGAGATTGAAATGCAGATGTTGCAGATGCAGCAACAAGCTCAAGCCCAGCAGGGCCAAGGAGCCGATCCAAACGCCGCATTCTTGCAGGCTGAGCAAATTAAAGCTCAAGTAAAAATGCAAAGTGACATGGCCAAGTTGCAGCTTGACGCCCAGAAGGCAGCGGCCAAAGACGACCTTGAGCGTGACCAGATGGCGCAAGATTTGATGGTAGATGCGGCTAAAATCTACGGCGAATATGGCACGTCGGTTGACGTGGCCCGGATACAAGCTGAGCAAGAGAAGGCTCGCATGATCGGCGGCATGGCTCAAGGAATGCCACAATGACAACAGAAATACGTATGGAGGCCGATGAGGCCCGTCGTTTAAAACACGACACTGCATTTAAGCAGTTCATGCAGAGTGTGCGCGAGAATCAAATGCAGATTTTCGCAAGCAGTGGTGCTGCTGACGTAGCGGCCCGTGAAGAGGCGCATGCAATGTTGCGTGCGCTAAACCAGATCCAAGTGACGCTTGACGCTGCCCTTGCAGCAGAGACACTTTTGGATCGCAAACAAAGGACGTAGCACCGATGGAATCGACTACCCTAGAACAAGCCGCAGAAAGCCTGCTGGCGCCCGCAGAAGACAATTCTGGCGGGGATAATTTTGATGAAGCTGTAAGTTCAATGACTGAGCCTGATGACGATCAGTCTGAAGAGGTTGAGGTTGCAGACGAAGATCAAGATGACGTTGAGGCATCCGGCGAGGATTACGATGATGCCGAAATTGACGACGAAGACCTAGTAGAAGCACCAACTGAAGACACCGCGCTCCACACCGTTAAAGTTGACGGCAATGAGGAACAGCGGACACTGGACCAGTTAAAGCAAGGATACGCGGGACAAACGGCAATTAATAAGCGGTTTCAAGAAAACGCTGAAGCGCGAAAGCAAATTCAGAAACATGCAGCCGCATTGCAACAGCAACAGCAGCAAGTCATGCAGTTGCACCAGCAACAGCAAAATGGTGGTTTGCAAGCCCCAACCCCTCCAACACGGGAGTTATTTGAAAGTGACCCAATCGGGTACATGGAAGAAAAGCTTAAGTATGACGAGGGTAAGGCACAATACGACCAAAATATGTACCAACTTCAGAATGTGCAAAAGCAACGCGCGCAAGCTCAACAAGAGGCTCATCAGACCTACCTTCAAGAGCAAGCACAAGTGCTAACACAGCACATTCCTGACATAGCCGATCCTAAAAAGGGTGAAGCTATCAAAAACGCATTGGTTGAAACTGGTGTTTCTTACGGGTTTAGTGCCGAAGAAATGCAAAACGTAACCGATGCTAGATATGTGCGGGCGTTAAATGACGCGCGTAAATATCGTGAGTTGGTATCAAAGCGAAAATCAACACAATCTAAGGGCGAGAAAGCCCGACCTGTGGTGAAAGCTGGTGCGAAGAAGCGGCAAGACAACAATGTTGTAACTCGTAAAAAAGCGCAAGCGCGCTTGCAGAAAACTGGCTCAATCGAAGACGCATTGAGCTTGATCTTAAAACAGTAAGTCTTTGAAAGGACTAAACAATGACACAGCCAGCCAATACATTTGATACCTATGATGCCGTTGGCATCAGGGAAGATCTGTCAGATATGATTTACAACGTAGATCCATCTGAAACACCGTTTTACTCCAAGGCGAGTAAAACCAAAGCAACAAACACTCTCGTTGAGTGGCAAACACAAGCATTGCGCGCGTCAGCCGTAAACGCTCACATTGAAGGCGACGCGACAGCCGCTAATGCAGTTACTCCAACTGTACGTCTTGGCGCACGCACACAGATTTTCAAAAATGCTGTGGTCGTGTCCGATACGGATGAAGCAGTTGACAATGCAGGACGTGCTAAAGAGCTTGCATACCAAACTTTGCTCATCGCTAAAGAGCAGAAATTGGACATCGAAAAGGCTTTGTTTGCCAACCAAGGCAACGTAGTTGGCTCCTCAACCGCTGCGCGTAAAACTGGTGGCGTTCCATCATGGTTGATTACTAACGTAAACTTCGTTTCAGCCAGCTCAGGTGCAAACCCAACCGGCGACGGCTCAAACGCTCGTACAGACAGTGGCGCTCCAACCGCATTTACGCAGGCCAAGTTTGACGACGTTATGCAGTCAATCTGGGAAGAGGGCGGCAAGCCAGATACTTGCTATCTGTCATCCTTCCAGATGAATTTGGCTTTAGGCTTCGTCGGCAACAACAATCAGCGTTCTGGCGTACAAGCTGGCGATGAAACTGTTGTAAAATCTCTCGCGGTATACGTCACTCCATGGGGTACGGTTCAATTTCACCCATCACGGGAAAATCGTTCGCGCGACGTGTTTATTTTGCAAGACAACATGTGGGAAACCGCAGTATTGCGTGGAACCAAGAATGTTGCGTTGGCCAAAAATGGCGACAATACTACTCGTCAGGTTACTACAGAACTGGCTCTTTGCTCAAAGAACGAAAAAGCAAACGGCGCGATTTACGACAACACAACTTCGTAATATACTAAAAGAGGGGGCGGATGGCGCCCCCTCTGCTTAACCGGAGAAATGACATGAAAAAAGTTTTAGTTGTGGGCCACAAGATACACACTTCCCTCGGAAAGCTGGTCAAAGAAGACACAGCGGAGTTGCCAAGTGAGGAAGTTGAAACTCTAATGCGGGTTCGCCCAGATGCACTGAAAGTGCTTGGAGATGTTGAGCCTGCCCCTGCGCCTGCTCCGACCAAACGCGCTGCGAAAAAATAAGACATGGCAAAGATTTCAGAAAAGATTAACTTTGAGGATGACAACATGGTCATCCATCAACGCCACGACGTAAGTCAGGCACTCAAGGATGTGCAGATGGCGAAAGACGCTGGCATAGGCATGTCTGGCGAAAAACGTCTTGCAGGCTTCCTAGACGGCGCCGTGCTTGGCGCATGGCTCAAAGAAGCCGGTGTATCATGGTCTGATACAGAAGCTGCAGAAGAAGTCGTCAAACGCAAAATGATGTCTGGTGAGTTTTCCAAATTTAGAGTTTGGGAAGGTAGTTACTAATATGGAAATGGACGCAATCTTGAATATACTTTTTGCCATCGTAATTAGCGGCCTTGGCTGGCTTATTAAGAGTCAAAAAGAAGAGCTGGATCGCGTCCGTATCCTACTCAATAGAACTCGTGAAGAAATGGCGAAGGAGTACGTTACTAAAAATGATAGCTCTCAGGTGCTTTCTCAGATTATGAGCAAATTCGACAGGCTAGAAGAGAAGATCGACCGACTTATGGAGAGGTAAGCTCATGGCTGTACTTGAAACCATAATGGCGGCAAACGCAGCTTATGGCGTGATTAAAAAATGCCTTGAGAATGGCCGTGAAGTTTCCGGCATGATTGGTCATGTTGGCAAGTTCCTATCCGCAGAAGACGATTTAAAAGATGCAGTAAGCCGCAAGAAGAATAACCCTTTGACTGCTATTACTGGAGGTGCTGAAGGCGACTGGGAAGAGTTTCAAGCCCTTGAAAACATTCAAGAACAGCGCCGTGAACTTGAGTCTTGGTGCAGATTGTATGCCGCTCCCGGCACTTGGGACAAATGGCAATTTTTTCAGGCTGAAGCTCGTAAGGCGCGCAGGGCCGCACAGAAGCAACGTGAAAAAGAGCGTGAAGAGCTTGTCGAGGTGGTGATGATTTGTATCGGATGCCTTTTTGCAATCAGCGGTATGGCTGCGCTTATTTATGCTCTTGGGCGTTATATGGAAAAGTGGTAATGTGGAAATGTGGTTTCTTGTATGGTTCCAGTTCATGAACAACGATTTAAATTACCACCAGCTATCGCAGCATCCAGATAGAGGCGAATGCATGAGAGCGAGAGATGACGCAAAGGTTTTGGTAACGAGTCAGAATATTATGGTGCAGTGTTTTGAGGTTATACCAGAATAGGCTAAGGAAATACGTGGTGTATGACAAAGATGGAAAAGTTGTTATAATAACTGAACACAGGCACCACGCTATTGCGTACGCAAGGAGTTTGAAAGATGGCAGCAACAATACTTGACGATTGGAAAGTTTTGCCACGTCTTATGATGCTGGCAGTCACTGTGCTGACATATCAAGCAGTTCATTGGTTCATGTCCCTGCCCGACCCAAGCGTGGCCCAGTCAGGTCTTGTCTCAGTATGTATGGGCGCTCTCACAGGTTGCTTTGGCATCTGGATGGGTAAGGAGTCGAAGACAAGCGTTACAACTACTGGCTCAACGTCAAAGGTAGAGTATGAGGTGGGCAAGTGAGTATTTTAAGCGCACTAATCGGTCCAGCAACAGAACTTGCTGGAAAATTCATCCAAGACAAAGATCAAGCGGCAAAGCTGGCGCATGAGCTAGGCACTATGGCTGACAGACACGCGCAGGAAGCCATGCTGTCGCAGATAGAGGTCAACAAAGCTGAAGCGGCCTCTGGGTCGGTGTTTAAGGGCGGATGGCGCCCATTTATTGGCTGGGTGTGTGGAGTCGCGTTTGCGTATCACTTTGTGCTACAGCCGTTCATTGTATTCGTGGTTGCAGCCGCCGGTATAGCAATTCCTGAACTGCCAAGCTTTGACATGGGCAGTTTGATGACTGTAATGATGGGAATGCTTGGGCTTGGCGGATTGAGAAGCTACGAGAAAAAACAGGGGCTGACAAAATAATGGCTACTCCAAGAAAAGGCAAAGCCCGCGTAAAAGTAACCGCCAGTGGCAAGAAAGTAAGCTACGGTCAAGCTGGAAATGCAAAGGGAGGTGGACCAAGGGTCAAACCCGGCACATCTAAGGGTGATGCATATTGCGCAAGATCCGCCGGGCAAAAGAAAAGCCACCCAAAAGCTGCGGCTAATCCAAACAGCCCATTAAACTTATCACGTAAGCGCTGGAAATGTTCCGGCACAAAATCAAAGAGGAGCTGAACATGGGACTATACTCAAATATTGCGGCAAAGAAGAAACGCATCAAATCTGGTTCTGGCGAGACGATGCGCAAGAAAGGCGCAAAGGGCGCACCGGCCAAGGGCGCGTTTAAACGTGCAGCCCTTACAGCGAAAAAACCTAAGAAGAGGATGGTATAATGGCTAAGGGTGTTAAGCATTATTTTAAGAATGGCAAAGAACATAATGGCCCAATCCATAAAACTAATGGACAAGTCATGTCTGGCGCAAAGCACACTGCATCCAGCAAGCCATTAGTCCACATGAGTGATCTGTCGGCTACAGCTAAGAAGATGACAAAAAAATGAGCGAGGCAATGAAAAACCTGCAAACCAAAATTGGCGTTGGTGCTGATGGCGCGTTCGGGCCGAATACGGCGAGGGCCATCGCCAAGCATTTTGATCTATCGCCTGAGAAGGCAGCGCACTTGCTTGGTCAAGCGCACCACGAAAGCGGTGGATTTAAGCGCACCCGTGAGGGGCTGCATTACTCAACGCCAGAGCGAATTCAAGCTGTGTGGCCGTCGCGCTTCCCAACTGTTGAAAGCGCGATGCCATACGCACGCAACCCGTCTGGCCTAGCAAACAAGGTTTACGCTGACCGAATGGGCAATGGCAATCAGGCGTCTTGCGAAGGCTCGCTCTACTGTGGCAGAGGTTTTCTACAACTCACTGGTAAATCAAATTACAGCAATTTCGCAACTGACATGCGAATTCCAGAAATCTTAACAGATCCAGATTTGGTGGCCAAAACATACGCTATAGAAACAGCTATCTGGTTTTTCAAAACCAACGGCTTGTTTAAAATAGCTGTCGAGGGCGTGGATGAGGAAACAATCCGCAAAATCACCAAACGTGTAAACGGCGGCTATCACGGGCTGGAAGACAGGATAGAGCAGACCAATAAAGTCCACGGCTGGCTTATATAATTTAGCTAACTATGCAGGATCAAGAGGCCAGCGCAAATGTAGGACGGGCGGGAGAATATCTCGCCCTTAGCCGACTGAGCCGCTTAGGTTATTTCTGTACTCTTGCGCCCTCACAAGACCACGATGGGTATATACAAACGGATACACGCATCCTGACGTTGCAAATTAAAACGTCGTCAAAAATCAGACATTGGAAATACCAGTTTTTCACCAAGCACGGCAAAGGTCGGCAGCGTTCTGACGTTTACGCATTTGTTGCGTTAGATTTAGACGCCATTTTTCTTTGCCGGGGCGATGATCCTATAATTAGGCCAAGCTCAACTCACTTAGATGCTGAACTTTTTGAGCCAAGAAGCATGCACAAAGTTTTATCGTCGTTCGATTGATTTGGCTTTGCTAAGTAATATCGCAGTATTACTTGTCTCTCTGAAATATATCTAAGTGCGCCCCGGTGTCTTTTAACTATTTGGCCTTGCCATTGGCCTAATTGATGAAGACGGTATGTCAGTTCGTCTGCATTCAGCCATGCTGTTTCTTGATTGCGACAAAATCACGGGATAAATCGCGTCGTTGGCCACCGAACAAGTGGGCATGTCTTTGAAGTAAATAGTTGACGTGGCCTCATAGGAGTTGACGCCAGAGGTCACGATGTAAGTTAGCGTAAGTGCTGCCCAATAGGTCATTCCGCTTCCCTCTCAAAGCCAGAGTAAAGCGCTTTAATAGGCTGCTTGCTAAATACCCAGCGCCACTGCTTCTTTGGCTGACCGTCAATTACAACAAGGTCACGCACCCGGTACAGCTTGTCAGATTCAAACATGGACTTGAGGTAACTTGACGTGCGTGGGATGCTATCGCCCAGCAGGCCAGCGGCCTCTGAGGCAGTTATTCGTTGGTCATAGCTTAACATGCGGAAAAGTTTCTCGCCCTGCTCAACGCCATTTTCTCTACGGCGCTGGGCCATATCAAACGCACTCTTGGTAAGAGTGCTACCTTTTTTCAGGTTGCACGGTAAAGAAGGCCTCAAGCCGCGTTTTTGCATGAGCTTTTCAAACTCCATGAGACAATGCGCGTATGTAACCTCATATCGTTGCTCTTTTGTAGTGGCCGCTCCCAAGTTTTCTTGCAATTTCAGAAAGGCAGCTTGCTTATCTCTTTCTTCAGCATTCTTATAAGTGCGTCTTGTTCTTGCAGGCGCTGCTTCAAATTGGGCCGCGTCTCCGTCTTCGGCTCCCCCAGAATTATCTGATTCACTCTCTCTAGTCGATGTATATATATCATTATTTGGTCCAAATTCACGCTTTTTCCTTTTAAGTTTAATGCCAAGCTGGTTTGTCACACGGGATACCGTTGACGGGGTTACGCGCAGTAAGTCAGCAATATCACCTTGAGACATACCCATCTCAGCGCATTTCATAATTTGATCTGTTAAAACGTCAACTTTCTGTGTCATTCATCTTCTCCCTCAAAAGGCTCTATTTGGCCCGTACCTGCGCAATTATCGCATTCAGTTGTTTCTGTGTCTGGGAAACCATAATCATTGTTAAGGCTTTGCGTGACAAACGTCTCTCGCTCTTGTGATCCGGTGCCATTGCATTCTGGGCAATCAATCCATTCCATTATCTTTCTCCTTACATTTTCCATCTTTATCTGTGAACCAAACGAAACCCTCGTTCTGCACCAAATGCCCTGCGCCAATCAACGCTGCCACAGCCTGTTTATATATTGAGCTTGGGTTTGACGCTGAGGACACTTTGCCAACAAAGTGGTCCTTCACTGTCTCCTCAGAGATAACCCAAAAGGTGCGTGGATCAGGCCAGCCGGGGCCGCTTGGATTGGGATTACCTATGCCCTCGCCGCGCAATTGAGTAAACACCTTGCGAATAAGCAACTGGTTCTTTCCCTTAATGCGTGGCTTGTTAGCCTCCTCAATCTCGCTGTCCGACGCCTTGTGGATGGTGCAGGTTGTTACATCGTCACCATCCTCATCTATACCAAGCTCAATCACGTTTAGCTTAAACGAGAATAGAGTACCCGTCTCCATGTCGCGCTGCTTAGTCGCCCTTGCCGTGCGCATGCCCGTGGCTTCATCGTGGTCCAGCTCAATCTCTGTGTCAGTGGCAGCGCGTAAGCTCGAATGCCCCCTAGCCCCAGCGGCTTTATCTTTTCCAGAGTGATGCACCACTGCCAAGCTGGCACTTGTTATCTCGCGCAGCTTATCGCAATTGCCAATAAACTTGGTCATGTCTTCAGGAGAGTTTTCATTGCCACCAGCCATAGACCGGCTGAGCGTGTCCACAACTATAAACTTAACTTGGCCGTGCTTACGAGACACCTCGCGGCATAGCTTCTCCAACACAACCATGTCCACGTCGCCGTCAAGCAAGTTTACCGGCAAAGGTCTAACGGCCAGCTTAACGTCCTTGTGTTCGGGGTACTGTCGACTAAGAGCCACAACCCGGTTGTGCATGCCCATGCCGCCTTCTGTGGCAAGATACAAAACTGAACCGCCAATGACTTTATGGCCGTTCCATTCCTGCCCGGCAGCAATATGCCAAGCCATGTCTAAGGCAAAGAATGACTTGCCCACGTTGGACGGGCCATAAATCACTGACATTTGGCCGGAGCCAAGCCATCCCTTCACAAGGTAATTGCGGCTTAGCTGCGGTATGGCCTCACCCGGCATGAAGATTTGATCCATCACGCTCTGCACTGTTAAAGCCTTGCGTGTGGCATCTGGGCCTTGGTTGACCCACATGTCGGAATAGTCCCAGCCATCATTCTCAGGCATGATGTACTCAACGCCCAACTCAGAGAATGCACGCTCACACTCCTTGCGGCCAGCGTCGTCATTATCTCCGGCAATGACAAATTCAGTGTCGGGCTTGGCTTGTTGTAGGTTGTCTACAACCGCCAAGATATTGCCAGCGTTCAGTGCGAAGACGCAGGGCTTACCTGTGGCTTCATGCACTGTGGCTGCTGTTGCCCAGCCCTCTGCGATATATGCAAACTCACGAATAGGTCCACCAATCACGCTAAAGTTGCCGATTACTGGAAGCTGGTAGGAAAACTTCTTCTTACCATCTGCGTCAATAAACTGCGCGCCAACGCGCCTGCCCTTCACGTCGATGATTGGTATTGCCAAGGTGTCGCCGTCAATGGTTGCGTTGTGAAGCTTCAGGCGCTTCTTCTCAAGATACGGGTGACTACTCATAACGTCACGCTCAGGCCATTCAATATCAACTCTCTTTACCTCTGGTTGCGCCGTGTGTCCCGGCTGAGGCCATAGCGACATATCGCGCAGCCTATCCTTAATTGATTTATAGTCGTTACACTTGCGGCAATTGACCATAACTTCGCCTTGAAATTCTTTAATCCAAAATCTATCTGTGCCTGAGCATGATGGGCATGGGCCGTGAAACTCGCCTTGCGACGTTTTCTTCAGCTCAAGATTGCGAATAATTGTTTGACCAAATTCGCTCCATCGTGCGTTTGGAAACTTGCTCTCCGTAAAAACTTTCATTATACATTCCTTACTGACTGCTCCTAAAGATTTATGCCCCGGTGTTCACTGCACCCGCCGGGGCATAAATTTTTTAGAAAGGTATTTCGTCGTCTAATTGTGCCGAAGAAGCCGGAGCTGATGCAGCCATAGCAAACGGGTCTTCCACCTCTGGATTGGACAGTGTTGTGGCACTTGCGGTAAAGCCACCCGACACGGCAGTAAACGGATCATCCTGACCCTGCATTTCTGCAAGCTCAAGCACCTGAACCGCGCGCAGCCTAAGCGACACGCCATTAATGCTGCCAGTGTTGTATGGAACAACCACCACGGCGACATTGCACTTGCTGCCAGTTGTCAACATGAAGTCATCGGCCAGCTTATTGCGCGCTGCGTCAACCTGCTTCGGCGGCTGTGTCTTATCACCGCCATATGCGCCCTTCAGCTTACACTTGCCAATAACTTCGCCATCATCGTTGCGCTTATATGGAAGCATTGACGGCTTGTCTGGCCATTTGCGCTTTACATCAAGCGCAGCCGCATTCTTGTAGGCTTCCATGCACAGGTTGTGCAATTCCTTTGCCTTATCATCTGACATGACAAAGCTCATCTCATAAGCCGCACCATCATCCAACGGATCACATTTGACGCTCTTATTGTCGTAGGTGTCGAATTTGTACGTTGCGTTTAATCTTGGGTAACGTGCAGTCACGTCTGTTATCATGTGTTGCATTGTGCAACTCCTTCTATTTTGTGCAGCACCCCTGCACTGGGATTAGTTAAAAAGCGGCTTCGCTGTCCATCCAAGCTGGCAGATGTATCGTGCCAAGGTCAGGCCAATCTGTGCCGTAATGGTCATCAGTCTGAGCCTGTTTAATCTTATGCAGCGTTTCAATCATCCGATTGTGCGCGTGGCGCAGGTACATCTCAGATAGCTCGTAACAGGCCGTGACGTGCGGCGAGTCTTTCTCCACACAGACGAATATAAAGTTATCCACCCGCACTTTATTAAGGCGCAAAACATGCATGTAAAACGCTGCCTGCACGTCATAGCCGAACGCCCGAACAGCGCGCTCAAAGCCACGCGGCGATGCGTCTTGGCAAGTCTTGATATCCAGCACGATGCCAGCCTCCCGCAAAAGACCATCTGGGCGAGTTTTCAGCTCAATGTCAATGTCGGGGTCTGTGGCGAAGAACGAAGCTTCTGCCAGCAAATCAGGATTGGTGAGCAGGTGGTTTGCCATGTTGTTGTTCATGCAGGCGTCGGTCATGTTGTTGGCCAAATCGTAATCAGCCTCAGTAAGCAAAATCTTACCTAGCGTGTCGGCCTCATCTTTAAGCTCAGTCCAAGCCTTGCCGCGCCGTGTCTCAGGGCCGCGAATGACAAGCTGCTTCTCAGGCTCAAGCAGCATGGCGTGGACGGCGCTGCCCAAATCAAAGGCGTGGCTTTCCTTGCGCACTTGGCCCTTCCAGTGTGCCAAGCTTTTGCTGGCGACTGTTTTCACAGATGAAGAGCCAACCGCACGATGCGCGTGATACCCTTCATTCGACATGTCTTCTGATTTAATTATTGTCATTTGCTTTCCTTCTTTTTATGGCTGCCGCCGCCATTTTCTTATATTTAGCTCTGTATTTTTTACTGCAATCTAATAGAGATTTCTCCGCATCACCTAAAATATCGCCAAGAATATCCATGTGGTAAACGTCATCACCAACAATGCCCTCTTCAAGAATTAGGCAAGCCTCAGCGGCATCTTCGTGCAGTACCACCAAGCCAATAATCTTTAGGTGTCGCGGCAATTCGCAATCGCCAAACTCAATCACCCCTTCGAGGTCAACCTTTGCTTCCCAATCGTATTTCATATTACCCTCCTTATATCGTTTAATCATTCATTGCATATGCAAAATATATTAACAAGTGCAAAGCGCAACTAAACTAAAAAAAATGATCCAGTTGCGCTTTGGCCTAAGCCACCTCAATAAAACTGCTGGCACTCTCAGCCCACAGTGTAAAAGTGGCTTGCTTGTCATCTACTGCGCCGTAAACTTCAGCCTTTGCAATCTTGCCCGAAGTGAACAAACGCATTGCACTATTTCCAGCCGCCTTCTCACCAAGGCCAAGTTGCTCTGCAATCTCCTCAGTGGAATAATATCCTCCGGCCTGAATCAAAGACAAAACCTCACCGTCAACTTTAGAGCGCGTCAAATCATCATCTCCATCTTGATAAATAGGCACTTCTTCATGCTCACCCTCTTTATAAAGCTTCACAGCCATAAACTTTGTGCCTGAGCGAGATTTGTCGGCATAATTCGGCACTAAAGTAGCATCCAGAACGTCAGACGGTGATAAGTCAAACCCTTCAGCTACATGAATAGGTATAAAAACCTGTTCATTGCTTTCTGTGGCGTGAGCAAATGCGAACCCGTGAGGGTGCGCGTTTGTGATTATTACTTTGCTTTTCATAGTTATCTCCATGTTTAAAATTTCAAACCGGACATACGCCCGGCGTACCAAAGCCGCTCTAGTGAGTTCAGCTCATTTTGATCCATCGCCATGCAAGGGCCATAGCCCAAGTCCACCTCTTTAGACTTATCCATAAACAAAGCGTGTGAGGCGTAGCCAACGACATTCATTTTATTAAGCTCAATCTGACAGACCAGCACAGCGCAGTCTGCCTTGAATGACTGCTTGTCCTTAAACAAAAGCCTGCCATTTTTATGAAACGTGGCCTTAACGTCAATCGAAATATCGTCCAGCCAAATGTCGCGCCCATCGTCAACGCCAATCGCGTGCTGGTGTTCCAAGCTAAACACCCTAGACACGGCAAGCTCAGCCTTAACGCCCAGCAAATCTAAATCTTGTTGGCTTTTAACCTGATCACGGCGCTGATTAACAATGCCAGAGGCCCTAGCAAGCTGCCATCGCATAGCCGCAGCCTGATTGCATTGCGACATCTCCTTGAGTGATAATTGGACAAGCATTTGTTTCTCCTAAAAGGGCGGTTCCTGATCTGGGTGCGCCGGAACCCATACCCCTAAAGGCTCCGGCGCGGTATTAGTCTGAGCATTCCCCGCAGTACCCACTAATGCGGGGCCGAACATTTCGATCAAAAATGTCGGCAGATGTTCAGACCAATTCACTTTGTCTTTCCACTTAACTTAGCCAAAAACTGGTTTGCGTCGTTAAGCGCGCTAGCAGTATTTGCCAGTAAATCCATTTCGCGCTCCTCGTCGGCGCTTTCCATTGCCTCAAGCACAGCGTTAAATATTCCCTCACGCTTGGATTGGTCGCTCACAAAGCAGTCCATGATAACCGCAAAAATTGTAGCTAACTGTTCAGAGGTCATATTTTCAGGCAAATTAATCACAAATGTTTGCAGAGCTTCGGACACGGCGTCATTAGACGATTGGGCCATTAATCCGCTCCCTGCTCTTCACGCTCAAGTGCAATGTTAATAATGGTTCTATGAATTCCTGTGTCTCCCTCAAGGTCTAAGCCCTCAAGAACCAAGGCGTTGTGGACTTTGCGCCGGGCAGAAATCGAAGCCTTGCATAGCCTAGCCTTTTGAGGATGGCGTTGACTCCAAAAATAAGCCACGCCCATATAATTGCTTGAGCCTACAAAATCACGGTCAATCTCGCTAATTTTGCATAGGGCGGGGAATGTTACCCCGCCCAGCTTCACCTCAATGCTCATCGACTTCGCCATTCCAAACAACGCCATGCTCTTCAAATTTTTTCATTTGATGCTTGTTTGGCTTGGTGTCAAAAAAGTGGTGCATTTTACCAGAGACATTATCGAACTGCTCAACGTCGCTCATACTTAACATTGAATATTCACTCTCAAGCTCATCGACAACTTTTCTGCACATTTTCATAACTTTGCTTTTATCTTCGCATTCGCTACTATCCCAATCGTATTGATTTTTGAGCAAATAATATGCCTGAGAAAAACTCACAACGTCATCATATAGCAGGCGCATAAAATTATTAACGCTCTCGGATAAGCTGCAAGCAGACCACCGCAAGCTATTCGCAGCGTCTAGCTCATCCTCTTTTAGCTCAGATATAACGTCGGCCCGGTCAAGATAACGCTGCTTGATATTTTCCCAACGCTCTGCGGTGTCCCATGTGTCATTTGAATTTGTCATGTTAATCTCCATAATTTCATGTTTCGTAATTATCTTAAATCATAAATAAAAGATATGCACAACACCTAATTTACTTGAATTACATATTTTTAGCATATATATGTAAAGCAACAGAAAAAGGGGAATATCATGGGCGATAAGAAACGTTTAATTCAATTTAGCGATATAGCCGACCGGGCTATTTCAGAAGCCGCACTAAAGCTTGGCCTAAGCTTTAGCGCATTTTGCCGTAGCGCTGCTTTAGAAAAGGCCAGCAACATAGTAAAGCCTAAACAACCGGCGGTTGATTAATGTTGATATATGGATGTGACCCAGGCTTCACGGGTGCCATCGCGCTATACTGGACCGATACGGGCAAGCTGGAAGTCCACGATATGCCGGTAATGAAAAACACAAAAGGTAAGGCGATTATAGATTTGCATTCCCTGTTGGACGTTCTGAAAAACGAAGCGGACGAAAAGTGCATGTGCTTACTTGAATTGGTACAGTCCAGACCTGGCCAAAACTCAAGCGCCGTATTCAGATTTGGCCAGGGTTTCGGGCAATTGCAAATGGCAGTGGCGGCAAATAAATTGCCCGTGCAATACGTCACGCCAGCAAAATGGAAGAAATATTTTGGACTATCTAAGGATAAGAATGCAAGCCGGGCGATGGCTATGGACCGTTTTCCAAGGGAAGCTGATTTGTTTAAGCTGGTCAAATTTGATGGCAGGGCAGAGGCTGCTCTATTGTGCCTATACGCGGCAGAAACGATGGTTTGAGGGTGCTTATTGTTATTTATCAATGGTTTAGGGAGTAATTAGTATCGGGGCTGCTCAAGGGCCTAAAATGTGAGGCGTTGTACTTTTTAGATACTAATTAGTAACACTTGTTTTTCAATGTGTTAGGCCTGTGATTAGTATATTAGTATGTAATTAGTATCGTATATTAGTATCGACGACTTTACTTATTAATAATACTAATTGCCTTTAGGCATTAGTATTAATATTAATAAGTCCGGAAAACGGGAGGGTTTAATAAATGAATGAAAAGATCAGAGCTTGGATCAATCAAAAGATTAAAGACGGATCAGCAATTGTCAGCCCTGCTGGCTCTCATAAGGTGCCGGAGCCTATGCACTCGTTCAGCGACAGGTTGAATGCTTGCCGGGATATTGGAGAGTTGGAGGGTTTTGCCAATCGTCGCAGGTTCGACCCCAATCAACCAAGCTGGACGCTTGACGAACGAAACGCAATCTTGCTGCGCAAAATGGAAATGCAAAACAAAAGGAAGAAAAAATGAGTGACGAAAAAAACACGCGGTCAGAGGTGCTAGAGACTGCCGGGGAATTAATCAATGGCGAAAGGCAAGAACATTATGGCACGCCACAAGATAACTTTGGCACAACGTCAAAAATGTGGTCAGCTTATTTGGGGAAAGACATAAGCGCTGCTGATGTTTGTCACCTTATGTCGATATTGAAAATTGCCAGACTAAAACGCGGACCTCATAGAGATAGCTCAATTGACGCCTGCGGATACATGGCCTTGGGTGCAGAATGCGCTGAGACTTGATCTAAGGCTGTTTTAAACGCTATTAAGGTTGTGCGGGTATCTTCCTCCCAAGCGCTCGCACAACTAGCCCAGCGCGCCTTGAAACGCGTTGGGCGATTTTGAAGGGCAGAGCAGATGGCGTTTAAGATTGATCTGCGATTATTGCTTGAATGTGAGGACAATGATCAAGCTGAAGCGGAAGCCGGATTGCTCGTCGATTATTGCGAAGAACGATTGGGTGAGGTCAGGCCGGAAATTTTGATGCAAGCCCTTGCGGAAGTGCTTTGCGAATTGCACGACAGCGAGCTGCTCAAAGGTGACACAATCCACTAAAAAGCCCGGCACAAAGGCGGGGCGATTGTTGCGGGTTATATCAAAATTCGCTGTCAAGAACCCTTGCTATGCCCCGGCCAGTGCTAACTCTGACCACGAACCAAGCGCCCTTTGCTTTCCGATAAATGATTTTAAGGTCTGAAAGGTCTATGCCTTGGTCTAATGAGGCTTCAATCATTGTCGTTTCCATCACAAACTTTTTGTCGTTAATTTGCATTTGTTTATCTCCTTACAGGTTTAAAAATAGAACCGCGCCAATTGCCAGCCCGGCGCAAGCTCCAAGGCTGATCTGCAATAATATGGCGCGCACTTGCTGGCGAATTGCTTTGCGTTGGCGGCGGGTCATTTATGCCGCCTCACTTTTCGTGTTGCGTGAAAATGTCATGCCGTCCGTAAATAGCACAGTGTCATCATCTGGCATGTCAACATACCAAACATGGTCGCGCTGATATACACCAAAGCCAAGGCCAAACTGGTGGCTTGATTGGTTCATCTTGCGCTTTGTTGTGACTGTTTCCCATCCACCAGAGCGCAGCGTGATTGTGTCGCTATCCCATGAAACAATTGCGGTGTTGGTGTATCTTACAGAGCCAACGCCGTATCCGTCTTCTGTCCATGCTGTTTTATATGTGCTGAGTTTGTTATATGCCATTTGTCTTACTCCATGTTTGTTTGTTTCCGTACCTCATATGCGCATATGAAGCGCATATGCTCAATAGGCTAATTGCATAAGTGACGTAACGTCACAAACAAGCTGAGCATGTACCACGGCACACCGAACCACATTGCCACACGCAGCGCGGCCGCGTAGTGCACCTGTCATACATGTGTCAAGATAGTGGCAACAATGTGTCAAAAGTAAGGCAAGAGTAAGGCAAGAGTAAGGCAAGATTCAAAATGCCCCCCCCGTCTAACAATTTATGGGGTAGTGTTATTATTATACATCTCACACACACGGGTGACACCCCCGTACCCCCTTGCCTTACACCCCCTAGACAATGTAAAAAAAATATAAAATGGGAGTATTACAAATGGCAGGCAAGGCATTACGCAGGCGAATACTAGCCGACATCTCTAAGCAAGGCGGAGCAGATTACCTGTTTGACCAGCTCGCCTCTGGCAAAACACTTACTAAGCTTGCTGCTGAGTATGAGTGCAGCCGTGAGTATTTCAGCAAGTCCATCCACGCTATCCCAGAATATGCTTCTGCCGTGTCAAAGGCGCGGCAAGCTGCGGCAGACGCGTTGGTTGAGCAGGGCTTGGAGATGGTTGACGCGTTAGGCGGCGACAGTTCTACGTCGGAGATTGCTGCCACACGCGAAAAGGTTCAGTGGCGCAAGTTTATGGCTGGCTCATACAATCAGGAGCGATACGGCAATCGGCCTCAAACAAACCTGACCATATCTGTGAGCGACATGCACTTAGACGCCTTGCGCAAAGTTAATTCTGATCTTGACGCAATTGATAAGTTTGACCGCGAGCGCGAGGAATTGGCCATTGACGCTGAGTGTGAGGATGTCACAAATGAATAACGCCAACCCTTTGGAGGAGTTTGTGCTGCGCTACCGCGACGACCCGGTTTTGTTTGTGCAGGAAGTTTTAGGCGCTACTCCTTACGATTATCAGGCTGAGTTCTTGGACGCTTTAGCTGCTGGCGAGCGTAAGATGTCTGTGCGGTCTGGCCACGGTACTGGCAAGTCAACAACGGCGTCTTGGGCTATGCTTTGGTATGTTTTGCTGCGCTTCCCCAATAAAGTTGTGGTTACGGCACCCACGTCCGGCCAGTTGTTTGATGCTTTGTTTGCCGAGCTTAAGCGTTGGATTAATGAGCTGCCGGATCAGCTTAAGGTTTTGTTGACGGTTAAGTCCGACCGGGTTGAGCTGACTGCGGCCCCGGCTGAAGCTTTTATTTCGGCTAGAACGTCACGCGCTGAGACGCCCGAAGCACTTGCCGGGGTACACTCTGCAAATGTGCTGTTGGTTGTAGACGAGGCTTCTGGTGTGCCTGAGAAGGTGTTTGAGGCTGCCGCGGGTTCTATGTCGGGTCACGCTGCGACTACGATATTGTTATCCAACCCCACCCGGTCTAGTGGTACGTTTTTTGAAAGCCAGACAAGACTTAAAAATACTTGGTGGACACGGCGTTGGTCGTGCGTGGATAGCCCGCTTGTGTCTGACGAGTTTGTTGACGAGATGCGTGCGAGATACGGTGAGGATAGCAATGCTTTTCGCATTCGTGTGTTGGGCGAGTTTCCCATGGCGGATGATGACACGATTATTCCGTTTCATTTAGTTGAAAGCGCTATTCGCCGTGATATTGAGGTTACGCCTGACGCAAAGCCTATTTGGGGTTTAGACGTGGCTCGGTTTGGGGCTGACAAAACTGCGTTGTGTAAGCGGTATGGCAATGTTGTGACTGAGATTACGTCCTGGCAGGGCTTAGATTTGATGCAGACAGTTGGGCGAGTTATGGCCGAATACGAAGGCTTGCAGCCTTCTATGCGCCCTAAGGAGATACTAGTTGATAGCATTGGCGTTGGCGGCGGTGTTGTTGACAGGTTGCGTGAGTTGGGCGCGCCTGTTCGCGGGATTAATGTTGGTGAGTCACCAGCGATGGGTAATACTTATATGAATTTGCGGGCTGAGCTTTGGTTTAAAACTAAGGGTTGGTTGGAAGATAGGTCGTGCAAGCTGCCCAATGATGATCAATTGCTGGCCGAGTTAACGGGCATACGTTACGGCTTTACGCCGGGGGGAAAGATGAAAGCTGAGAGTAAAGATGAGATGCGCAAGCGTGGTTTAAAATCGCCTGACCTTGCCGATGCTTTGTGTTTAACTATGGCGTCTGACGCTGCGACGGCTTTATCTGGCGCGATGTCAAGTTGGAAAACGGCTATAAAACGTAATTTAAAAGGTATTGCATGAAGCAAATTCCGTTTTACAAGTTGTCGCCTAAACTAAAGAATATACGCATGAACAACTGGATTAAACAGTATATTGGACGGGGCTTATCTTTAGAGGATGCTCAGCATGCTGCGCGTTGGCGGGCAGGGCATTGGAAGTTGTCAGACCGCATGGAAAAAGTTATGGCTGACATTAAGGATATATGATATTGCGGGTAATACCCCTTCCGTGGCCTTTGTAAAATAAATGTGCTACTGTGTAAAAAGGATTGATAATATTAAACCATGTAAAGGTTGCCCAACCCCCGCCGCTTTCAAGCGCGCTGGCACTTGTTTGGCAAAAAAATACGGGAAGTAAGCATTATGGGTATTTTAGATTTTCTTGGAGATTTATCGTCTAAGCGCAGCAAAGAGCTTGGGCTTGGCGGCTTGCAGTCTTTGTTAGGAACGCGCGGAGCAGCGCAAGCTGGCGCCACTGGCGATGAGATGATGAAGATTACCGGAGGCGATAGCTTGCCGGGTTATTATGATCCAAATACTCGCGAGTATGTGCCTTGGTACGTTGATTTATTTGACGGCGGTGGTTTTAATTCTGCTGGCGGTGCAATCTCTGCTGAGCAGCCTAAGGGTATTATGGACGTAGCTGCTAAAGGGCCAAGTATTGCTCAAAAAGAATTAATGGGCGGTGGTAATATTGAGCTTTCTGACATGGAGAGATTAAATCGTATGTCAGGCAGTGACCCGCGAAATATGGGCGGTGGTAATATTGAGCTTTCTGACATGGAAAGATTAAATCGTATGCCGGGCAGTGACCCGCGAAATATGGGCGGTGCTTCTGGTTACGGTCAGACTGGTGTAAGTCCGCTTGACCCATTTGGCGGAGCTGGTCCAACTATACCTGTACCTACTGCAACCGATCCTTTTAACGTGCCGTTTGCGGATTTTTCTTCCGCGCCTATGGGCGTTGATGAGCGTAATCTTGGTGGTGCGGTTCTAGCTGCAGAATACCAAAAATTTGTTCAGTATTTAACAAAAGCAGGTGGCTTTGAGCGTGAGCTACAAGACCCCGAATGGCTTTTACGCACATTTCAAGATGGTAAAGCAAAAGGTAGGTTATAATTAATGGCAATAACAACTTACGCAGAGCTAAAATCTAGCATTGCAGACTTTCTTAACCGCGATGACTTAACCGCCATTGCTGGCGATTTCGTCACGCTGGCTGAGGCTGGAATGCAACGTCAGGTCCGTCACTGGCGGCAAGAGAAGCGCAGCACGGCAACAATTGACACGCAATATAGCGCGATACCTGCTGACTTCCTTGAGGACATCCGGTTTTACATTACATCCGGCACGACTAGCCCGCTTGAGAAGATTAGTCAGTTCCAGTTGATTGAGCGTAAATTTACCTCATCTAACGCTGCTGGCGTTCCACGTTATTATGCTTTGACTGCTGGCGAGTTAGAAGTTTATCCAAGACCAAACGGCGATTACACGGTTGAACTTTATTACTACTCGCGCATTCCAGAGTTAAGCGATAGCGTGACGACTAACTGGTTGCTGGAATATTTCCCTGACGCATACTTGTATGGGTCTTTAATTCACTCTGCTCCTTACTTAAAAGAGGATGCACGTTTGACTACTTGGGCGGCTTTGTATCAAAGTGCAATTGATGCTATAAACGAGTCAGGTGATGCAGCTAAATTTGGCGGATCAGGCCGTCGCATGAAAATAAAGGCGTACTAATATGAGTTTTTCTAATGAATTTGAAACCAGAGTTTTAACTTATGTTTTCACAACGAGCAGCACAACGCGCCCAACTCAGTGGCATATTGCGCTTTACACTGGCGCGCCATCTGACCCCGGCGGCGGAACTGAAGTATCTGGCGGCGGTTATGTCCGAAGGGCTGTTGCGTTTGCCGTTTCTGGCAACACTGCCTCAAACAATGCTGCGATTGAGTGGCCAGTTGCCACGGCGAGTTATGGCACCGTTACGCACGTCGGTGTTTTTGACGCTGCAAGCAGCGGCAACTTAATTGCTTACGCGGCGTTAACAGCTAGTAAAGCAATTGCTACTGGCGATGTATTTAGGCTCCCATCTGGTGACCTTGACGTTACACTCGACTAATGGCTGAGTATCGCAGCGGCTACGGCAGGGCTACATACGGCTCGTATAACTACGGGCTGGATGGCTTTGTCACTGACGGCGCTGGCACAATTATTATTACGACTACTACCGCTGCCGCTTCGGTTCGCGTTAGATTAACTGCGTCTATTATTGTTGGCGTTTCTTCCACATCATCTGAAGCTATTCGGGTTCGTGAGGCATCTGCGTCCAGCACGGCTTCCGCTACAACTGCATCTTCTGCCCAGCGAGTGCGTAACGGCGTTGGCGTTTCTGCTTGTGCTGCAACAACAACTGCTTCTTGCGTTCGTAAGCGCAATGCTGCTGGTACAGTTACTGCTGCGGCAACTGTTAGCTCTAGTGCAGTTCGCGTTAAGCCTACCTCTGCGACAGTATCTGCTGTTTGCAGTACATCTGCCAGGGCTGAAGCAATATACAGCAGTAGTGCTGACATTGTTTGCGTTATAACATCTGTGGCAACGTGCAACCGGGTTCAGTCGGATAGTGCTTTAATTGTCACTGTTTTAAGTACGACTTGCAGTGCTGTTAAAAAATGGGAGCCAATCCCTGACACACCTGAAACTTGGACTGATGTTGCCCCCGCAGAGAAAATATGGCAATATGCCCCTAACGCATCTGGTAACTGGACTGCGCTTTCCCCAAATTAACGGAATAAAGCGCTGTTTTAGGCAACTGTACAACTCTGGCTAACGCCGAATAGGAGAATAACATGGCTGATACAACGACAACGGCATATAGTTTAACCAAACCAGAAGTTGGTGCTTCCGAAGACACTTGGGGTGCAAAGATCAACACTGATTTGGATAACTTAGACACAATTGTAAATGCGATTGGCGGCAAAACTGCTGCTGCTACGTTGTCTTTTGCGAATGCGGCCAAGGTTGTGACGACTGCCGCAGGTGCTAACATCACGGGTACTGTCACGGCAACAGGCACTTCAGTATTTGCTTCATTGGACATCTCTGGTGACATAGACGTAGACGGTACAACAAACCTAGACATTGTGGACGTTGATGGTGCAGCTAACTTTGCAGCAAACGTAACTATTGCAGCTGGTGCTGACCTTATTACTGCTTCAGCAGGAGACGACAATGTTTGTATAGGTTTAGACGCAGGTGACTCAATAGCATCAGGTGGAAATCGCAATATTGTAATAGGAAGAAATGCAGGTACTGCGATTACGACTGGTGATTCTAATGTTGCTATCGGTTTTGACGCTCTTAAAACTGAAGATGCTAACGGAAATAACGTAGCGATTGGAGCATCCGCTTTAGCTACTCAAAACGCAGGAGCAGATGGCTACAACGTAGCAGTTGGTTATAACACAGGAATAGCAGTCACCACAGGTTTAAGAAATACCCTCATAGGTGCTAATGCAGGTGATGCTTTAACTGACGCAGATGATAACGTAGGTGTAGGACATAACGCTTTAGGCGGGAATACCATAGGTTCAAAAAGTGTAGCTATAGGTAAGGATGCTTTAGAAAGTCAAAACCCTGCTACTGCTGTTGCTATGTATAACGTAGCAGTCGGGGATAGTGCAGGAATAGCAGTCACCACAGGCGTACAGAACACCCTAATCGGGGGCCAAGCTGGAGATGCACTCACTAGTGGTAGTGGTAATGTTGTAATGGGCTACAATGCGTTTAGTGCAGAAGATACTGGTAGTAATCACGTTGCCATAGGTAAATCAGCATTAGCTGCTTTAAATATAGGCGGTAACAGTAACGTAGCCGTAGGCTTAAATGCATTAGCTGCAAATGTCTCTGGTGGAAGGAATACTGCTATTGGAACAAATACTCTTGCTGCTCAGAATACATCAGGAGGAGCAGCAGATACTTATAACACGGCTATTGGAGATAGTGCAGGAATAGCAGTCACCACAGGCGTAAGAAATACGTTGGTTGGAGGAACCACAGGACAAGGTTTAACCACAGGCGGTAATAATGTTGCTATGGGTTATGGTGCGCTTTATACAGATGATGTAGGAAGCAATAATGTTGCTATAGGTGTTTCCGCACTACAAAATCAAAACACTTCTACCGCTGCAAACAATTACAATACAGCAGTAGGATCACAAGCAGGTCTATCAATCACCACAGGTTTACGAAATGTCTTAATAGGTGGTCTAACAGGAGATGGACTTACAGATGCTGATGATAACACAGCTTTGGGTATGGATGCACTTAGCACAGATACATTAGGTAGTAAATCAACCGCAGTAGGTAAAGGTGCTTTAAATGTTCAAAACTTCACTACAGCGACAGATACTCACAATACCGCAGTTGGTTATAACGCAGGAACAGCAGTCACAACTGGCATAAGAAACACCATTATGGGGGGCGAAGCTGGAGACGCTCTTACTGATGCAGATGATAACACAGCAATAGGATCATTAGCACTTAGTGCAGATACTCTTGGTAGCAAGTCTACGGCTATAGGTAGAGGCGCATTAAAAGTTCAAAACTTTACTACTGCTACAGATACTCACAATACCGCAGTTGGTTATTCCACAGGTGAGAGAGTCACAACGGGTAGATTTAATGATCTATTTGGTAGTTTAGCAGGAGATGCTCTAACAGTTGGAGGTTCTAACGTTGCTATGGGTCATGCCGCATTGAGTACAGATACGGCGGGTAGTCAATCTGTAGCAATAGGCACAGGTGCTTTAAATGCTCAAAACTTTACTACAGCTACAGATGCTCACAACGTAGCTGTTGGTAGGTCTGCGGGATTATCAGTCACAACTGGCAAAAGAAACACAATCATGGGTAGCGAAGCTGGAGATGCTTTAACTGATGCTGATTTTAATGTAGCAATAGGATCATTAGCATTAAGTGCCGATACCTTGGGCAGCAGGTCGGTGGCTATTGGTACTTCAGCTTTGCGTAGTCAAAACTTTACTACAGCTACAAATACTTTCAACACTGCTGTGGGACATGATGCAGGGCAATTAATCACAACTGGCATAAAAAATACCCTAATCGGGGCGCTTTGTGGTGACAACCTTACCACAGGCGATTTATGCACTAAAGTTGGGTACAACCTGAACGAAAGTGCTGTTGGTATAGATAACGAAATTATGATAGGTACTAACATTACGGGAGCTGGGGCTAACACCATACGTTTAGGTAATGCGGCAGGTAATGCAACACTTAACTTTGACGGTTCAGACACATCATGGGCAGCGGCCTCCGACTCAAGACTTAAAAAGGAGGTAGTTAATTCTACTGTAGGTTTAAACTTTATTAAAGATTTACGCTCTGTTACATTTAAGTGGAATGCTAAAAATGCTATTGAAAATAGTTTACCTCAATATGACTCTACTTCTTCGGAGCCTGTGTTTGGAGAAGGTAAAGCTCATCATGGATTTATAGCTCAAGAAGTCAAAGCTGTTATTAATTCACACTCTGATGTTGTTGATGGTCACAATCTTTGGAGTGAAGACCCTGATGGAACACAACAAATATCGCAAGGTGCATTAGTACCTATGCTAGTCAAAGCCATCCAAGAACTCTCCGCAAAGAACGATGCCTTGGCAGCCCGTATCACAGCCCTAGAAGGTTAAACATGGAACTAATACCACGCCACTTTCCAAACGTAGGTGTAGTTGAGGCACAGCTACCAGAAGACGTGACGAAAGATATATGGAAGGTTATCAAGAAGGCACGGAAAAATCCTGATAACATGAAGGGTGAGCTTGCTGGCAACATAAGCTCATCCATCAGGCTGGACTCTAGCTCACCGCTGCTTGAGAAGTTT
>ENA-OSJC01000915-OSJC01000915.1-marine-metagenome-genome-assembly--contig:-NODE-915-length-26475-cov-4.311690_pt1 | contig 26475 bp, 25 predicted proteins | sample MGYA00237885_ERZ534234 | MGnify/ENA primary metagenome ERZ534234 (study PRJEB26413, sample SAMN06343907) | marine metagenome | isolation source: coastal waters | place: Atlantic Ocean: West Antarctic... | reverse complement strand
GCTGCAATGGAAATGGTAAATGAAGTGGTTAGACAGTTTAAAGAAATTCCAGGAATTATGGAAGGAACTGGAAAACCTGAATATGATAAATGTGTAGATATTTCTACTAAAGCTTCTTTAAAAGAGATGATGTTACCAGGGATTTTAACTATTGGTTTTCCAATACTAGTAGTGTTAGTAGGTAAAATAGTTTACCAAGACAATAATATGTTGGTTGCTGAAATGCTAGGTGGTTATATGGCTGGTGTTACTGTTAGTGGTGTGCTTTGGGCAATCTTCCAAAATAATGCTGGTGGTGCCTGGGATAATGCTAAAAAATCTTTTGAGGCTGGTGTAGAAATAAATGGGGTGATGACATATAAAGGTTCAGAAGCTCATAAGGCTGCAGTCACTGGAGATACTGTTGGAGATCCTTTCAAAGATACATCTGGACCATCGATGAATATATTGATCAAATTAACTTGTTTAATTGGACTAGTAATTGCTCCAATATTAGGAGGGCATTCGAATGAACTTAATTCATCACCAGTTGTTAATTTTACTGATAATCAAGTTAACCAGGAAATTACTGTTAATTTTGATGAGACTAATTCAAATGCAACTTTGAAAATCGTTTCAAGTAAAGTGGAAAATGGAGTTGCAATGGAAACTACTCAATTTTTTGAGGGAACTAAAGATGAAATGATGAATAAATTAGATGAGTTGAAAATTGAAGGAGAAATTTTAAAAACACCAACTCCTCTAACTCCTTTAGAAAATTAGTAAAGTTTTAAATCTCTTTATCTATTTTCTCAATTATTTGACTTAGATCTATTTTATTTTTTACAAAGTCTAAATCATCTACGTCTATGATTAGTAACTTTCCTTTATCGTAGGTTTCAATCCAAGCTTCATACCTTTCATTAAGCCTACTTAAATAATCTATACTAATAGCGCTTTCATAATCTCTTCCTCTTTTATGAATTTGATCAACTAGATTGGGAATTTCACTTCTAAGATATACTAAAAGGTCTGGACTTTTTACATAAGATTCCATGAGATTAAAAATGGATTTATAATTTTGAAAATCTCTGTTGGTCATAAGTCCCATAGCTAAAAGATTAGGGGCAAAAATATTAGCATCCTCATAAATAGTTCTATCCTGAATTATTTTTTTACCACTTTTTTCAAAATCTCTTATTTGTCGGAATCTACTGTTTAAAAAATAGATTTGAAGATTAAATGACCACCTTTCCATTTGATCATAAAAATCATCTAAATATGGGTTTTTTAAAACGTCTTCGTAATGTCCTTCGAATTTATAATGTTTGGCAAGTAATTTTGTTAGTGATGTCTTTCCGGCACCTATATTTCCAGCTATAGCTATATGCATAATTTTAATTTTTGTCAAAGACATCTAATTTAAAATATAAATTTGATAAAATACATTCTAATTAAACTTTATTGTTTACTAATTGTCTATTAATTAATAAATCGTTAGCATTGCTAAGCAATTAAATATCTAAAAATGAAAAAGTTACTAATAATTTTAATGTTTGTTGGATTGAGTGGAGTTTCTCAAGAATTCCAAGGAAGAGCCTTTTACATGTCTAAGGTAAATGTAAATATGGATTTTATGAAAAATATGCCACCTGACAGGGCTGCTGCCATTAAAGGAAGAATGAAAACTGCTACAGAGAAAAATTATACTTTAGAGTTTAACAGCAATGCTTCTTACTTTGAAGAAGAAGAACGACTTGATCCAAATGGTCAAGCAGGTGGATTTAACTGGATGCAATTTGTCACAGGACCAGCAGGAGGTTCCATATACAAAGATCTTCAATCGAAAACTTATATCAATAAAAAAGAACTATTTGGTAAGGTGTTTTTGGTAAAAGATAGCTTAGTAGTAAGTAAATGGGTTTTGACAGGAGAAACAAAACAAATTGGTATTTACAACGCTTACAAGGCAACGATAACTAAAGAAGTAGAAGAAAGAGCTTTTAGTTTTGGAAATAGAAATAGAGCAAGTGAAGAAACGAACAATCCTCCACTTAGTAAGACTCGTCAAGTTGTTATGTCAGCTTGGTTTACACCTGAAATACCTGTCTCTACAGGGCCCTCAATGTACGGAGGTTTACCTGGTTTAATTTTAGAAATAAACGATGATCAAACCACTATGTTATGTACAAAAGTGATTATTAATCCAAAAGAAAAAATTAAAATTAAAGCACCTTCCAAGGGTAAGCAGGTTACAAGTGTAGAGTTTGATCAGATTGCAAAAGATAAAGCAGAGGAAATGAGAAGTATGTACAGAGGAAGAAGAAATGGCGGATCAAGATCTGTGAGAATTTCAAATTAATTTTATTCTATTATAATTTATCTAATGAAAAAAATATTATTATTTACAACACTTCTATTTGCCTTTTTTAATTATTCTCAAGTTAGATTTGAAGGATTAATTACCGATTCTATGGGTAATACAATTATGGGGGCTAATGTGATTGCAGTTGAAAAAGAAACAAAAATTTTGGATGGATTCGGAATATCAAGTGATACAGGATTTTTTAGAGTTTCTTTAAAGAAAAACACAGACTATCAAATAAAAATTTCTTTTATTGGTTTTCAACAAATAGAATTAGATTTAAATATTAATGAAGATTATGAAAAAAACTTCATTTTAGAGGAGCAAGCAGAAGCTTTAGATGAAGTTGAACTAGTTTATGAAATGCCGGTAACAATTAAAGGAGATACTATAGTTTATAATGCCGACTCATTTAATACAGGTTCAGAAAAAAAACTAGGTGATGTTTTGAAAAATTTACCTGGAATTGAAGTGAAAGAAGATGGAACTATTGAAGTAGAAGGAAAAGAAGTAACTAAAATCACAGTAGAGGGAAAAGATTTTTTTGATGGTGATTCAAAACTTGCTACTCAAAATTTACCCGCAAATGTTGTTGGAAAAGTTCAAGTTTTGAGAAATTTTACTGAAGCGGGTCAACTTCGAAGTGTTACTAATAATGAGGATAATGTAGCTATCAATATAAGCTTAAAAACTGGAAAAGATAAATTTTGGTTTGGAGAGATAATTGGTGGTATTGGAAATGATGATTCATATGTTGCTGCACCTAAGATTTTCTATTATGCCAAAAATTTAAGTATGAGTATTTTGACTAATAGTAATAACATAGGTGAACCTGTTTTGTCAAGAAGAGACTTTTTTAGATTTGGAGGAGGCTTTAATAATTTAAATGCTCAAACTGGAACATCCATTAATATTTCATCAGATGGAGCTGGAATTACTAATTTACAAAATAATAGGGCAAAATCAATTGATGCAGATCTTGGAGCCTATAATTTCACTCACTCTCCAAACGATAAATGGGAGCTAAGTGGATTTGCTTTATTGTCAAAAACAAAAAATATTTTGGAAGAAAAAGTAGATCGTGTGTATTCGGCTACTAGCGCTGTTCAAAAAACTTCGGATTATATTGTTCAAGACAACGAACAACAATTATATAAATTCACAACTGAGTATAATCCAAATGATAGATTACAAACAGAATATAATTTATTGATTAAGTCAGCAAGTGATATTGAAAATACCGAATTGACATCAAGTTCCTCGAGAGTTGATTTATCAAATCCTGAAAATGAAAATATAAATGTTTTTAAAGCTCAAAAACCAAGCTCAATAAATCAGGAATTAAAAGTTTATTATACTTTAAATGAAGATCATATATTTTCTTTTGAGGCTCAACATTTATCTCAAGATGAAGATCCTTTTTACCAAGCCATAAAAACTATACAACCCTTTAAGAGTATTATTCCTTTAGAGACTAACCAGTCCAACTTTAATATTAATCAATTTAGGGATACTCATACCGATAAAATTGAAGGTAAATTAGATTATTATTACATTTTAACTCCAAAATCAAATTTAAATTTGACTTTAGGAATTACTGATGTTAATCAAAAGTTTAATTCAAATATATTTCAAATCTTAGATAATAAATCACAAACTAAATTTAATGAAGAAGTATTGGTTAATGATGTAAACTTTAATTTTACTGATGCTTATTTTTCATTTCGCTATAGATTTATATCAGGAATTTTTACTTTCGACCCTGGGTTTACAATTCATTCCTATAAAACAAACAATACTCAGTTAGGAGTTATGAGCTCAGACTCATTTTATGACATAAGACCAAATTTTGACGTTTTTATGAAATTTAAGGATGCAGAAAGTTTAAGGTTTAATTATAGATTGATTACGCAGTTTACTGACGTTAATAATTTAGCAAAAGGATACGTTTTTAATAATTATAATTCGTTTTCTCAAGGAAATCCAACTTTAGAAGCTGCCAAAGTGAATAATTTTAGTTTAAATTACAGAAGCATAAATATATTTACTTTTACTAATATCTTTGCTAGATTGAATTATACTAAGAGGAGCAATTCAATTCAAAATAAAACTACAATAACTGGAATTAATAGAGTTTCTTCTGTTGAAAACTCCAATATTCCTAGAGAATCATATAGTGCTTTTGGAAGAATTGATAAAAGATTCAAAAACTTTAGAGCTGGATTTAACATGAATTTTAATTACAGTGATTTTAATAATATTGTAAATGGAGCATCCACTAAGTCTATAAATTTCACTCAATCTTATAGAGCTACATTGGCTACTAGCTTTAAAGACAAGCCAAATTTAGAGATTGGGTATAGTTACAATAAAAGAATGTATGAATTGGGAGACAATAAAAATTATTTTTATACCGACTCTCCTTTTGTTAAACTTGATGCATATTTTGGAAAAGGTTTTGTTTTTACGGCGGACTATTCCTACAACTATTACAGAAATCAAGATGTTACATTAAATGAATATAGATTTCTTGAAGCGGACTTGTCCTATAATAAAGAAGGTTCTAAATGGGAATTTGGATTTGGTGTAACTAATTTATTTAATGATACATCAATTAACAGAGACAGTTTTAATGAACTCTATTCAGAAACTAGGTCTTATGTTATTCAACCAAGATATACTGTTTTTAGAATTAAATATGACTTGACAGCTTTAAATTAAATTCTACATTAATCGATATTTTTTACTTCTTTTTAAAATTTAAGGATTTTAAATATTTTATCTTTGAGAAAATATAATTACATGAGATTTTATTTTTTACTTATTTCTTTAATCCTACCCTCTATTTGTTACTCTCAATCTGGTTTTGAATCAATTTTATTAGCATCAGAAAGTGATTCAAAAAAAATATATAACAGATATTTGAATCCATTAATGAAAGGGGCTATTTATAGTTCTAATTCAGGATGGTATAATACCGCTAAGGTTCATAAAAAGTTAGGTTTTGATTTAAGTTTTAGACTAAACACAGCGTTTGTTCCTAAATTTGATAGAACATTTTATATTGATGATTTAGAATCTGTTACAACTGATGCAGTTAATTTACCAACCATTGCTGGAAAAAACAGGCAGGAAGATTTATTAATTACTATCCCTTCTGAGGGTGTTTTTTCGGAAATGAAAACTACAATTAAATCACCAGGTGGAATTAAAAGTCAATTGCCGTTTCAAGGAGTTCCAGCTACAGCTTTGCAGTTAGGAATAGGAGTTCCTTTTGATACAGAATTTATTTTTAGGTATAGTCCAGGATATCATGGTAAAGGAGTTGAAATGGATATGATAGGATTTGGTGTTAAACATAATCTTTTACAATATTTTGGTCCTATAGATAAATTTCCTTTTTTAAATATTTCAGCACTTGCTTCTTTTTCAAAAATGAAAATTAACTATGACATACAATCTTCCAGTTCTTTAAATGGTTCCAGTCAAATCGCAAAATTTAATTTAGATAATTATAATTTTTTATTATTAGCTTCTTTAGATTTGCCAATTGTAAAATTTTATAGTGGAATTGGGTTAAGTGGAGGGAACTCTTCTTTTAAAATGTTGGGTCAATATGATTTAGAATATTTAACTCAGTCAAACATTCCAATAAAAAAGACTTTGAGGGATCCAGTCGATATGAATTTTAATAACTCTGATTTTCAAATTTCAATAGGTGCAAAGTATAAGTTTTTTATTTTCAATGCTTTTCTAGACTTTACTTTTCAAGAATACAACACCTTATCAATGGGAATTTCTACTAGTTTTAGATAATAATTAATTTAAAGACATATGACTTCTATCAAAAAGGTTAATTTAAGTTTTTGAGGTCGGTTTTTGTTATTTCAATAACTAATATTACATTTACAAATGTTATGAATACAAATTACAAATCTTATTATCTTATGAATTGTTATTTTTACTTCTATTTTGGAGTTAAAAAAGGACCTTCATTTATATAAGATATTTTTAAAATATATAATTTATGGTCCTGATTTTTCAGGACTTTTTTTTTAAACTAATATGAAGAAAGTAGCAATCCAAGGAATTAAAGGATCATATCACCATCAGGTGGCTTTGGATTACTTCGGAAAAGAAATAGAATTATTAGAGTTTTTATCTTTTGACGAAGTAGCAAATTCGATCGCTAATAATAATTGTGACCATGGAGTAATGGCGATTGAAAATTCTATTGCTGGATCTATAATTCCAAATTATGCTTTAATTGATAACTTGAACTTAAATATTACTGGTGAATATTATATAAACATTAATCACCAGCTAATGGCTATTACTGGATCGAAAATTCAAGATTTAGAGATAGTAGCTTCACATCCAATGGCTCTTTTACAGTGTAAGAATTTTTTTAAAAAATACCCTAAAATAACATTAGTTGAAGATAAAGATACTGCTGAGGTTGCCTATAGGATTCAAAGAGATAAAATAATGAGAATGGGAGCAATAGCCAGCATTCATGCCTCTAAACTTTATGATTTAGATATTTTAAGTGCAGACATTCAAACAATAAAAAATAACGAGACAAGATTTGTAATTATTTCAAAAAAATCTTTAAAAAATGATTCAAAAAGCAATAAGGCTTCTATTAAGTTTTCTTTGAGTCATAAAACAGGAAGTTTAGCGGTAATATTAAATATTCTAAAAGATGCTAATTTGAATTTGACAAAAATTCAATCTTTGCCAATAATAGAAATCCCATGGAAATATTCATTTTTTATAGACATAACTTATGACTTAGTTGATAGTTTAGAAAAAGCATTAAAGTTAATTTATCAAAAGTCGGAATCTCTAAAAGTTTTAGGAATATATCAAAATAATATAAATGATTAAAGGCTCAAATAGATTAAATACAGTACAAGAATACTATTTCTCAAAAAAATTAAGAGAGGTGGCTAGACTGATAAAGTTAGGAAAACCTATTATTAATATGGGGATTGGTAGTCCAGATTTATTTCCATCAAAATCTGTTATTAATATTTTAAAAAAAAGCTTAGCAGACCAAACTGCTCATAAATATCAAAGTTATCAGGGTTTAATAGAGCTTAGAGAAGCAATTTCTAAATTTTATTTGAAATTTTTTGGTGTGCAATCAAACCCTGTTAATGAAGTATTACCTCTTATGGGTTCGAAAGAAGGGATTATGCATATATCTTTGGCGTTTTTAAACTCAGGTGATGAAGTTTTGATTCCTAACCCTGGTTATCCAACATATTCATCCGTGACTAGATTAGTCGAAGCAAAACCTATTTTCTATGATCTAAATAAAGAAAACAATTGGTTTCCAAATTTATTAGATTTAGAAAAAAAAGACTTGTCCAAAGCGAAAATTATGTGGATTAATTATCCTCATATGCCTACAGGATCTTCAGCAACTACAAATCAACTTAATGAGTTAGTTAAGTTCTCCAAAAAATACAAAATCTTATTAATCAATGACAACCCATATAGTTTAATTTTAAATAATGATTTTGTTAGCTTATTGTCTATAAAAAATGCAAAAGAGAATTGTATGGAATTAAATTCATTAAGTAAAGCTTTTAATCTTTCCGGCTGGAGAGTTGGAATGTTATTGAGCTCAGAAGAAAATATTTCAAAAGTATTAAAGATTAAAAGTAATATGGATTCAGGTATGTTTTATGGAATTCAAAAAGGTGCTATAGAAGCACTTAATTCAGATAAAAAATGGTTTGATAATTTAAATGATATTTACAAAAAAAGAAGAAAATTAGTTTGGGAACTTGCCACTATTTTAAAATGTAAATTTGATAAAAAGTCTAAGGGTTTATTTGTTTGGGCTAAACTTCCAAAGGGGATAAGTAGTTCCGAAAAATTTATAAATAATATTTTATTAGTAAATAATGTTTTTATTGCACCAGGAACAATTTTTGGCACTAATGGAGAGGGTTATATTAGATTTTCTTTATGCGTTGAAGAAAAAAATATTGAGGAAGCCATTAAAAGATGTAAAAAATGAAATTAGCTATAGTAGGATTAGGTTTAATGGGAGGATCTTTTGCCTTAGATTTTAGATCAATATATCCAAAATCCAAAATATATGGTTTAGATTCTAATAAGGAAAATCAAAAAATAGCTATTGATTTAGGTCTTATAGATGAGTTAATTGAAATAGAAAAAATATCAATAGCTGATGTCATCCTTGTGTCAATTCCGGTAGATAAATCTTTATTAGTTTTGCCTAAAATTTTAGATTTAGTTAATGGTGAAACATTAGTTTTTGATGTAGGCTCAACAAAAGGTCCAGTTTGTAAAGCATTATTTAATCATCCAAAAAGAGGAAATTTTTTAGCTACTCACCCAATGGCCGGAACAGAATTTTCGGGTCCAAATGCCGCTTTAAAAGACCTTTATTTTAATAAAACCAACATACTTTGTGAAAAGGATAAGACAAATAGTAATGTTTATAAAAAAGCATTAATGATATTTGAACTTCTAAATATGAATATTTTATATATGGATCCAGAACCTCACGATATGCATGTAGCTTATGTTTCACATTTATCGCATATAAGTTCTTTTATGCTTGGAAAAACTGTAATTGAAAAAGAAAAAAACGAAAAAAATATTTTTGATTTGGCTGGTAGTGGATTTGAGTCTACCGTTAGATTAGCTAAAAGTTCACCAGAGACATGGACTCCAATTTTTTTACAGAATAAAAAAAACTTAGTTATTGCTATTGAAGAGTATGTATCGAATTTAAATAACTTAAAAGAAATAATTAAAGAAAATAATGATTCTAGTTTGTCATTAATTTTAAATAATACAAATAGAATTAAAGAAATATTAACAATTTCAAACACTGAAAATGAAAAATAAGAAAGAAATGAGAAATTGGCTAGATGATTTTAAATTAAATCATCCTTTGGTAATCGCAGGACCATGTAGTGCTGAAACTGAGGAACAAGTTCTGAAAATCGCACATGATTTAAAGAATACAGACGTTTCAGTTTATAGGGCTGGAATATGGAAACCACGAACAAGACCAGGTATGTTTGAAGGAGTTGGAGCAATGGGATTAAAATGGTTAGAAAAAGTAAAAAAAGAGACAGGTCTTTTAACCGCAACAGAAGTTGCTAATGCAAATCACGTAAAGCTTGCATTGGAACATAATATAGATATTTTATGGATTGGGGCGAGATCTACAGTAAGTCCATTTATAGTTCAAGAAATTGCTGATGCATTGGAAGGAACCGATAAAATTATTTTAGTAAAAAATCCTGTAAATCCAGATTTATCTCTTTGGTTAGGTGGAATAGAAAGATTGTATAGTGCTAATATTAAAAAATTGGGAGTTATTCATAGAGGTTTTTCGACATACGAAAAAACAAAATATAGAAATAATCCAGAGTGGCAATTACCAATTGAATTGCAAAACAGATTTCCAGACTTACCCTTAATCTGTGATCCATCTCATATAGCCGGAAGAAGAGATATTTTACAAGATATTTCTCAGACCGCTCTTGATTTAAATTTTGACGGATTGATGATTGAAACTCACATAGATCCTGACAAAGCATGGAGTGATGCAGCTCAACAAATCAAACCTGAAGTTTTAGTAAAAATGATGGAAGATTTAAAAATAAGAAAAGTGACAAATAATGAAGTTGATTATAAAAACAGTTTAAACACTCTTAGGACCCAGATAGACCTTATTGATTATGGTTTATTAGACACTCTTGGAAAAAGAATGAAAGTTGCTATCGATATAGGAAAACTTAAGAAGAAAAAAAATGTTGCAGTTTTACAAACTAAAAGATGGAATGAGATTTTAGGTAAAATGATTTTAGATGGAGAAGAAAAAGGGTTGAGTGAAGAGTTTATTTTAAGAATGTTTAAAGCTATTCATCAAGAATCAATAAATCATCAAAAAAAAGTTATTAATAGTTAAAGAATGACAGGGACAGTTTATAAATCAACCGGAAATTTGTATTCAGTTCACACTGATTCTGGAGAGGTTTATAAATGTAATATTAAAGGTAAATTCCGGTCCTTTGGAATTAAAAGTACAAATCCAATTGCGGTTGGAGATACAGTTTTTTTTGAAATAATAGATAAAAAGCAATCTAGTGGAATAATTTATGAAATTGAAAACAGGAAAAATTATATAATTAGAAAATCAGTTAATTTATCAAAGCTTTCACATATAATTGCTTCTAATATTGATTGTTGTTTTTTATTTGTAACCCCAAGTAATCCAATCACATCCTCTGTATTTATTGACAGAATTTTGGTAGCTACTAAATCTTTTGGAATAGAAACTATTATATTATTTAATAAAATAGATATATATTCAAAAAACGATATTAAACACATAAACTATCTAAAAAATATTTATGTTAAAATTGGATATAAGTGTCTAGATATTTCAGTTTTAAAAGATATCAATATCACTAAAGTTAAGGATATAATGAAAAATAAAATTTCTATTTTCACAGGACATAGTGGGGTCGGAAAATCTAGTCTTGTAAATCTTTTAGATCCAAATTTAAATTTAAAAACAGCGAAAATTTCAGAACAAAACGAACAAGGTCAACATACCACTACTTTTGCAGAAATGTTTAATTTAAATTTTGGGGCTAAAATTATTGATAGTCCAGGAATTAAAGGATTTGGGTTAATTGATATTGAAAAAAACGAGTTAGGAGATTATTTTTCCGAATTTATATTATTTAAAGAAGATTGTAAGTTTAATAATTGTCTACATGAAAACGAACCAAACTGTGCGGTAAAACTAGCTGTGAATAGTGGAATAATTTCTGAATCTAGATATAAAAGTTATTTAAGTATGTTGGTTAATGAAGATAAAAATTATAGAACAGATTTTTGGAACTAATGAGAGTAATTATTCAAAGAGTTAATAAAGCTAGTGTTGAAGTTGAAAATTCCATCGTTTCTTCTATTGGTAAAGGAATGGTTGTCCTATTAGGTATAGAAAACGAAGACAATCAAAATGACATAGACTGGATTTCAAATAAAATATCTCAATTAAGAATTTTTGATGATCAAAAAAAGGTTATGAATAATTCTATAACTGATATAAATGGAGAAATGATTATAATCAGTCAGTTTACGCTTCATGCGTCTACTAAAAAAGGAAATAGGCCATCTTATATAAAAGCAGCTAAAAGTGAAATTGCTAAAAAAATATATAATAAATTTTTACTTTCTGTTGAAAGTAAAATAAATAATAAACCAAAAGCTGGAATTTTTGGGGCAGATATGTTAGTTAAAATCGATAATAATGGACCAGTGACTATTTTTATCGATTCAAAAAACAAAGAATAGTAAAGTAAAAAAAATGGGACTAAAAAAATTACAAAAAGAAGTAGATGTTTGGATAAACGAATACGGAGTTCGTTATTTTGATCCACTAACTAATATGGCTCAACTTACGGAAGAAGTCGGTGAGGTAGCTAGAATAATTGCCAGACGATATGGAGAACAATCTGAAAAAGATTCAGATAAAAATAAAAATTTAGCTGAAGAATTATCAGATGTTTTATTTGTCGTTTTATGTTTAGCTAATCAAACAAATTGTGATTTAGAAGCAGCTTTTAAGGAAAAATTAAAATTAAAAATTGAAAGAGATTTAATTAGACATCAAAATAACCCTAAACTAAAAAAATAGAAATGAGTTTTTTAGTTGAACATCCAAATAGTGAAATTAATAATTCTTTTAACATTTCGGGTTCTAAAAGTGAATCAAATAGATTACTTATTCTAAAATCTCTTTTAAATAATTTAAAGATTAAGAATATTTCAGATTCAGATGACACTATTTCATTACAACATGGTCTTAACTCAAAATCTGGTTTAGTAAATGTTCATCATGCAGGAACAGCTATGCGTTTTTTGACTGCATATTTTTCCGTTCAAGATGGGGAATGTTATGAAATATCTGGTTCACAAAGAATGCATGAAAGGCCTATAGGAGTTTTGGTTAATGCGCTTAACGACTTGGGGGCTGAAATAAAATACATTGGTAAAAAAGGTTATCCTCCATTAAAAATAAAGGGAAAAAAATTTAATAAATTTGAAGTATCTCTTGATGCAAATATTAGTAGTCAGTATATATCAGCACTAATCTTAATAGCTCCTAGTCTAGAAAAAGGATTAGTGATCAATTTATTAGGGGATATAACATCTAAACCTTATGTAAAAATGAGTTTAGGTTTATTAAAAAGAATTGGTATAGATTTTTCATTTAAAAAGAACAAGATTTCTATAAAACCGATTCAAAATCAACAAAATAGTATTCATTATGTTGAATCAGACTGGAGTTCAATTTCTTATTTTTATAGTATTGTAGCTTTATCCAATGAATCAAATCTCAATATTGGTTCGTTTTTTTCTGATTCACTTCAAGGCGACAGAGCTTTAATTAAAATCTATAAGAGATTAGGGGTTCAAACTTTTTTTAATAAAAATATTATAAATTTAAAAAAAGATAAAAATTTTAAGTTACCTAAAAAACTAACTTTTCAATTAAATGATACACCAGACTTAGCTCAAACTATAGCTGTTACTTGTTTTGGATTAGGTATTTCTTGTGATTTATATGGCCTTAAAACTTTAAAAATAAAAGAAACCGATCGGTTGTTAGCTTTGAAAAATGAGTTAGTGAAATTGGGAGCAAATGTGGAAATAACTAATGAAAGTATTCATTTAAAAAAATCAAAAACAATTAATTCAAAAATTAAGATAGATACATACGCTGATCATCGAATGGCAATGGCATTCGCCCCTTTAGCTATTATTAAGCCTATTATAATTAACGATCCTACGGTAATATCTAAATCTTTTCCTTCCTTTTGGACACTTTTACGTAAATTAAATTTTGAAATATCAGAGTATTAGTACAATTATATACGATTTAACTTGACTTTGCTACCTCCAGGAGTGTATATTTGCACTTTTAAATTTATAAACATGAAATTATCTCATTTTCAATTTGATTTACCACCAAAGTTACTAACTCAATATCCCTCTGATCATCGAGATGAATCTAGATTAATGGTTCTTGATAAAAAGAAAGAGACTATTGAGCATAAAACTTTTAAAGATGTAGCTAGTTATTTTGATGAAGGGGACACATTCGTTTTTAACAACACAAAAGTTTTTCCTGCAAGATTGATGGGAAATAAAGAAAAAACAGGAGCAAGAATAGAAGTATTTCTACTCAGAGAATTAAGTGATGAACAAAGATTATGGGATGTTTTAGTAGATCCGGCAAGAAAAATAAGAATTGGAAATAAGCTTTATTTTGGAGATGATGATAGTTTAGTAGCTGAGGTGATTGATAATACTACATCTAGAGGAAGGACATTAAGGTTTTTATATGACGGATCTTATGAGGAATTTCGTAAAGCTCTTTTCTTACTAGGTCAAACTCCTTTGCCAAAATATATTGAAAGGGAAGAAGAGGATTTTGACAGAGAAAGGTTTCAAACAATATACGCAAAACATGAGGGTGCTGTAGCCGTTCCAGCTGCTGGAATGCATTTTTCAAGACACCTATTAAAAAGACTAGAAATTAAAGGCATTAACATAGCAGAATTAACTTTACACATTGGTCTTGGAACTTTTAATCCCGTTGAAGTGGAAGATCTTTCTAAACATAAAATGGATTCTGAAGAACTGTTCATTAATCAAAAAGCTTGTGACATAGTTAATAATGCTAAAAAAAACAAAAAAAGAATATGCGCCGTGGGAACCACATCCATGAAAGGATTGGAATCTTCAGTATCTTCTTTTAAAACTTTAAATCCATATTCAGGATGGACCCATAAATTTATTTTTCCACCTTATAAATTTAATTTAGCAGATTCTATGATTACAAATTTTCATAATCCTAAATCTACTTTATTGATGACGGCTTCTGCGTTTGGAGGATATGATTTCGTTAAAGAAGCTTATCAAGTTGCTATTAAAGAAAAATATAATTTTAATACTTATGGTGACGCAATGTTAATTATATAAATAAAATGAAAAAAGACATACGTTCTTTAAGTCTTAAAGAGTTATGTTCTTTTTTTGAATCTAACAATTACCCTTCTTTTAGAGGGAAACAAGTCTATAATTGGCTCTGGAACAAGTCATGCTTCTCATTTGAAGAGATGACTAATATTTCATTAGAGCTAAGAGATGTGTTAGAAAAAGAGTTTGTTATTAATCACATTAAAATAGATGACATCCAAAAAAGTAATGACGGTACTATTAAAAATGCTGTCAAACTATTTGATAAACTTTTAGTTGAATCAGTATTAATTCCTGTAAAAAATAGAACTACAGCTTGTATTTCAAGTCAAGTTGGTTGTAGTTTAGATTGTGAATTCTGCGCAACCTCTAGATTAAAAAGAATGCGTAATTTAAATCCTGATGAAATTTTTGATCAAGCTTCTACTATCAATCTTCAAAGTAAACTTTATTATAACCGACCAATTTCAAATATAGTTTTTATGGGCATGGGAGAACCCTTGTTAAATTATAAAAACTTAATCCTTGGAATAGAGAAAATAACCAGTAAGGACGGTTTAGGGATGTCTCCAAAACGAATAACCGTATCAACATCTGGAATCTCCAAATTAATTATAAAAATGGCAGATAATGATGCTAAATTCAATCTGGCTGTATCATTGCATTCTGCTATTGAGCAAACTCGTAACAAAATAATGCCTTTTTCTAAAAAATTCCCTTTAGATGAATTATTAGATGCTGTAAAATATTGGAATAAAAAAACGGGGAAAATTGTTACCTATGAATATATTGTTTGGAAAGACATTAATGATGATATGCAGCACATAAATGCCTTGGTACAGTATTGTAAATCTTCTCCTTCTAAGGTAAATTTGATTCAGTACAATAAGACCGATAACCCCTTTTTTGTTGCAGCTGACGATAAAATAATTAATAATTACATCTCTGAACTAGAAAAAAATAGAATTCCTGTTACAATAAGAAAATCTAGAGGAAAAGATATTGATGCGGCTTGCGGACAACTTGCTAATAAGCTGACAAATTAATATTTACTTTATATGAATTGTATATTTAGTATATGAAAGAAATCGAAAAAATTAAATTTCCTATTAAAAAAGAAATGGAACTTTTTGAAGGAAAGTTTTTAAAATCGATGAATTCAAATGTTCCATTGTTAAACAGAATAACTCATTATGTAGTAAACAGAAAGGGAAAGCAAATGAGACCAATGTTTGTTTTTTTAACTGCTAAAATGCTCTCAAATGGAAAAATAAATGAAAAAGTTTTCAGAGCAGCTTCAGTAATAGAATTAATTCATACGGCAACTTTAGTTCATGATGATGTTGTAGACTCAAGCAACATGAGAAGAGGATTCTTTTCATTAAACGCCCTATGGAAAAATAAAATAGCGGTTTTGGTTGGAGATTTTTTATTATCAAAAGGGATGCTTTTATGTATTGATAATGATGATTTTGATCTTTTGAAATTGATTTCAAAGTCTGTTAAAGATATGAGTCAGGGTGAACTTTTACAAATTGAAAAAGCTAGAAGATTGGATATTGATGAAGAAACATATTTTGAGATTGTTAGAAAAAAAACAGCTTCTTTGATTTCTTCATGTTGCGCATTGGGTGCGGCAGCATCTGGCGTTTCAGAAAATAAAATAGACAAACTTGCAAGTTTTGGAGAAAAAATAGGAGTAGCTTTTCAGCTAAAGGATGATTTATTTGATTATGGTGATAAAAAAATTGGAAAGCCACTAGGAATTGATTTAAAAGAAAAAAAATTAACTCTCCCAATAATATATTCTTTAAATAATTCTTCCAATTCAAAAAAAAGATGGCTTATCAATTGTATAAAAAATCACAATAATGATAAAAAAGTTATTCAAGAAGTTATTCTATATGTTAAAGAAACAGGAGGGATTGATTATACAATTTCTAAACTTAAGCTATTTCAAAAAGAAGCGCTAAACGATCTTTATGAATTTCCAGATAACCATTATAAAGAAAGTTTAATTGAACTAGTCAATTATGTAATAGAAAGAGAATATTGATTTTTTCTTAATATGTTTTAAAAATGTATTTAAAAACATTTTTTTTATTTAAATTCAAAAGAATATTTAAACTAATATTTTGATATCTAAAAACACTATAGATAAGGTTTTTGAGCAGTCAAGAGTAGAGGAAGTTATAGGTGACTTTGTGCAATTAAAAAAAACTGGATCAAATTATAAAGCACTAAGCCCTTTCTCTAATGAGAAAACCCCAAGCTTTGTTGTTTCTCCAGTCAAGCAAATTTGGAAAGATTTTAGTAGTGGAAAGGGAGGTAACTCTGTTGCTTTTTTAATGGAGCATGAACACTTTACTTATCCTGAGGCCATAAAATATTTAGCTAGAAAATATAATATTGAAATTGAAGAGACTCAATTAAATAACGAAGACAAAGAAAAAGCAAGTGAAAGAGAAAGTTTGTATATAGTTTCCGAATTTGCAAAAGATTTTTATAAAAAAACTCTTGTAGATTCTAATGAGGGTCGTACAATTGGTCTTTCTTATTTTCAAGAAAGGGGTTTTTCAAATGATACAATCAACAATTTTGATTTAGGTTTTTCACCAAAAGAAATTAGTTATTTTTCTAAAAATGCTTTAAAAAAAGGTTACGACAAGAGTTTTTTAGAAAAAACAGGACTTTCTATTTTTCATAACAATAAAATTATTGATAGGTTTAGGGGGAGAGTTATTTTTCCTATTCACAGTATGTCAGGAAGAGTTTTAGGTTTTGGAGCAAGGATTCTTAATAGCGAACTAAAAATAGCCAAATATTTAAATTCCCCTGAAAGTCTTATCTACAATAAAAGCAAGGTTTTATATGGAATTTATTATGCTAAGCAAGACATAGCTAAACTAGACAATTGCTACATAGTAGAAGGATATACTGATGTAATTCAACTACACCAGAAAGGAATAAAAAATGTTGTATCCTCCTCAGGAACCGCTTTGACCAATGATCAAATAACATTGATTAGAAGATTAACTTCTAATATTACAATGTTGTATGACAGTGATAAAGCAGGAGTTAATGCTACTTTAAGAGGAGTAGATATGATTTTGTCAGCTGGAATGAACGTTAGTATATGTGCTTTTCCTGAAGGTCAGGATCCAGATAGTTTTAGCCAAGAACGAAGTTTCGAAGAAATAGAGGATTTTCTAAATAAAAACTCACAAGATTTTATTCAATTTAAAGCTTCAATTTTAGCAAATAAAAGTACAGATGATCCTATTTTAAAAGCGAAAACGATTAATGAAATAGTTACAAGTATTTCAACAATTCCGGACAGAATTAAGCAAGAAATATATGTAAAACACTGCTCTAAAATCATGGATGTTTCAGAGGATGTTTTATTTAATTCATTAGCTCAACGTAATAAAAGTGAAATTTCTTATTTAAACAAGAAAAAGGTTGCAAAAATTCAAAAAACTCCAAAGAACATAAAAATTGATATTTTATTTGAGTTAGAAAAAAAAATCATTGAAATATTATTGCTTTACGGATACAAAAAAGAAAAGTTTGAAGAAATTATATTAAAAAATGATAATAGCGGTGAAATTATCATGGAACCTACTATTGTTGAGTCTTTAGTTTATGAAAAAATATTTTTGGATTTACAACAGGATGAGGTTGAATTTACAAACGAATCTTTTAAGGTTCTTTATAAAAAAATAATAAATGAACTTCAAAAAAATGGAAAATTAGTTTTAGATGTATTTTTAAATAGTTTAGATCATGATTTGTCTAATCATGTAGCTTCAATTTTAATGAACGAAGATAGGTACCAACTTCACGATTGGTTTAGTAAGGATATTGTAGTTAAAGATAAAAAAAAGGTAATTTCTCAGTTAGTTTCTGAAACAATACTTAGTCTGAGAACTTATTTAATTAATGAAAAAGTTAAAGAACTTCAAGAAGAAATACAAAAGCAGTCAAAGGATAATAATGAAATATTAGAAGAAATTACAGATTATTATAAGTTAAAATCTTTATTATCAAAAAAGCTTAACAGAGTATTGTGATTTATCTCAATTCGTCAGGAACTAGATAAATTGGAATAGGACTCATTTTATGAATATTTTGTTTGTTGAATTTATTTAAAATTTCAAAAACTTCTTTATTTCTACCTGTAAATTCAAAAGATTTTTTACCAAAATCTTTTTCTTTCATTGCCCATTCTAATTCTTGATATGTTGCACCAATTTGATCTTCGTCTGTCCTCTCATCATCCCACAGACCATCTGTAGGTTTTGCCGTAATGATATCATCAATAATTCCTAATTCTTTAGCTATTTCAAATACTTCAGTCTTATATAGATCTGCAATAGGGCTAATGTCAACTCCACCATCTCCGTACTTTGTATAGAAACCAATTCCAAAATCTTCTACTTTATTTCCAGTTCCAGAAACTAAACTACTATTAAGCCCAGCAAAATAATATAAGGTTGTCATTCTTAATCTTGATCTTGAGTTAGCTAGAGATAATAAATTGTTTTTATTAGAACTTATTTCAATAGAATCTTGAAATGAATTAAACACTTCACTTAAATCAATTGATTTGAAAGAAACATTATTGTATTTTTCTTTTAGCCATTTCATATGTTTTAATGCTCTATTGTGCTCATCTTTACTTTGATGTATTGGAAGATCTAGACATAAAACGGGTAATCCTGTTCTTGCACATAGAGTTGACGTTACCGCTGAATCTACTCCTCCAGAAACTCCAACTACAAAACCACTAGTTATTGACTTTATCGAGTAATTTGTTAACCAGTTTGTTATGTTTTCAATAATTTTTTTTGAATTCATTTATAAAAATATTATTTGTAATTGAAATTATTGATTTAGATTATATTAAGTTTATCACTTATATTTAAAGAAAAACAAAATTAACTGTTTTATGATTGATTATAAAATTTATAAACTTTTTTTATGTTATTTTTTAATTATTTGTTTTGGATGTGAGTCAAAACTCCCAAAAGAGGATTTGCTTATTCATCGTTTTGAAAATGAATTTTACAATTCTAATGAAGATAATCTTCAATTATTAATCAATAAATATCCATATTTATTTCCCAATCAATTTCCAACAGAAAATTGGAAATCTTTTTTAAAAGATTCTACTAGGCTTAATGTCTTTAGAGAATCTTCAAAAGTCTTTAATGATTTTAGTACTACTAATAAAGAGATATCTAAAGTGTTTATAAAATTTAAAGAAATTTTTCCTGAGTTCATATATCCAAAAGTAATTACACTCAACTCTCAGTCTGAATACGAAAATCGTATTATATACGCAGACTCTTTATTGTTAATTTCACTTGATTCTTATTTAGGCAGAAATTTTTATCCAGATTTACCAGATTATATTTCCTCTGTTATGACAAAAGAATATATCTTAAATGACATTGCTGAAAAAATATCTAAAAATTTTATGCAAAAATCAAGTGATAGAACTCTAGTGGGTGAAATGATATATCATGGTAAAATTTTGTATTTAAATAAGTATTTGACCCCTTTTAATGAAGAGTATTTAATTTTTCATTCAAGCCGAAATAAGATTAAATGGGCTGAAGAAAATGAATTTAATATTTGGAGTTTTTTTATTGAAAATGATTTTTTGTTTAACACTAGTAATAGTTTGAAATCACGATTTATTTCTTTCGCACCTTTTTCAAAATTTAATCTCGATATAGATAAAAATTCCCCTGGAAGTATCGGCAAATGGATAGGCTACAAAATCGTAACTTCGTACATGAAGAATAATAATAATGATTTAAAAAATTTATTAAAAGAAGATTATTATCAAATCTTTACAAAATCAAAATATAAACCAATAAAAAAATGAAAAAGACTCGTATATCATTTGATGTAGAATTAGATGACAATAAGGTGCCAGAAAAAATAGAATGGTCAGCTCCTGACGGAGGAGTTGCTAAAGAGAAATCCAAAGCTGTATTTTTATCTGTTTGGAATCACAATAAACAAGAAACGTTGAAAATTGATTTGTGGACTAAGGACATGCCTTTGGATCAAATGAATGTTTTTTTTCATCAAACATTGGTCAGTATGAGTGAAACTTTTTTTAAAGCTACACAAAACGAAAAAATGACAGATTCTTTTAAGCAGTTTTGTGAATATTTTGCTGAGAACCTAAAGGTTCAGTCTCCTACAAATCATAGTTCGGAATAAATTAAGTTTAAAATTTCTTCTCTTCCTTTTTTTGTTTTTGAAGAACTAACGATAAATTCAGGATAAATCTTAATTTTAGTAAATATACCTTCAATATAGTTTTTAGCCTTGTTTTCTTTTTGAGTAACTTTTAACTTGTCCTCTTTTGTAAAAATTATTTTAAAATTTATGTTATTGATATTTAGCCAGTTCATGAATTCTATATCAATTTTTTGAGGGTCAAGTCTAATGTCAATTAACAAAAATGTTCTTGTGATTTTATTTCTGTTGGTAAAATAGTCTACTATAATCTTTTCAATTTTTCTTTTTTCTTTTTTAGAAATCTTAGCATAACCATACCCTGGAAGATCAACTAAATACCAATTATTATTTATTAAAAAATGATTAATTAATAATGTTTTTCCTGGGTTTCCAGAAATCTTGGCTAGTTTTTTATTTTTGGTAAGCATATTTATTAAGGATGACTTTCCTACATTAGATCTGCCAATAAATGCAAATTCTGGAGTATCATTCTTTGGACAGTCAATAGTTGTTGAACTACTTTTAATAAAGTTACTAGATTTAATGATCATGGCTAAAAATTTTTCTCAGCAAACCATTTTTTAATAATAACATTAAACTCATCGGGATGTTCCATCATTGGTGCGTGCCCACATTTTTTAACCCAGTATAATTCTGAGTTTGGAAGTAATTTGTTGAATTCTTTAGCTACTTCAGGTGGTGTTACTTTATCGTTTTCTCCCCATATTAACGCTGTAGGTATTTTGATATTTGGAAGATCTTTTGACATATTATGACGTATTGCACTTTTAGCCATTGCTAAAATTCTTATTACTTTTCCTCTGTCATTTACCGATTCAAATACTTCATCTACCACTTCTTTAGTAGCTATACTGTTAGAATAGAAAACATCTTCTGTCTTTTTTTTAATAAAATTATAATCTCCTCTTTTGGGGTATGTGTCTCCCATCGCGTTTTCATAGAGTCCAGAGCTCCCAGTTAAAACTAAAGCCTTGGTTTGTTTTGGATAAAGTTTAGCATGTAAAAGTCCTACATGTCCTCCTAAAGAATTTCCAACTAAAATTACTTCATCTAATTTTAAAAATTTTATAAAATTATTAATAAATTTTGCAAAGTATTTTACATTAGTATTCAGAATTGAGGTACTGTATATAGGTAGTTCAGGCATAAATAATTGATAACCTAACTTTGGAAAGTGAGAGATAAACCCCTCAAAATTTCCAAGACCTCCCATTAACCCATGTAAGATTATAATTGGCTTTCCTTCTCCAGCAGTTAAGTATTTAAAGCCTTCTTTTTCAATATGTTTTTTTTTTATCATTCTAAAATAATCTAATATACGAATATAACTATTTATAATTTTTGATTTTTTATTTATTAATTTTTTAAAACATTACCTGTTTAAATTATTGTTAATCAAATGTTTATGCTTATTTAATTTTCTTTAAATTAATTTATCAACAAAGTGGGTAAAAGTGGGTAAAAGTGGTAAAATTTCAATATATTTGAGTTAATACACAAAAATAAATAGTGATTAATTTAATTGGAACATATGAGTGTAAAGCAGATGTTAAAGGACGTCTTTTGTTGCCTATTTCTATAAAGAGGCAATTAGGCGACCAATTAAACGAATGCTTTATTTTAAAAAGATCTGTTTTCCAACCCTGTTTAGAGTTACATCCTTATGCAGAATGGAAATCTACAATGGATAAAGTCAATAAATTAAATAGATTTTTAAAAAAAAATAATGATTTCATTCGTATGTATACAGCAGGGGTTAGGATTGTAGATTTAGATAGTAATGGAAGAATTTTAATTCCAAAAGATTTATTAAAATTACATTTTTCTAAAAATAATCTTGTCCTTACTTCCGCTATAAATATGATTGAAATTTGGGATAAAAATCTTTATGAAAAAGTAATTAATGATTCTGAAATAGACTTTGCTGAATTATCCGAAAAAGTAATGGGAAATCAAATAGATGATGTATCATAATCCAGTAATGCTAGAGGAATCTATCGATTGCCTTGAGCTTAAAGAGGATGGTATTTATGTTGATTTGACTTTTGGAGGAGGAGGACACTCAAAAGCAATTTTAAATTTTTTAAGTGATAAAGGAAAGTTATTAGCCTTTGACCAAGACCTAGATGCAATTGAAAATAAAATTTCAGACAATAGGCTTTTGTTGATTAATCAAAACTTTAAATTTTTAAAACAGAATTTAAATTATCATGGATATCCGATGGTTGATGGTGTGTTAGCAGATTTAGGAGTTTCGTCTTATCAATTTGATAAACCTGACAGAGGATTTTCGATTAGACATGAGTCTAAATTAGATATGCGAATGAATAAAAATGGAGAATTAACTGCATCTGATATTTTAAATAATTATTCTGAATGTGAATTGTCAAAAATATTTTATGACTATTCGGATATCAGAAATTCCAGATCAATTGCAAAATTGATTGTCGAAAAAAGAAATGTAGATAAAATACTTTCAACCGAACAGTTTAATAAAATATTAGATCCATTTCTATCAAAAGGGTATGAAAACAAAACGCTAGCTAAAATTTACCAAGCATTAAGAATTGAAGTTAATGATGAAATAGGAGTTTTAAAACAATTATTATCTCAGTTGCCAGACGTAATTAAAAAAGGAGGAAAAATGGTAATAATAACTTATCATTCGGTGGAAGACAGACTAGTAAAAAGATTTATTCAAAATGGTTGTTTTGAATCAGAACCATTAAAAGATGATTTTGGTAATTACAAATTACCTTTTAAAAAGTCGTTTAAGTTTAAGGCTCCAACTAAAAAAGAAACAAACAAGAATAGTAGGTCAAGAAGTGCTAAACTAAGATCAGCTGAAAGAATATGAATAGCATAAACAAAATTATTTTAGGAAATTTTTTAATTGAAGAAGGTTCTATAAGGAACTGGAGATTTGTGATATTTCTTTTTATAATGGCAATTATAATGATTTTTTCTTCCCATTTAGTTGATAAAAAAATAATATCAATAAGTGATTTCAAAAATGAGATTTCTGTTTTAGAAAGTGAGTTTTTAGAAAACAGAAAAAGTGTTATGAAGTTAAAAATGGAATCAAATGTTGTATCGTTAATGAAAGAAAGAAAAATAAAAAGTTCAAAAAAACCTCCTAAAAAAATAATTATAAATTAATGTTAACTAATCAAAAACAATTTTTATACAGGTTATATTTTGTTGCTAGTATTCTAGTCGTTTTGGGTTTAGGTATCGGATATAGAATTTTTGATATTCAATTTTTAGATGGCGAAAAGTATAGAAATTTAGCTAAAGAAAAAACAGTTAAAAATTTTATAATATCTCCTAAAAGAGGAAATATATATTCAGATGATGGAAGCTTATTGGCTTCTTCATCTACTAACTACGATATATACTTTGATGCAGTAACTGTTTCCAATAGAAATTTTAATAAATACATTAATCCACTTTCAAAAGCATTGTCTAAACAATTCAATAAACCCTCAGAACATTTTAAAAATTCTTTAAAAATTGCAAAAAAAAGAAATAAGAGATATCATCTAATTGCAAGAGATATATCAATAAATGTTTTAAATGATATTAAAAAAATGCCTTTGTTTGAAATGGGAGGAATTAAAGGTGGTTTGATTATTGAAAAAAAATTATTAAGAGAATATCCTTTAGGTAAAATAGCAGAAAGAACAATAGGTTATGAAAGAAAAAATACAAAAGATATATACGTTGGTGTTGGCTTAGAGCATGCATTTGGGGAGATATTAAGAGGAAAAAATGGTTCTCAGTTAATGCAAAAAATATCGAATGGAAAATGGAAGCCTATTGATAGCTCAGGAAAAATAATTCCAAAGGCAGGATTAGATATAGTTAGTACAATCAATGTTGATTTTCAAGATATAGCTCATCATTCACTTTTAGGTCAGTTAGAGAAATTTGAAGCTGACCATGGGTCAGTTGTTGTAATGGAAACAAAAACTGGAGCAATTAAAGCTATTTCTAATTTAGGAAGAACTTCCGAAGGAAAATATTACGAAAAATTAAATTATGCGGTCGGAGAATCTCATGAACCAGGGTCAACTTTTAAATTAATGTCAATGATAGCTGCTCTTGAAGATAAAGTTATTGATTCCTCAACTCTAATAGATACCAAAAATGGAATACTTTCTTTTTATGGAAGTAAAGTTAGAGATTCTAAAAAAGGCGGTTATGGAAAAATAACTGCAAATGATGTATTTAAGTTTTCATCTAACACAGGAATTGTAGATATAGTTACTCGTGGATACGCTAAAGACCCTAAAAAATTCTCAGATAGATTATATAATATGGGTTTAAACTCTTTACTGAATTTATCTATTAAGGGAGAGGGTAAACCTAAAATACCTCATCCAAAAGATAAAAGTTGGAGTGGACTTTCATTACCGTGGATGGCATACGGTTATGGTGTTGAGCTTACTCCAATTCAAATATTAGCATTTTATAACGCGGTTGCTAACGAAGGAGAATTACTTAAACCAATTTTTGTAAATAAATCGAGCTATTATAACTTAAATAATAATATTACGAAGAAAATTGTATTAAACCCTTCAATTTGTTCAAAAGAAACTTTAGCAAAAGTAAAGTTAATGATGGAGAGTGTAGTTAATGAAGAAGGAGGAACGGCACATAATATAAAATCAGATGCATTTATGATTGCTGGAAAAACAGGTACTTGTCAGGTAGATTATAATACAGATAATGTACAATATATATCAACTTTTGTTGGATATTTCCCTGCAGATAAACCAAAATATTCATGTATTGTAGTGATTCATAAACCAAATAAAAATAAAGGTTATTATGGTTCAACTGTTGCAGCCCCGGTATTTAAAAAAATTGCTGAAAAACTATATTCAATAACTCCTCAACTTAAAGCTGAATTTACTTGGAATGAAATCTTAAAAAGTAAATCAAAAATTAATGAATTAAAAATAGAATCATCTAAAAATGAGATTATAGACCTTAAAGGTAAAAACTTTAATGAGGTTTTGCCTATGCTGGAAAATTTAGGATTTTATGTTGAATATAAAGGGAAAGGATTGATTATTAAAAAATATAATATCATTAAAAATTCAAATATTAAAAAGATCATTTTAGAATTATCATGAAGCTTTTAAAAGACATATTATACAAAGTTAGTATTGATTCGGTAGTAGGGTCTACAGAAATTAATATTAATAAAATAGAATTCAATTCTTTAAAAATTTCTAAAAACGATTTGTTTGTAGCTATCACTGGAAATAATTTAGATGGCAAGAAATTTATCTCAATGGCTATTGAAAAGGGAGCGAAAGTTATACTATGTGATGAATTACCTATTGATATATCTATTAAAATTACATATATCAAAGTTAAAGATGTAAGAGAATCGTTGGCTTTAATTTGTGCAAATTATTATGATAATCCGTCAAGAAAATTAAAACTTATTGGAATAACCGGAACAAATGGTAAAACAACCACCGCTAATTTAATGTTTCAATTATTTAGCTTGTTTGATTATAAAGTTGGTTTAATTTCAACCAATAAAATTATTATTGGTAATAAAAAAATAAAATCTCATTTAACAACTCCTGATCCACTAACACTTAATAAGGTTTTGCATAAAATGGTAAAATCTAATATTCAATTTTGTTTTATGGAAGTTTCTTCACATTCTATCCAACAAAAAAGAATCACTGGATTATTTTTTAGTGCAGGAGTTTTTACAAACCTTTCACATGATCATTTAGATTATCATAAAACACTTAGTGATTACAGGGATA
>ENA-OSJC01000909-OSJC01000909.1-marine-metagenome-genome-assembly--contig:-NODE-909-length-26584-cov-11.834572_pt1 | contig 26584 bp, 26 predicted proteins | sample MGYA00237885_ERZ534234 | MGnify/ENA primary metagenome ERZ534234 (study PRJEB26413, sample SAMN06343907) | marine metagenome | isolation source: coastal waters | place: Atlantic Ocean: West Antarctic... | reverse complement strand
CATTAAGAATTAGCAAATCATTCGGATTTAAAAAATCACCTAACTGGGCAAATGTTGAGTTGATAAAATTATCTTTTAGAACTAGTAAGCGTGAATCAGTTCTCTTAGGACTTGGATGTTGGGCAATTAATAATTCAGGCAACTCAAAATCAAAGTCACTTAATTTCATTTTTTGCCTTGGAATTATTAACTCGCTGCATCGCAGCATAAATTTTTTCTTTTTGAGATTTATCTTTTGCTATTTTTTCTTTTAAGGCAATCATCTTAGATTTTAATAGTTCATCTCTCTCACGCTTATTTCTCTCTATGCGAGCCTTATGAAACTCAAATCTATTTCTAGAATTATCTCTAGTTGCTCTTTCTTGAACTTGTCTTTTATACAAAGCTTTATTGAATTGCGAAAAATCACTTTGAGGAATTTCTGTAATTGATTTAGACTCAATCATATCTATGCAGTCAACTGGACAAACTGGTAAGCATAAATCACAACCTGTGCATTCTTCAGCAATCACCTGTGTCATAACCTTTGATGATCCTACAAATGCATCCACTGGACAAGCTTGAATACAAAGTGTGCAGCCAATACAGGCTTTTTCGTCAACTATGGCAATTCGCTTTGGCTTTGTTTCACCATGAGTTTCATTAAATGGCAACACTTCACGCCCTAAAAGTTCTGCAAGAGCATCAACCCCAACCTGGCCTCCAGGTGGACACTGATTAATTTCAGCTTCGCCTTTTGCAATTGCTTCAGCATATGGCATACAGCCATCAAAATCACACTGGGTACATTGAGTTTGAGGCAAGACTGCATCTATTTGTTCTACTAAAGACTTACCTTCGGCTCTTGCAGTATTCCCTAAGCCTAAAAGGACTAAAAAATTCTCATTCATATATCTAGTAATTTTAAACTAAATATAGTTTATATTCTTAATTGACTCTATAGGTTATTTCTTCAAAGAGCTAACTCCTTCTTATATTGCAAGATGAAGCTTGTCGATTAATAATGAAGATTCAAAAAATCAAGACTTTTGCTAAAAACTAAGATTCAACAAACGCACGCTCAATCACAAAGTGTCCAGGATTAATATTGCGAGCCTCAATAAAACCCTTTGACTCTAGTATTCCAACCAAATCCTTAAGCATACTTGGACTCCCACACATCATAAATCGATCATCTTTCAAGGTTGGATGGGGTTGATCCAAATCTAGAAATAACTTGCCACATTCAATAAGTGTAGTAAGACGACCATTATTTTTATAAGGTTCACGGGTTACAGTTGGATAATAAACCAGTTTTTCGCGGACCATTTCTCCTAAGTATTCATCATTTGGTAATACATTTTCAATGTAGTCAGAATAAGCTAACTCAGAAACTTCTCGAACACCATGAGCCAGGATAATTCGTTCGAATTGGTCATAAATTTCTGGGTCCTTAATAATACTCATAAAGGGGGCAAGACCTGTTCCAGTAGCTAATAAATAAAGGAAACGTCCAGGCAGCATATTATCAGGGACCAATGTTCCTGTAGACCGCCTTCCTACGAGCACCTTGTCACCTACTTTAAGATTTTGTAACTTTGAGGTTAATGCTCCATCTTGAACCTTAATACTAAAGAACTCAAGCTCATGTTCATGGTTAGAACTTGTAATACTATACGCACGCATCAGTGGCTTCTCATCAGAGGGCAGACCAACCATAGTGAAATGACCATTTTTAAATCGATAGCCTGGATCACGGGTAGTTCGAAAGCTAAACAAGTCATTATTCCAATGATGAACATGTGTCACTCGCTCAGTCATTATTGTCATGCAAACCTTCCTTTAGTTGTATATTCCATAAAAGTCTTTGTTAATAAAATTTGGGGAAATTATACTATTAAATTAGTTATTTATATTAAATCCTGAGATATACTTTTTAGTCTCTGTTCATTGTCAATACTTTCCATATGCAATTCTATCCCAAACCCTCTCATGAAAATAGTATAAGAACATTTTAGTAAGAACTTCTATAGAACCTATTGAAGCCGCTATAGCAATACTACCAGTAATTAAATATGAAATTAAAATCGTATCACATGAAGCTAGTATTCTCCAAGAGATTGATTTGCCAACAGACCTGGATTTATTTTCTTTCATAGACATCCCCCAAAACTTCAAAAAATTAGTACTTTTGTTTAAGTCCTGAATTATTTGCTGCAGCTTGATAACAAATGCTAAATCCGTTAGAGTAATCCTCTTCATTGAAGCCTTTATAATCTTCCAATAATTCATAACTCGTAACACCAGACCTAAGCATAAATTGAAGCTGATCTAGATGGGCGTTAATACCAATAATTTCACCTTTAAATCCCCATCTTTTGCTTAAAAAATAAGCCTGTGAATAGCCCCTTCCATCATCGAAATTATTAAAGTCCAAAATAACTAGCTCTATAAAATATAGGCTATCTTTCAGAAGTATAATATCATCAGAAGGCTGAATAATAACACCGACTCCAAGAGTTTCATATTTATTGATATTATTAATAAATTCATCAAATTCAACTAGCTCAATATTTTCATTAGCCTTATTTACTATACTTTTTGGTTCAAGAATATCACTCATAAACCTTCTCCTTAAATGGCTTAATACCTATCCTTTTAAAAACATCTGTAAACCTTTCTTCCTCTTCACGGTTATCTAGATAAACATTCACAATCTCTTCTACAGCATCAACAACAACATCACCACTAACTGAAGGTCCTAACTTCTTACCAATGTTAGTTTCATGAAGGGTTTCTCCTGCTAGAGTTATCTGATAATACTCTTCACCATTTTTTTGCATGCCAAGTAAACCAATATCAGCTACATGATGATGAGCACAAGAATTTTCACAACCTGAAATGTTAATGTTTAAGTCCCCAATATCTAGCAATTTATCCATATCATCAAAACGCTGTTGAACTCTTGTTGCTATAGGAATAGAAACAGCCTTAGATAAATCACAGTAATCCCCACCAGGGCAGGCAACTATCTGTGCAAGGGTCCCTTGGTGTGGGCTGGCTAAACCATACTTTTCAAGAGATTGCCATAAATCAAAAACTTGATCCTTTCTCACATATGGAAAAACTATTGTCTGTCTTTTAGTTGTTCTAAGTTCACTCTCACTATATTCTTCAGCCAAGTCTGCAAGTATTCTCATCTGCTCAGAGGTTGCATCACCAGGAGCTGCGCCTAACTTTGTAAGTGATATATTAACAATACTATAGCCAGGTACTTTATGACTCCGGACATTATTTTTCTTCCAAATACTGTAATTAAAGTCAACTTTTTCTTCAAAACCATTTAGATTTATTGGCTTAATTGGTAAAGCAAAATCTTTTTTAAGTTCTTCTAATTCAGCCAAATTTAATTTTAATTCTGGATCATCTTTGGTTTGCTGCCAATCCTCATCAACCAATCGAGAATATTCATCTGCACCTAGCTCACGAACTAAAAACTTGATACGCAATCGCTTTTGATGGTCTCGACGACCCTTCAAATTGTAAATTCTCATAGCAGATTCTAGATAACTAAGAATATCATCGAGTGCTACAAAGGATGCCGTTTCAGGTCCAACCATTGCTGCCGCACCAAGCCCACCTCCAACAAAAACACTAAAACCTAATTCACCTTTACTATTTCGAACCAGTCTTAATCCTAGGTCATGAATTCTAAGCGCTGTTTCATCGAGTTTTGCTCCATTAATAGCAATTTTAAATTTCCCTGGCAGCCATGAAAATTCTGGGTGCAGGTTAAACCAGCGTCGTATTAATTCACAGTAAGGTCTTGCATCTTCAATCTCACCTTCTGTTAAACCAGACAAAGGATCAGCCGTAATATTCCTTGTAGCTTTTCCACTAGTTTGGATTGCGTGCAGTCCTACATCAGATAGTTCACGTAGGAGGTTTGCGATTTCTGGTAGCTCAATCCAATTAAATTGAATATTTTGGCGAGTTGTAAAGTGCCCAAAACCTCTATCATATTTATCTGCTACATCAGCGAGCGCTCTCAGTTGAGATGAGTTGAGTGTCCCATATGGAATAGCAACTCTCAACATATGTGCATGCAGCTCCATATATAGTCCATTCCTCAGTCTAAGACTTCTGAATTTAGCTTCATCCAAATCACCCGCTAAATGACGGTTTAATTGCTTCTCAAACTGATCGACTCGTTCGACTAAAAATTTACTATCCTCAGGACTGTAATGATACATATTAATATTATTTTTGAATTATGATGGGTATTATAGTAAAATGTTCTATATTTATATTAATTTTGTAAGAAAAGATAATAATATTTCTATTTAATATATTTTTATAGAAAAATATTATAATTTAACCTAAATTTAGATGAGATTATGGATGCTATCGACATTAAATTATTAGAACTCCTTCAACAGAATGCTGAATTAACCATTCAAGAGCTTTCAGCTGAAGTTCACTTATCAACCACTCCGTGCTGGAAAAGAATTAAGCAATTAAAGAATAATGGTTATATAAACAAAACAGTATCACTGGTTGACCGAAAAAGAGTTGGGTCAAATGTTACTGCTATGGTATTCGTAACTGTAAACACTCACGATCAACAAAAGATCAAAATCTTTGCAGAAACTGTTCTAGAAATTCCTGAGGTTATTGAATGTTATCGGATGAGTGGTGAGATTGATTACTTACTTAAAGTTGTTGTAAGCGATATTGAAAGTTATGACACTTTCTATAAAAATTTAATTGAGAAAGTTCAATTTCTTAAAGTAACCTCTCACTTTGCAATTGAAGAAATCAAAAGCACAACCGAAATTCCTCTTAGTCAACTCGAAAAACTTAGTAAAAAGACAAATTAACTGGAAAAAACTTTTACCAATCCAATTATACAAACCAATATAAGAATACTCCCCATCCAGCGTTTAAATTTTGTATCATTTTCAATAATCTTATCATGCACTCTAAGGCCAACGAAATGACCTAAAGCAGCTACAGGAATTAGCATTAAAGAAAAACGCCAATCTATATTCACTCCAACTACCACGAAGGCTGCCATCTTGATTGAAACTAAGAAAAACCATAAAACAAATAAGGTATTTCTTAGTTTTTTTATATCTATATGGCGCATATAAACTGCAACTAGAAGCGCACCTCCCATTAAAGAAGTACCAGATAAATAACCACCAAAAACTAAAAGTAAATTATTCACCCAGTTCTTTTTAGAAATAATTTGACTGTTATTTATCCAAGTTAACGCATACAAACTAGTAATTAAATAAACAATTACAGTCATAATGTTTGGAGGAAGACTTATAAGACCTATTACCCCAATAATTTTTGCAGGCAATATCCATGGGAGTGAAGTTTTCAGATAAGCCCAATCAACTTTTTTAAGTGAATTTGAAAGGGTTATACTTGAAAAAAATAATAAATGAATTCCAATTATTGGAAGCCAGTCAATAGGAGAGCCGCCAATGAGCATTAAAATTGGGAGACCCAGAACAGCTCCACCAAAACCAAGGCCAGTTCTAATAAACCCAATCCAAATAAAAATCAAAGCAACTAAGGACAATTCCAAAAACGTAAAACTCATAACATTCTCATGAAGTTGATAAAAAAGTCCAGAAAGTAATTACTTTGATTTAATTATTTCAGCTAAATAATTTGCACTCTCGTTAGCTAAATCTGAATCAATACTCTCTACCATTACCCTTATCAGTGGCTCTGTACCTGATTTCCTAATAAGTACTCGGCCTTTATCTGAGAGTTTAGATTCAATAACTGTTACTGCGTCACTGAGTCTTTCATTATTAATTAAGCTCACTTCAGCCTCAGTTTTAATATTAATCAATACCTGAGGGTACTTATTCATATTTTTTTTAAGGTCATAAAGTGATTGTTCTGATTTACACAAAACCTCTAAAACTTGCAATGCAGCAATGATTCCATCACCTGAGGTCGACTTGTTAAGACAAATAATATGACCCGAACCCTCACCGCCTAAGACAGCATTATTTTTAATCAGTTGGTCCATAACATGCCTATCACCAACCTCTGCTTCAATAAAATTTATACCCAAATCTGAAAATGCATCTCGAATTCCCAGATTAGTCATCTTGGTACCAACAACTGTATTTGACTTAAGGTGGCCATTTTTTTTCCATGCATCGGCAATAATAAAAACGAGCTCATCACCATCGACCTTTTCACCTTTATGATCAACCATTATTAATCGATCGCCATCACCATCAAAAGCAATACCAATATCTGCATTCTGGTCTAACACTTCTTGTTGTAAATGCTTTGTATCAGTGGCTCCGCAATCACGATTAATGTTGTACCCATCAGGTTCATTATTAATCATCACCACACTAGCACCTAATTCAGTAAAAACATCCTCTGCAATATGATAGGTTGCACCATTTGCACAATCTATTACAATCTTTAAATTCGAAAGATCACAATTTTTGTCAAATGTTGACTTACAAAATTCGATATACCTACCGACCGCCTGGCCAAATCTTTTTGCTTTACCAATAGATGCAGAATCAACACTAACCATAGTGCTTGAGATTTTTTCTTCGATGGCCTTTTGGATTTCATCACTTAGCTTTACGCCTTTACTAGAGAAGAATTTAACGCCATTATCTTGATAATGATTATGAGAAGCACTTATCACAACGCCAGCAGTTGCTCCAAAGGCTTGGGTTAAATATGCAATTGCTGGCGAAGGCATCGGACCCAGCATTCCAACATTAACTCCTGCAGATAAAAAGCCAGCCTCAAGAGCAGACTCAAATAAGTACCCAGATACTCTAGTGTCTTTTCCAATAATGACACTAGCATTTCCACTCTCTCTCAAAACAGAGCCTACAGCCCAGCCAACTTTTAACAAGAAGTCTGCTGTAATTGGAGCCTTGCCGACTTCTCCTCTAATCCCATCAGTACCAAAAAATTCGTGCAAAAATTACTCCCTAAAATTCTTAATTTGCTGCCAAACTGTGAGCGCATCTTTTGTCTCAGCAACATCGTGAACTCGAATAATATCAGCGCCGTTATCTACCGCAATCAATGCAGCAGTTACACTTCCAATCATTCTTGAGTCAACATCTTTATCCCCTAGCAGGGAGCCAATCATTGATTTTCTTGAGAGCCCAGCCAAAATCGACACACCAAACTCATGAAACTCAGACAGATTTTTTAACAAAGCTATATTATGTCCTAAATTCTTCCCAAAACCAAATCCCGGGTCAAGCGTAATCGCATTAAGTTTTATACCTGCACTCTTGCATGCCTCAATCCTCTGTTCAAAAAAAGCCTTAACATCACTAACAACATTATCGTATGTAGGATTTTTTTGCATCGTCCTTGGGCTGCCTTGCATATGCATTAAACACACATCCGCCTGTAAAGAAGCGGCCATTTGCAAAGCACCCTCTGAACGAAGCGCATTAACATCATTAATGATACTTGCACCTGCATTGAAAGCTTTTTCCATCACAATAGGCTTAGAGGTGTCAATCGATATTGGAATATCAATATTACTACTTAAAGCTTCAATAACTGGTATTACGCGATTTAATTCGTCTTCAATACTTACTTCTGGGGCTCCTGGGCGAGTTGACTCACCACCAATATCAATAATTCCAGCGCCCTCTTGAACCATTACCTCAGCTTGAGTTATTGCGCTCTTGGAGTCAAAAAATAAACCGCCATCTGAAAAAGAGTCTGGTGTAATATTTAGCACGCCCATGATGATTGGTTGACTGACCACCATGATTACCTCAGGCTATGCAAACTGTTCAGTACTGCCGTCAGATTCAGTTTTAGTATCTGAAGATGATTTAGATTGCTTTGCTTTTTCACCGCCTGTTCCTAGGTCTGACGAAACCTCATCTGAGTCAACAACTTCAGCAGCCTCACGCATAGGGATTCGCGCCATTAAATCATCAATTTGTAACGTATCAATGGTTTCAAATTCAACTAATGCTGCAGCCATTGCATCCAAAATATCTCTGTTATCTTCAAGAATTTTGTATGCTTGTGAATAATTAAAATCAATTATTTTTCTTATTTCGCTATCTACTTTAGTAAAAGTTTCATCTGAAATATGTTTATGTTTTGTTACTTGGCGACCTAAAAATACTTCGCCCTCTTCTTCGCCATAGGCCATAGGTCCCATCACATTGGACATTCCCCAAAGCTTTACCATTTTATGAGCAATCTCAGTTGCTCGTTCAATATCATTGCTAGCACCAGTTGTTACTGCCTCTTTTCCAAAAACAAGCTCTTCTGCTATTCGTCCACCAAATAAGGAGGCAACTTGTGAGTTTAGTTTGCGTTTTGAAATACTGTAGCTATCTTTTTTAGGTAAAAACATGGTTACTCCCAGCGCTCTCCCCCTAGGAATAATGCTGACCTTATAAACTGGATCATGTTCTGGCATTAATCGTCCAACGATTGCATGGCCTGCCTCATGGAAAGCTGTCATTTTCTTTTCTAATTCATCCATAACCATGCCTTTGCGCTCTGCGCCCATCATAATTCTGTCTTTGGCTTTTTCTAGCTCACTCATTCCAACTAGCTCTTTACTTAAGCGCGCTGTAATTAACGCAGCCTCATTAGTTAAGTTAGCTAAATCTGCACCTGAAAATCCAGGGGTTCCTCTTGCAATATCTATTGATTTAACATTTTTTGCAATCGGTAGCTTTCTCATATGGACTTGTAAAATAGCATCACGGCCATTAATGTCAGGCAAACCAACAGTAACCGTTCTATCAAACCTTCCTGGTCTTAAAAGAGCAGGATCCAAAACATCTGGACGGTTGGTAGCTGCTACAACGATAATACCCTCTGAGCCTTCAAAACCATCCATTTCAACTAGCATTTGGTTAAGCGTTTGTTCACGCTCATCATGGCCTCCACCCATTCCAGCACCACGTTGACGGCCTACAGCATCAATTTCATCAATAAAAATAATACAAGGAGAATTTTTTTTGGCCTGCTCAAACATGTCCCGAACTCGAGAGGCACCAACACCAACAAACATTTCTACAAAATCAGAGCCAGAAATAAAAAAGAATGGAACATCTGCCTCACCTGCAACTGCTTTGGCTAATAATGTTTTTCCAGTGCCCGGAGGCCCAACCATTAGAACTCCTTTTGGAATTCTTCCACCAACTTTAGTAAATTTAGCAGGATCAGAGAGAAAATCAACAAGCTCACCAACCTCTTCTTTTGCCTCATCAACACCCGCTACGTCTTCAAACGTCACATTTGACTCATCTTTAGTAATTAGTCGAGCCTTCGACTTGCCAAATGACATTGGGTTTTTACCACCCATAGCACCACCTGCGCCTCGCATAGTGTACATAATGACGCCAATAAGCAACAAAATAGGTGCAAGCGAAATTAACAATTGTTTTATAAAACTTTCTTTAGTAGGGGGTGTTGCTTGAACTGAAACCCCATTATTAAGCAGGTCCCCCATCAAGCCTAGGTCTCCAGGGCTATAGGTATCAAATTTCTGACCATTCCCAGTCACACCACTAATATTACTACCCGCGATTTTGACGCTAGCAACGTTACCTTGCTTAACGTTTTGGATGAACTGAGAGTAACTAATCTCGTTTGTTTCATCTGTAACTTTAAACTGCCCAAAAAGGGAGGCAAGTACACTGCCTAGAACCAACCATAGTAAAATATTCTTATACATATATTTAAATTTAACCTAAATTAGAAAGGTAAATATACCCTATTGATTTCTTATATATAGGTTTTGATAGCATTTTTCAAGGTTTGATGAAATAATTTTTATAATTATGACATAATGGCTATCACTAGGTTGAATCCTGTTTTGTATCATTTTTACCCGACTTATACTCATTTAAAAACATGAACATTAAACCTGAACAGCTCCCAAATAACCTTCAAAATCGACTGGAACCCGTTTATTTTATATTTGGCTCTGAAATTCTTCTGGTTGAGCAATCTTTAACAACGATTAAAGATGCTGCAAAAAAACAAGGATTTAATGACCGTATTCGTTTTGATATTGATGGCAATTTTTCCTGGGATATTATCTTTAGTACTATCTCAAGTCCGTCACTTTTTGCTGAAAAGCGCATCATTGAATGCCACTTAACAACTGGCAAAATCGGCGTCAAAGGTTCTAAGTCACTTACAGAATTAACTGAGAACCTTCCAGATGATATCTTGCTCATTGTCTCTTCAGGAAAGTTAGATAAGGCTCAGCAAAAAAGCAAGTGGTTTAAGGCCCTAGATAAGAAAGGTGTTACTATTCAGCACTGGGAAGTGCAAAGTGAGCATCTTGTTGGCTGGATCAATAATCAGATGACTCAGCTTGACTTGAAGCCAAATAACGAGGTTGCAAATGCAATTGCTTATTGTACTGAAGGTAATCTTTTAGCTTCAATGCAGGAAATACAAAAACTTCAAATTGCCTACCCTGATGGACATATTGATGTTGATGACTATCTTAATCAAATTGACCAACAGTCACATTACACAGTCTTTGGAATTATTGACGCTGCACTTAAGGGTGACTCTATAAAAGTTAATAAAATCTTCAATTCCCTAGTTGATGACGCTACCCCACCTGTGATTTTAATTTCATCACTCTATCGTGAAATAAAGGCCCTCATTGTAATGTCTATTGAACTCAAACAAAACCAGCAAATAGATGTGATCCTTAATAATCACCGTGTTTGGCAAAAACGAAAGCCTTTGATTACAAATGCCCTCAAAGTTCATAGTTATCAGCAACTTCAAAAATTGCTTTTAACCCTAGGTCGTATTGACCGCTCTCTCAAAGGTATGGATAATCTAAACGTTTATGATGAGTTGCGAAGTATATTAATTACTTTGTCAGGAAAAATTCAATGGATTCGATAGCAAAACTGATATCAAGCATAGGCCAAAAGGCCAAAAATGCATCTAATACTTTGCGAATCGCAAGTACTGATACAAAGAACTCTGCTTTACTTAATATTGCGAATGAAATTCAAGAGAATCAAGATATTATTCTTGATGCAAACAACAAAGATTTAATTGTTGCAAAAAATAACAATATTGATGATGCTCTCCTAGACCGCCTTATGCTAAATAATGAAAGACTTCAAGGAGTTGTTGAGGGTCTTAAGCAGATTGTATCTCTAGATGATCCTATTGGTGAAGTATCTGAACTAGTTAAAAGACCAAGTGGCATTGAAATTGGGAAAATGAGAGTGCCACTTGGGGTTATTGGGATGATCTATGAATCTCGTCCAAATGTCACCGTAGACGCTGCAGCTTTGTGCATAAAATCAGGTAATGCCATCATTCTTCGTGGTGGCTCTGAAGCAATTAACTCCAATATGGCCTTTTATCACTGCATAAAAAATGGACTCGAAAAAGCTGGGCTTAATCCAGACTCGGTTCAACTAATTGAAGTCACTGATCGCGAAGCGGTAACAGAACTTGTTAAAGCTAGTGACTATGTGGATGCTATTATTCCTAGAGGCGGCAAGGGGCTAATAAAAAATGTCAGCAGTAACGCTAAAGTACCGGTTATCAAGCATCTTCACGGAGTATGTCACACATATCTAGATAAGGATGCTAACCCTCAAAAAGGAATTGACATTGCGTTCAACGGAAAAACTCGTCGATATGGTGTCTGTAATGCTACTGAAACCCTTCTTGTTCATAAGGATTTTGATCAAGAAGCTCTATCTGAACTAATACAACTCTATTTTGACAAGGGAGTTGAGCTTCGTGGATGTGATGAAGCACAAAAACTTTCAAGTAATATTACTAAAGCATCTGAGGAAGACTGGAGTGAGGAATATCTTGCACCGATTCTTTCAATTAAAATCGTTGACTCAATTGACGAAGCGATATCTCATATCGAAAAGTATGGCTCCTCGCATACCGAAGCAATCGTGACAGAAAATGATGAAAGTTCAAAAAAATTCCTTTCAGAGGTTGATTCATCTTCAGTTATGGTTAATGCTTCAACTGGCTTTGCTGATGGATTTGAATACGGATTAGGCGCTGAAATTGGCATCAGTACTGGTAAATTTCATGTCAGAGGCCCAGTAGGACTTGAGGGTTTAACATCCCAAAAATATATCGTCATAGGTGACGGACAAATAAGACCATAGAGAGTGAATATACAATGACAATTAATGAAACACTAGCCATTATTCAGCGAGGTACTGATGAAATCTTGCCTCTTGATGAACTCAAGAAAAAACTTGAAAAAAATAAGCCATTAAGGATCAAGTTGGGTATGGATCCAACCGCTCCAGATCTTCACCTCGGTCACACTGTGGTAATTAATAAGATGAAACAGCTCCAAGACCTTGGTCACGAGATTATTTTCTTGATTGGTGACTTCACAGGGATGATTGGTGACCCAACAGGTAAAAATGTTACTCGTAAGCCGCTCACAAAAGAAGAGGTCCTTGAAAATGCTAAAAGCTATGAGGATCAGGTCTTTAAGATACTGGATAAAGATAAAACCAGAATAGCTTTCAACTCTGAATGGATGAGCAAGATGAGTTCTGCGGAAATGATCTCTTTAGCATCAAAGCAAACGGTTGCTAGAATGCTTGAGCGTGATGACTTTTCCAAGCGATACAAGTCTGGCCAAGGAATTTCAATACATGAGTTTTTATACCCACTAGTACAAGGCTTTGACTCTGTTGCACTCCAGGCTGACATGGAGCTCGGTGGCTCTGATCAAAAATTTAACCTTTTGGTTGGTAGGGATCTACAAAAACAGGCAGATATGGAACCTCAAGTCATTCTTACTATGCCAATATTAGAAGGCCTTGATGGCGTTCAAAAGATGAGTAAGTCGCTTGATAACTATATCGGTATTGATGAGACTCCTGAGAGTATGTTTGGCAAGATTATGTCAATATCAGATGAACTGATGTGGCGATACCTTGAGCTTCTAAGTTTTGAATCGCTCGAAACAATTGAGTCTTGGAAAGAAGAGGTTGAGAACGGTGAAAATCCAAGAAATATTAAATTCCGCTTAGCAGTAGAGATTATTACCCGTTTTCATGACAATGAGCAAGCCAAAAAAGCGCAGCAAAACTTCATTGATAGATTTTCAAAAAACCAAACTCCTGATGAGATGGATGAGTTTACCTTTCCAAAGGGAACTAAGATTGCGAACCTACTTAAAGACTCTAACCTTGTAAGCTCAACTTCTGAAGCCTTCCGAATGATTAAGCAGGGTGCAGCTAAGATGGATGGAGAAAAGATTAGTGATAAAGATTTGATTCCTGACGAAGGTACGTCCGTCTACCAAGTTGGTAAAAGAAAATTTGCGAGAGTGACAATTAGCTAATTTTAAATAATCAAGCGTATAATATAAGTATCTGGGGATGACATGGCTTCGACGAGGAGTTGGATTTCAAGGATGCATGTCGAGGATAAAGATTGCTCGTAAAAACGTTCTTTAAATAATAGTTGCAAACGAAAACAACTACGCTTTAGCAGCATAATGCTAACCGTTACTTGAGAGTCGTCTGTACTTTTGGGATAACGGTCGCTTACAGACTCGCCACTATTATTATTTTAGGATAATAGGGTTAAAACCTAATCTAAAATCGCTTTCTACATCCCTGTTGGTCGGGTGGTAAAAAGCTAACTCAATAGACCTATACTAAACATGTAGACTTCTTGACTGAAGGTTTTCGGACGGGGGTTCAATTCCCCCCATCTCCACCACTCAAAGACTGCTACGAATTGCACCTTAATTAGCGCATGCCACGGTGTTTTTTTATGAGCTCATAAGCGCTAATGATTTCTTGGGTTTTTTCATTGGCTACTTTTATCATCTCCTCTGGCAAGCCTTTGGCAACTAATTTATCTGGATGATGCTGAGCTAACAATCGGCGATAGGCTCGTTTGAGCTCCTTATCAGTTAGATTATTATCCGCACCCAATATCACGTAAGCATCGTTAACTGTTAGTTGATTAGTATTGTTGCTAGTAGCGGAAAATTGCTGAATCAGACTCTCTAACTCATGAATAGGAAAGTTTAGTTTTTGCGCGATATATTTAAGTGCGTCATGTTCTTTATCGTCAAACACGCCATCAGCATAAGTGGCTTGGATTTGAATCTCTAAAAACATGCGTACTAAGTGTGTACGCCTATGACTTTCAGTACGGAACTGTTCAAGCACTTCGTCTAGGTTGAAATCTTTGTGTTTGCCTTGGTTAAACAGGTCTTTTGCAACTTTTTGCATATCTTCTGATAATTGCATATGTTGCATAACTTGCTGTGCTAAGAGAATTTCAGACTTTGATACCTTGCCATCGACTTTGGCAATATAGCCCATAACTGAAAATAAACTACTAAAAAATGCTGCTTGAACGCGCTGCTGATCGCCCGGACCATAATCTTTAGCGAATCCGCCAAAATTAGACTTCCTTCTAGAAAAATTACCCGCGAATGCCACACCAAGCATCGCACCTAGAGGCCCACCAATCATATAACCTAGCGCCCCACCTAAAACTGTTGTCCACCAACTCATAATTATTACTCTATTTTTTGTTAAAAACCCAAGCTATATTTTGTACCAAATTTACTTTGATGTGTGAGGGGTGTGTTAATTAATATATAGTCAAGAGCAATGAGCCTCCCCCGTCCCTTGAAAGTCTGAATATACGTATAAGTTAGAGTGGTACAATTCAATGTAAAAAATATAGTATGAACAAACGATGCCTAAACCCTATAACCATTTTAGTCGGGAAGAATTCTCTCAACGCCAGCACAAAACACGCAAACATCTTCAAAAACTTGAACTAGACGGTTTACTGCTATTTAAAATCGAAGATATGTATTGGCTGACTGGTTACGAAAGTGATGGGTTTTGCATTTTCGGCAGTATGTTTATTGGTACAGACGGTGCTCTGACACACTTAGCACGGCCAGCTGACTTGGGGAACCTCTCCTATTCTTCAATCTGCGAGGATGTCAGAATTTCTCCTGATACAGAAGATTCGACCCGCGCTGAGCATATCAAAGATATGCTGCGTTCACTTGGCATGGAAGGAAAAAAGATTGGTATTCAGGTAGATACAATGGGCCTGACGCCACGTCTATTTCTGGAAATTAGCGAAATATTAGATGGTTGGTGTGAGCTGACGGTTGCACCCGATTTCATCCGTATACTTCGATTGGTCAAAAGTCCGCAGGAGTTGAACTATTTTCGTAAGGCTGGCGAAGTTATGGATATTGTCATGGACAAGGTTATCGAGGCAACTTACCCTGGAGCTTTTGAGGGTGATATTTATGCCACTTTTTATGACACGCTTTTTCGGCTTGATGCGGACTTACCTGCCCACATTCCTCCCCTTGGAAGTGGAGATTCCGCCCTAAACCTACGCTATACTACAAAACGAAAAAACGTGTCAGAGAATGATCAGGTTACACTCGAACTTGGGCTTGCATATAGACACTATCATGTCGCTTGCATGGGCGTTGTCCTTACAGGTCCTGAGATAAATAACCGGCATCTTAAAATGCATAAAACCAGTGTCACTGCACTTGACGAGGTTCAGGCGGCACTTCGACCCGGAACAACGGTCGGCGAACTATTCGATATCTATAAAGAAACACTTGAAGAGCACGGCGAACATGATGCAGTTCTGACGGTTGCTGGTTATACGATGGGCGCCATGTGGCCGCCTACCTGGATGGAAGAGCCGATGATTTTCGAGGGCAATCCATTAGTTTTGGAGGAAAACATGACTTTCTTTACCCATATGATTCTGAATGACCGTGAAACAGGTCTTTCGATGGCTGTCGGAGAGACGGCAATAGTTACAAAAGACGCGCCCGAAATTATCACTCACACTCCACGTGAACCTATTATTAAACGGTAATATAAATGGTAGTGGCAAGTTCAAAAAATAATCTATATACTGATAATCTATTGTTTAAAAATATAGATGGATTCCGCAAGTGAAATTAATATACGACTTTATTATTATTGGTGGTGGAATTCTTGGAGCATCAACTGCGATGCAACTTAAAGAGAGGCATCCCGATAATAGCATTCTTCTTATTGAAAAAGAGAATGTCTTGGCAAAACATCAAACTGGTAATAATAGTGGCGTCATACATGCAGGTGTTTACTACAAGCCTGGCTCTCTAAAAGCAGATTTTTGTACACGTGGAAACATAGCTACCAAAAACTTTTGTCAGGAGCATTCAATTCCATTTGAAAATTGTGGCAAGTTGCTAGTTGCAACTAACGATCTAGAGATGAAACGCATGCATGATCTTTGGGTTAACACAGAACAAAATGGCATCGATCGTTACTGGCTCGATAAAAATGAGTTAACTGAAAAAGAACCTAATGTTCGAGGTATTGGAGCTATCTTTGTTCCTTCTAGTGGCATTGTTAATTACTCAACTATATCCCAAGCAATGGTTGACAAGTTTCAATCAGTAGGTGGTCAAATCAAACTTGGAGCTGAAGTTAAAAATATTCATGAAACAAATGATCAAATAACTATATCAACAACCCAGGGTGATTTTAAAGCCCAACATATGATCTCTTGTGCTGGTCTTATGTCAGACCGTATTGTTAAAATGATGGGCATTGATCCAGGTTTGAGTATTTGCCCATTTAGGGGGGAGTATTACCAACTTCCTAAACAAAAGCAAGATGTAGTCAAGCATCTGATTTACCCCATTCCTGATCCTAGCGTTCCATTTTTGGGCGTTCATTTAACTCCCATGATTGATGGGTCTATCACTGTTGGTCCTAACGCAGTTTTGGCACTTAAGCGCGAAGGTTATAAAAAAACTGATATTGATATTGTCGAAACTATACGCATGCTATCAACTCCTGGCGTACTCAAATTACTCAGTAAGAATTTCTCAAACGGTCTTCGTGAAATGAAAAATTCATACCTTAAAAATTCATACCTTAAAGAAGTAACAAAGTATTGTCCACAAATAACAAGTAATGATTTACTGCCTTATCCAGCTGGTGTAAGGGCTCAAGCAATTTCTTATCAGGGCAAACTTATAGATGATTTTGTTTTTGTAAACAGTAATCGAAGTTTTAATGTATGCAATGCTCCATCACCAGCAGCAACATCAGCGATTCCAATAGGTGAACACATATGCAACGAAATAGAAAAAACATTCAATTGAAAAAAGTAATCGCTAAGTTCTCAATAGCTTTGCTTTATGGAAGGCTTGTTTCTTAAGTCAAAGTCCAAATCTTCTCTGATATAATTTCTGTATGAAAGACATACCTAATGTTGTAATTGTTGCTGTAATTACCGTCATTGTGGTGATATTTATTCAGTATTTTTTTATCTATTAGCTAACTCTTGGTCCTCATCAATAATCGCATTATCAACTTCAAACTTCTTAAAATTCTCCGCAAATAGGTTTGTTATAACTTAGTTATTAGTTTTATCTTTAAGTGATAATGTGAGTTCAAATTTCGCAACAATATCTGTCGATAATGAGGGCACTGAAGCCTCTATATTTAATTTATAGTTATGTCTTTCGCCTGATTCAGTCGCTTTTTTAACGAGCTCTCTTACAGCTAATCCGTCATTACAAATGAAATGAACGTCTCCCTCTGGGCGTTTAAGGAAGTCTGCCTTAAAGTCTTTAAAGATCAGTGTAATATTACGACCACTTTCTTTAATAGGATCCATCGCCAGAAATCCGCCAGTAATATCTGCTCCAACTGCTAAAACACCAAAATACATACTACCTAGGTGGTTTCTTGTGCGACGCTTTAATGCAATTTTAATTTCTATCTTTTCATCAGTATGCTCGATTACCTTAGGACGACAATACCAAATCAATGGCACTTTAAAAATTCCAAACTGTCTAATTAGTCGGTTTGTTTTAACGCTCCTTGAAGTCATTTATTTAGCCCTTAAACGGTGTAATCCTCTATTATAGAACATCTAGCACTAAGCGCTGTAGCAGTTAATTTGTCAATACCCGTTGAGGGCCAGCGAATTACATCTGCAAAATAGAAGTTGCCATAAGAATACTCAAAACTTTCACCATAGAATTGCTCACCATCATTAGTAAACTCTATAATTTCTAGTTCAATACCTCGAAAATAATTAGCATCCATACCAAACCTAATTAAATTATCTTCCAAAATTGTAAATTTAAATTTTTGAGGAATATACTTAATAAGTTTATCTTCCTTTAACTCAATTGCCTGAGTCATTTCGCAATAATAGAGGTCTCCAACTGCAGAAAAGCTTTGAGAAGAAATGCAAGTAAACATTAAAAAGAAGAGTATTTTTTTCATAATTTTTTGCTACAAATATACTCCTGAATAAAATCTATTGCTAGTAGAAAAATGTGTCTGTTTTGTTTATCTTATAACACCCTAATAAATTAAAACTCAAATTGAACTTTAGTTTTATTTTGGAAATATTGCTATAATGAAAATTCATATATATGATATAATATATGTCTTAATAAACATTTATCTTTTTTCGAATAAATGTTTTTGTAGATTTAAGTAACAAAATTTTAAATTTTTATTGGGAGGACACGTGATTCAATTTATTGTTCATGACGAAGATGATTCAGTTGGTGTTGTTACTGTTGAAGGCTTAAAGGCAAATGACACTTTGACTGGATGGATAATGGACCAAGATGTATTAATTGACATTAAAATTAATCAAGACATCCCGATAGGTCACAAAATTGCTATAAAAGATCTTAATAAGGATGATACCGTTATAAAGTATGGGGTAGACATTGGCCGAACAATTTCACAGATTAAAGTTGGTGACCATTTGCATGTTCACAACGTAAAAACAAAGAGGTGGTAATGATAAATTTAAACGAGAAAATTTATGGGTATCGTCGAGACAACAATCGAGTAGGGATTCGAAATTATGTTTTAATCCTTCCTGTTGATGATATTTCTAACGCAGCATGCGAAGCAGTTTCTAATAATATTAAGGGCACAATAGCCCTTCCACATCCATATGGGAGATTGCAGTTTGGTGAAGACTTAGACTTGCACTTTAGAACATTGATTGGTACAGGATCTAACCCAAATGTTGCCGCAGTTATTGTTATTGGTATTGAGCCCGGCTGGACTCAAAAAATTGTTGATGGTATTGCCTCAACTGGGAAGCCAGTTCAAGGCTTCTCTATAGAGAAAAAGGGTGACATTCAAACGATCGCTGATGCCTCTAAAGCAGCTTATGATATGGTTCATTATGCTACAGGACTCCAAAGAGAGCCTTGCGATATAGGTGAACTCTGGGTTTCAACTAAGTGTGGCGAATCAGATACAACTTCAGGCTTTGGCTCAAACCCAACAGTTGGAAATGCATTTGATAAGCTATATGAAATTGATAGTACACTTCTATTTGGAGAAACATCAGAAGTCACTGGTGGTGAACATTTAATTAAAGAGAGGTGCGCTAATGATGCTGTAGCTGAGCAGTTTATGTTTATGTTTAATCGCTACCAAGACATGATTGAAAGATTCAAAACTGACGACTTATCTGAATCTCAACCCACCAAAGGAAACATCGAAGGCGGCTTAACCACTATTGAAGAGAAGGCGTTAGGCAACATTCAAAAGATTGGTAAAAAATGTGTCGTTGACGGTGTTCTAGATAAAGCTGAAATGCCCACAAGCAAGGGGCTATGGTTTATGGACTCATCTTCTGCAGCCGCTGAAATGGTTACCCTATGCGCTGCCTCAGGTTATGTTGCTCACTTGTTCCCTACAGGTCAAGGTAACATTATTGGTAACCCTATACTACCAGTTATTAAAATTTGCGCTAATCCAAGAACAGTAAGAACAATGTCTGAGCACATTGATGTAGATGTAACAGGTTTATTAAATCGTGATATTAATCTTGATCAAGCGGGTGACATGTTACTTGAAAGTCTCATCCATACCTCTAATGGCAGAATGACTGCTGCGGAAATATTGGGGCATCAAGAGTTTGTATTAACCCGCTTATATGAAAGTGCTTAATAAATAATAATACTAAATAATTTACTATGGTCTACTTAAAAAAAGCCGATAAATCGGCAGAATCAAACGTTCTTGAAGCTCAAAAAGTGGTTCATGATATGCTTACTAATATTGAAAAATATGGTGAAAAATCTGTCAGGGATTATGCTGAAAAATTGGATGGATGGTCTGGAGAGATCTTACTTTCTGAATCAGAAATTGATGAAATTACATCTGGAGTTTCGCAAAGTGTCAGAGATGATATTGATTTTGCATGTCAGCAAGTTTATGAATTTGCAAAAGCTCAGCGCGACTCTATAGAGGAATTTCATACCAAAAATAATGGCGTTGAAGCTGGACAAAGACTACTCCCAGTAAACGTTGCAGGATGCTACGTTCCAACTGGACGTTATGCCCATATTGCTTCAGCATATATGAGCATTGCTACCGCTAAAGCTGCGGGTGTACCTTGCATTATTGCTTGCTCTACTCCATACAAAGGTAAGAGCATTCATCCTTATGTTCTTTATGCAATGAAAGCCGCTGGAGCGGATCACATTATGACACTTGGTGGGGTTCAAGCTATAGCTAGTATGGCTTATGGATTATTCACAGGAAAGAAAGCTGACATTATTGTTGGTCCTGGAAATAAATTTGTAGCTGAAGCTAAAAGAACACTATTTGGAGAGGTTGGAATTGATGTTTTTGCTGGCCCTTCTGAGGTAGCTGTTATAGCTGATGAAACTGCTGATGCTGATGTCGTTGCAATTGACCTTGTAGGTCAGATGGAGCATGGACATGAATCACCAGGCTGGTTGTTTACAACATCTAAAGAGATAGCTGAAAAAGTAATAGAATTGGTACCTCAATACATCGATAAACTTCCACCAACAGCTAAAGATGCCGCTTATTGTGCTTGGCGTGACTATGGTGAAGTTATTTTGTGCGATTCGCGTGAAGAAATCGCTAGAATTTCAGATGAATATGCATCTGAACATCTAGAAGTTCAGTGTCAAGATCTCGACTGGTGGTTAGAAAATTTAACCTGCTACGGTTCATTGTTTTTGGGTGAAGAAACAACAGTGACTTTTGGAGATAAAGCCTCTGGTCCTAACCATATATTACCTACAAAGGCAGCCGGTCGTTACTCTGGTGGACTTTCTGCTCACAAATTTCTAAAGGTTTTAACTTGGCAACGTATGGATAGAGAATCAACTCGTCTGGTTGCTCAAACATCATCGAGAATTTCAAGATTAGAAGGAATGGAGGGCCATGCAAGAGCCTCAGATGTTAGGCTTAGTAAATATTTTCCTGAAGAATCATTTGACCTAGGTGACCCTGTAGTAGAATAATTACATGAACTTATCAGACTTTTCGCTTAATACCAAGGTAGCTCTAGTTACTGGAGGAAGCAGCGGAATTGGTAAGATGATGGCGCTATCGCTAGCTCGTGCTGGTGCGTATGTATGGATTGCAAGCAGCAGGGATAATGCAGATGAAACCATCAAAGAACTAAAAGCTGAAGGCTCTGAAGGGGCATTTTTTCAGGTTGATGTAACCTCAACTGATGCTTTAGAAAAGATGCTTTCTCACATTTATAGTGTGTCAGGAAAAATCGACATCTTAGTCAATGGAGCCGGTATAAATCTGAGAACATCTGCTGATGAACTTACCCTCGAACAGTGGCAAAAAACCATAGATATCAATTTAACCGCGCCCTATCAATTAAGTCAATTGGCTGTTAAAAAGATGAAAGAAAGTGGTTGGGGAAGAATTATTAATATTGCATCCCTTCAATCACTTAGGGCATTTGATAATAGTATTCCTTATGGAGCTAGTAAAGGAGGAGTAATGCAGCTAACACGTGCTTTAGCTCAGGCCTACTCGAAAGACGGTGTATTAGTTAATGCAATTGCTCCAGGTTTTTTTCGTACTAATCTAACTGAATCATTATATCAAGACTCTAAAAAAATTAAGAATTTAGCTGGCAAAACAATGATGAATCGCAATGGTGAGGAGAAAGATATCTTTGGTATTAGTGTCTTTTTATGTAGTGATGCAAACTCATACATTACTGGCCAAACAATATTTCTAGATGGAGGTTTTTCAGCAGGATGATAAATAAAATGGCTGCAGTGGTTTATACAGCACCACAAGAGATGACTTATTTTTCTGAATATCAATCTACTCAAATCGATCGTGAAGATGATGTGTTGTTGCGTATTGATTCAGTGGGTATATGTGGTTCTGATATGCATGCCTACCATGGCAAAGATCCTAGAAGAAACCCTGGGCTTATATTAGGTCATGAATTCTGCGGAGAAATTGTTGATGGCGCTAATAAAGGTCAAAAAGTTACAGGAAATCCTTTGATCACTTGTGGTAAATGTGAATATTGCCTTCAAGGTAGAGATAATCTCTGTAGTGATAGAGACATGATAGGTATGAGCAGACAGGGTGCATTTGCACAGTATATGACCATACCAAAGCAATGTCTAGTTCACGCACCTAAGCAAATGAACTCAAATCATGTTGCCCTTACTGAGCCTGCTGCAACGGTCGTTCATGCGGTAAATCTTGCAAAAGAAAACTCATTTAAACCAATAAATGAATGCGAAGTTCTAGTGATTGGTGCGGGTGCAATTGGTCTTCTAACTGCCTTATTACTAAAGTCTCATGGCGTTAAAATGCAGGTTTTAGAAACAAACCTAGCTCGACACCCCTGCGTTTCAGAGCACGTTGGCGTTAAAGCAGTGAATCCCTTGATTGAATCAGTTGATGAAAACTCATTTGATGTAGTAATAGATTGCGTAGGTAGTGAAAAAACAAACTCACTTTCTATCTCTTCAGTGAAAGCCGGAGGAACCGTCGTTAATGTTGGACTTCTTAGCTGGACAAGTAAAATTGATATAAGAAAGATAACACTACAAGAAGTAAAGTTAGTTGGTTGCTATACCTACAATATGGAAGACTTTAAATCCGCCTTGAAATCAATAGAAAATGGAGATTTTGGAGATTTATCTTGGATAGAGGAATACCCTTTATCAGAAACTGACATGGCCTTTCAAAATCTTCATAATGGTACAATGGCATCAGCTAAAGTAATCCTTAAGCCACATTTTTAATTATAAAAGTAGTTATAGTATGAGTATTACCGACCTTAAATTTGACATCGATAGGAATAGTAAAACCCCTATGTGGCTTCAGATTAGGAATGAGCTCTTCAATTGCCTTTATCTCGATGAACTTAGACCTGGACAGCTGATTCCTAATGAAAAAACTCTAGTTGAACTTTTTAATGTATCAATTGGTACCATTAGAAAAGCAATAGGCGTCTTAGAAAAAGAAGGGATACTTATTCGCAAACAAGGTTTAGGTACTTTTGTATTTCAGCATGACAACAATAGCTTTCTTTTTGAATATTTTCATTTTGCCTTAAACGGAAGTGAAGAAAAAAAAGCCCCTAATGTAGAGCTCATTTCATTCACCACAAAAAAGGCCAACAAATCAGAATCCAAAGCTTTAAAAATACCTGAGGGTAGCAATGTTTATCATATTTACAATAAACTAGGGCTTAATAAAAAGTTCTATATAGTGGACAAAATTGTGATTTCACATGCTAAATTTCCTTCCCTATCTGAGGAGATGTTCAGAAATCGAACGAACACTATATACAATCTATATCAAAATAAATTCAATATTTTTATAACCAATTGTTCAGAGAAAATTAAAGCTATTTCTTCAAATGAAAGAATCTCTAATCTTTTAAATATAGAGCTGAATTCGCCAATTTTAAAAATAGATCGAATTGGACATACTTATCATAATGAGATTATTGAGCTTCGAACTTCTTACGTTCACACGAGTGATATTGAATATATTCAGTCTCAAAACAGTATGTTCGGCGAGTAAATATTTAATTCTAGATTAATCTCTATACTAAACTAATTTAGTTCTGATTAGACCTAATTACCATATAAATAAGTTGGGAGCCATAAAACAATCTGAGGAAAGATAATAATCAGTGCTAACCCAACGACTTGAATAACCATAAATTGCATCATGCCTTTATAGATATCTGCTAAATCCCACTCTGGGGCAACCCCCTTGAGAAAGTAGGCAGACAATGCAACAGGCGGCGAAAGCCAAGCAGTCTGTAGATTTACAGCCACAAGAATTCCAAACCAAGTTAAGTTAAAACCTAATTGCTCAATTAGAGGCAAAACGATTGGAATAATGATTAGTACAATTGGCACCCACTCTAATGGCCATGCTAATAAAAAGATTAAGGCCATAACTATCAGCAATATAGCTGTTGGTGGAAGATCGAGCACCATCAATGCCTCGGTGATCATCGTTGGCGTTCCCAGTCTGGAAAAAACTGAGCCAAAAAAGTTTGAAGCACAAACTAAAATCATAATTAATGTAGTAATTTCTAGAGTCTTTAATAAAGCCTCTTGAAAAACTTTAAAATTTAATTTTCGGTAAGCAAGTGTTAAAAATATTGCACCAACCGCTCCCATTGCAGCTCCTTCTGTAGGAGTTGCAAGCCCAGCTAATATACTTCCCAATGACGAGCCAACCAAAAGAACAGGTGGAACTAGACCCTTAAAAAACTCAACCCACACCTCGTTCATAGAGTCAGGAATAAGGTCCTCAGGAACAACAGGGCCCAATGATGGATTTAAGTGGCATCTAATAAGCGTGTAGCCTGTATAAAGGACTGCCAACATTAGACCTGGCATAATCGCGGCAGCAAACAAATCGGTTACCGGAACATTTAGAATAGGACCCATAACAACTAACATAATGCTTGGTGGTATCAAGATTCCCAAAGTGCCACCAGCAGTAATTGTACCTGCAGCCAACTGAACATCATAGCCGGCTCTGTTCATTGTCTTAGCTGACATAATTCCTAAAATCGTGACCGATGCTCCTACAATACCTGTTGCAGCTCCAAAAATTACTGAAACAAAAAGAACGGCTACAAATAAAGAGCCTTTGGTTCTAGCAAGAGCCATCTGGACTGATGTAAATAATCTTTCCATCAGGTTGGCTTTCTCCATGAGAATTCCCATAAAGGTAAATAGTGGGATTGCTGCAAGGGTCTGCTCGAGCATACTCCCAGAAAACTGGAAGGTCATTAAGTAAAAAACAAGATCTCCAAAGCCTAAATAGCCAAAGAAAACACCTAAGAAAATTAGAGTAAATGAGATTGGAAAACCAATAAAAATGGCAAATAGCATTGTTAGAATTAACACTATGCCTAGAACTTCTGGAGTCATGGCCATCTCCTATTTTTTACCGCATACACGCACTTGAGAGTCTCGGAAATTCCTTGAATAATAAGTAAAACAAGCCCTATAAATAAAGCAAACTTGATTGGATACAAAAGAGGCATCCATGAAGTATCCATACCTCTTTCCATTATCGACCAAGACTTATAAGCATATTTATAACATGCCCATGAAGCACCAATCAATCCAGGAAAATAAAATAATATATATAAAGTTAGGTCTATTGTAGCTTGGGTCCTAATAGACCAATTTCGATACATAAAGTCTGCTCGAATATGAACGCCTTTTGAGAGTGCATAACCCGCACCAAGCATAAACATAGCGCCCGCAAACATTCTGCTGATATCGTATGCCCAAAACGTAGGGGAAGCGAAAAAGTGCCTTGCAACAACCTCATAAAACATGGACACAAATACTGGAACAGTTAACCAGCATGCTATCAGTCCAACCCTAAGACTAAAGAGATCAATACCGAGGATTATTTTTGCCATAAATTTTGGCATATCATCAGGCATCACACCAGTATATGATCTGCCTTCAGCGATCATTTCATCAGTAATATCTAATTGTCCGGGCTCTTCCTCTTCCGACATAATGCTTTCCTAATAATTTAATCTAAAAAACCTTACATTATTGTAACAAAACTCAAGGTTCAAAAATAATAATAACCTATTAATTATAGGCATTTGCTGGTAGCAGGATAAAGGAGAACCTGAACCAGCTAAGCCGTCTTACAGTCACAAAAAAAGTTGCCAACAGCAATTAACTATTGGCAACTTAGTTTACAAGTCTTACGATGAATCTTTACTTCAATGTTTCAGCAAACGCCATACCTAACTTAGCATTAGACATTTGAGCTCCCGACCAGAAAGGTACCGCAATCTTTGCGAAGTCTTTCTGTGACTGCCAAACTTCAGCAAAGAATGCATTTTCATTAGCATTCTTATTAAGTGTTGCATTCGCAGCAGCCATGTACTCAACAAAATAGTCATCTGGAGTATCCATTAGCTGAACCCCCCAGTTAGTTAACAAGTCATCCAAAGCTAAACCGTTCTGGTAGATACGGTGAGACATAGAATCAATTCTTGAAGCACGAGCAGCAACTTCTATTGCTCTTTGATCAGCTTTAGAGATTGCATCCCATTTATCACCGTTGATATACATATCTGCATTCACAACGTTCTGGTGAAGTCCTTGCAAGTAGTAATACTTAAGAACTTTTTGGAAACCAAAGTCTCTGTCAGGTTCTGGGCAACACCACTCTGCTGCATCAATAACACCTTT
>ENA-OSJC01000908-OSJC01000908.1-marine-metagenome-genome-assembly--contig:-NODE-908-length-26612-cov-6.009987_pt1 | contig 26612 bp, 25 predicted proteins | sample MGYA00237885_ERZ534234 | MGnify/ENA primary metagenome ERZ534234 (study PRJEB26413, sample SAMN06343907) | marine metagenome | isolation source: coastal waters | place: Atlantic Ocean: West Antarctic... | reverse complement strand
AGGTTCCTCGCGTATCATCGAATTAAACCACATGCTCCACCGCTTGTGCGGGCCCCCGTCAATTCCTTTGAGTTTCATTCTTGCGAACGTACTCCCCAGGTGGGATACTTATCACTTTCGCTTAGCCACTCAGATAAATCCGAACAGCTAGTATCCATCGTTTACGGCGTGGACTACCAGGGTATCTAATCCTGTTCGCTCCCCACGCTTTCGTCCCTCAGCGTCAATATATTATTAGTGATCTGCCTTCGCAATTGGTATTCTAAGTAATATCTATGCATTTCACCGCTACACTACTTATTCTAACCACTTCATAATAATTCAAGACTACCAGTTTCAAAGGCAATTTTACAGTTGAGCTGCAAACTTTCACCTCTGACTTAATAGCCCGCCTACGGACCCTTTAAACCCAATGATTCCGGATAACGCTTGGACCCTCCGTATTACCGCGGCTGCTGGCACGGAGTTAGCCGGTCCTTATTCTTGTAGTACCGTCAAGCTCTCACACGTGAGAGTGTTTCTTCCTACATAAAAGCAGTTTACAACCCATAGGGCCGTCATCCTGCACGCGGCATGGCTGGATCAGAGTTGCCTCCATTGTCCAATATTCCTCACTGCTGCCTCCCGTAGGAGTCTGGTCCGTGTCTCAGTACCAGTGTGGGGGATCCCCCTCTCAGGGCCCCTACCTATCGAAGTCTTGGTGAGCCGTTACCTCACCAACAAACTAATAGGACGCATAGTCATCTTGTACCGTAATCTTTAAAGTATAAATGATGCCATAAATACTTACTATAGGGTATTAATCTTCGTTTCCAAAGGCTATCCCCTAGTACAAGGTAGATTCTATACGCGTTACGCACCCGTGCGCCGGTCGTCAGCAAGTAGCAAGCTACCTCTGTTACCCCTCGACTTGCATGTGTTAAGCCTGCCGCTAGCGTTCATCCTGAGCCAGGATCAAACTCTTCATTGTAAAATCTTAAATAAAATTTAATACAACCAAAAGCCCTCTCAAAAAAATTTCTCAGGTATTTTTTAACTTAGTTTAGTTTCTTTGTAAGAAAATGATCGTTTCCAATCAAATTCATACGCTGTCAATTTCAATATCTCAATGAACTTATTTTACTTTTGTGCGCTTTTGTAACTCGTGTTTTTGATTCACTCATTCTTTTGGCGGCTGCAAATGTACAACAGTTTTTTAAACCTACAATACTTTTAAAAAAAATATTTAATAAAAATTTAAAGAACGTTGTTGGCTTAACAATCTTACTACTGTTTCGTTTTGTAAGCGGCTGCAAATATACATCTGTTTATTTTAGCGCTCCAAACAAAAACAAGCTTTTTTTTTGTTTTTTTTAGGCTTGTTTTTTAAATCATTGAAACAGCATAGATTAGGATTTAAAAAAAAGAAAACCTCAGATATACCTTAATATATGTATCGTTTAAACACCCAAGAAACAAAAACAAGCAAAAGCCCCGTCAATAGCCCGCAATTAAAAGGTAAAGACTTCTAATTTTTCGCTAAAAAAAGCCAGAAGAGTTTCGTTTTTAGAAAAAGACAAATGAATCGCGAGCTTTGGCCTTGGATTTTCATTGGATAAAGCAGGCAAGCAAATAAGCCATTGATTTTATCTATCAAGCAAAGACACTATAAAAGTGAGGCCAAAAAAAGTCCATATAAAACAATAAAATGATATGCAGTATTATAACAACAATAGTATCTTTGTTGTTTAAAATTTGTAAACTATGATAGCAATTACCTTACCAGATGGAAGTGTAAAGCAATTAGAAGAAGGAGTAACGCCAATGGATGTAGCATTGAGCATTAGCGAAGGCTTGGCTAGAAATGTGATTTCAGCGGCATACAATGGTCAAACCATAGAAAGCAGCACTCCCCTAACCCATGACGGAAGCCTAGTTTTATACACCTGGAGAGACGAGGCTGGAAGAAAAGCTTTTTGGCATTCATCTGCACATATCTTAGCACAAGCATTAGAAATTTTATACCCTGGCATAAAATTAACCATTGGTCCTGCCATTGAAACTGGATTTTATTATGATGTAGATTTTGGTGAACATAGCATTTCAGAAAAAGACTTAGTAGTTATAGAACAAAAAATGCTTGAAATAGCGCGAGGAAAACACACGTTTTCTTTACGCTCTATGACCAAAGACCATGCCCTTGATTATTACAAAAAACAAGCAAACGAGTATAAAGTAGAACTTATAGAAAATCTGGAAGACGGAACCATCACCTTTTGTGATCATGACAACTTTACAGATTTATGTAGAGGAGGTCACCTGCCACACACTGGATTTGTAAAAGCTGTAAAGCTTATGAGTATTGCCGGTGCGTACTGGAGAGGAGATGAAAAAAACAAACAACTTACCCGTATCTACGGAGTTAGCTACCCAAAACAAAAAGAACTAAAACAATACCTAGCCCTACTTGAGGAGGCAAAAAAGAGAGATCACAGAAAACTAGGTAAAGAATTAGAACTATTCACTTTCTCAAAAAAAGTAGGTCAAGGACTACCCCTATGGCTTCCTAAAGGAACAGCATTGCGTGAGCGTCTTGAAAACTTTTTGAAAAAAGCACAAAAGAAAGCAGGCTATGAAATGGTCATGACGCCACACATAGGTAGCAAAGAGTTGTACGTTACCTCTGGACACTATGAAAAATATGGAGAAGATAGTTTTCAAGTAATAAAAACACCCAACGATGGTGAGGAGTTTATGTTAAAGCCCATGAACTGCCCACACCATTGTGAGATATACAACGCAAAACCCTTTTCTTATAAAGATTTACCAAAACGTTTTGCAGAATTTGGAACCGTATACCGTTATGAGCAAAGTGGAGAATTACATGGCCTAACTAGAGTAAGAGGTTTTACGCAAGATGATGCTCATATATTTTGTACACCAGACCAATTAGACCAAGAATTTAAAAATGTTATTGATCTTGTATTATATGTGTTTGGATCTTTAGGTTTTGAGAATTTTACTACTCAGGTCTCTGTTAGAGATTTAAGCAAGCCAGAGAAGTATATAGGTGATGTGAAAACCTGGGAAAAAGCCGAAAATGCAATTTTAAGCGCCGTAAAAGACAAAGGACTTGATTATGTGGTTGAAACTGGAGAGGCAGCCTTTTATGGACCTAAGTTAGATTTTATGGTAAAAGATGCCCTTGGAAGAAGCTGGCAACTAGGAACAATACAAGTAGATTACAACCTTCCAGAGCGTTTTGATTTAACCTACAAAGGCAGTGACAATGAGCTACACAGACCAGTGATGATACACCGAGCACCCTTTGGTAGTATGGAGCGATTTGTAGCAATATTACTAGAACATACTGGCGGAAATTTCCCTTTATGGTTGATGCCAGAACAGGTCACAATATTATCATTGAGTGAAAAATATGAAAAATACGCTCAAAAAGTTTTAAATTTGCTTGAAAATCACGAAATTCGCGCCCTTGTGGACAATAGAAATGAAACTATTGGAAAGAAAATCCGTGAAGCAGAACTCAACAAACTCCCGTACATGTTAATAGTAGGGGAACAAGAAGAGAAAGACGGGACAATATCTGTAAGAAAGCATAGTGAAGGAGATCAAGGAATGATGAGCGTCGAGGCCTTTGCACAGATGATAAACAAAGCTGTAAAGCAAGAAATTAAAGAATTTAACGTGGAGTAAGTCCATAATTATTAAACAGGTACGCATCTAGATGCGTATTCAAAAAAAAAGAAGCCATAGCAATAAGAAGAAAAAGAAGTAGGGGTCCTGCAAGGATCATAAAAGAAGACCAACACAATATTAACCGAAGAATTCGTGCAGAAGAAGTACGACTTGTAGGTGACAATGTTGAGATTGGTGTTTATCCTACTCGCAAAGCATTAGCCATTGCGGAAGAGCAAGAGTTAGATCTTGTAGAAATTTCTCCAAATGCAAGCCCACCGGTTTGTAAAGTTATGGACTATAAAAAGTTTGTCTACGAGCAGAAGAAGCGAGAGAAGTCATTGAAGTCTAAGGCAACAAAAGTAATTATCAAAGAAATTAGGTTTGGACCTAATACCGATAATCATGATTATGAGTTTAAAAAGAAACATGCTGAAAAGTTCTTGAAAGATGGAGCAAAACTAAAGGCGTATGTATTTTTTAAAGGACGTTCTATTATCTATAAAGATCAGGGAGAAATTTTATTATTAAAATTGGCTCAAGAACTTGAAGAGTTAGGAAAGGTAGAACAAATGCCAAAACTGGAGGGAAAACGAATGATTATGTTTATCGCTCCAAAAAAGAAATAGTGCATAACTATTAAAATTGAAATCTGATCCTTAGGGACTTATTTATATAACCTCTCACTAAGGTACGTGTACCAAAAGAGAAACAACGAAATAATATTTAAAAGAAGCAATAATGCCGAAACAAAAAACAAAATCTAGTGCAAAGAAGCGTTTCAAGCTAACAGGTACTGGTAAAATCAAAAGAAAGCACGCGTTTAAAAGTCACATCTTAACAAAGAAGTCTAAAAAACGTAAGCTTAAATTAACTCACGATGGTTTGGTTGACAAATCTGATGAGAGTAATGTAAAACAAATGCTTCGAATGAAGTAATTGCTTTGCGGTTAACTAAATTTTATAACCCTGGAGTTAGGCTATTATAAAAGAACTTATACACATGAGTCGCCTACTACAAAAAACAATTAAATTATGCCAAGATCAGTAAACAGCGTTGCCAAAAGAGCACGTAGAAAAAAAGTATTAAAACAAGCCAAAGGTTACTTTGGAAGAAGAAAGAATGTTTGGACGGTAGCCAAAAATGCAGTAGACAAAGCAATGTCTTACTCATACAGAGACCGTAGAAACAAAAAGAGAACTTTTAGAGCATTGTGGATCACGCGTATCAACGCAGGTGCACGCCAATACGGAATGTCTTACTCTCAATTTATGGGAGGGATGAAAACAGCAGGAATTGAATTGAACCGTAAGGTTCTTGCAGATTTAGCAATGAATCATCCAGAAGCTTTTGAAGCAATTGTAAAGAAAGTAAAATAAGACAAACCAATAATCATATTATTTCGTAAAAAAAATCCCGTTGCAAATGCAACGGGATTTTTTATGTAATAGATCCAAACAAAATTGGAGTCAAAAAAAGCTCCATTACCAGAGGGTAATGGAGCTTTTGTTTATAATTAAATATGTATTACATTTTATTAATTCTATCTATCAAGGCTCTTCCTTTAGCTTCAAGCTCTTGATTTACTGCCTTAAAATGCGCTTTGGCATTCTCAAGGTCTCTTTGGTTTACCTTTACAATCAACTCATCAAATCCTACAATTGCATCATCAATGATAGATTGAGACTCTTTGGTTTCTTTTGAAGGGTTTGTTAACTCCCAAATGTATACAGCTTCAATGATATCTCCCATTACGTAGTTGATATCTTTTTTTAAATCTCTCTTATTTGCCATAATGTGTTCCGCTACCTGCGGTTTTTAAATTACTAATTAATAAGTTGCAAAGTTACAAACTCTTAAACAATATAACCTTGCAAAAGTGTTGCAGTTTTTTAAATCAATTAATAGGCCTGATTCTTTGTCTAGCCTATGATGCTCCCAAACTTATGTAGCTATAGAATTTATCAAATATTATTTTAAACCAAACCGTATATTGATCTGGGTGTGCTTTTATATCTGCTTTAACATCTTCTACGGCCATCCATTTCCATGCTGCTACTTCATCCTGATTTATAACAGGTGCATCACAATAGTTGCCAAGCATAATATGGTCTAACTCATGCTCTGTTAAGCCATTATCAAAAGGTGCTTTATATATAAAGGAAGTAGCGTGTGTGAGATCTGTAACAAAACCCATCTCTTCTTGTAATCTTCTGGTACCGGCCTGAATATTAGACTCCCCATCTCTTTGATGACTACAACAGGTATTGGTCCATAAACCAGGAGAGTGATATTTGTGTAATGCTCGCTGTTGCAACATTAATGCGCCTTTATCATTTAACACAAACACAGAAAAAGCTCTGTGTAAGACTCCTTTTTCATGAGCTTCCATTTTTGGCATAAGCCCTATTTGCTTATCATTTTGATCTACCAAGATCACTAATTCTTCTACCATATAATTTAAAATCCGTTTTCTCAAAACTACAAAAACATACTGTAAGAGTAAAGCCTTAAAATTGTAAGTTAAAACCAAAACAAAATAATTAAAAACCAGCAATAAAACCTGCTGATAAAAACACAGAAAACGCTGCTTGTTTTATAACAGCCAAAAAAAGTAAAATCCAGCAAGCCAAGCCCATACAAAAGTATATATTTGCGGCTTGAAAAACATCAAGGTATGCTACTACAAAAAACCATTAAGAATTTCACCCAAAACCCTAAAAATGATATCCTTTCTGGATTAACCGTTGCACTAGCTTTGGTCCCAGAAGCTGTTGCATTTGCATTTGTTGCTGGAATAGATCCACTTGTGGGTTTGTATGGAGCATTTATGATGGGTATTGTTACCGCACTTTTTGGAGGTAGGCCAGGTATGATTAGTGGAGCAACAGGCGCTATGGCTGTTGTAATGGTTTTTCTTATCCAAAAAGGAAATCAGGTTGGGGATGCCTTGTCTGTCCCTGTTGAAAACCTCGGCTTACAGTGGTTGTTTATCACCTTACTAATTGTTGGAGCAATTCAAATTTCGGCAGGTGTCTTTAAATTAGGGAAATTTGTGCGCCTTATACCCCACCCAGTAATGATGGGCTTTGTAAATGGTTTGGCTATTGTAATCTTCTTGTCTCAACTTGGACTTTTTAAAGAAAATATAGATGGAGAAATGCAATGGTTGTCTGGAGATAACCTTTGGATGATGCTAGGGCTAGTGTGCCTCACAATGGCTATTATGTATGGGCTTCCTAAATTTACTAAAAAAATTCCTGCTGCACTTATTGCCATTGTAGTGGTTGCCGCAATTGTCATCTTTGGAAACATTGATGTATCTACCGTTGGCTCTTTCATTAAAGACGGAGGTGGTGAAGGTCTTCAAGGAGGACTACCAAGCTTTCAGGATCAAATATTTACGCTGTTTTACACCCTTAAAGGACATTGGGGACTCATTGGCTCAACAGCGCTTATTCTTGCAGCGGTTGGCCTTATTGAGAGCCTGATGACCCTTAACCTGATTGATGATATGACAGAAACACGCGGGAGCGGAAACAGAGAATGTGTAGCTCAAGGGGGTGCAAATATTTTAAATGGCCTGTTTGGAGGTATGGGAGGTTGTGCTATGATTGGACAATCTATAATCAACATAAACTCTGGAGGTCGTGGCCGTTTATCTGGCGCTACTGCAGCCATAGCATTGTTATGTTTTGTGCTCTTTGGAGCGCCTCTAATAGAACAAATTCCAATTGCAGCACTGGTGGGGGTTATGTTTATGGTAGTTATTGGCACCTTTGCTTGGAGTAGTTTTAGAATTTTACATAAAATTCCTCGCACAGACGCGATTGTTCTTATTGCTGTCTCTGCCATAACCGTTTGGCAAGATTTAGCCATTGCAGTTATTGCTGGAGTTATTATGAGCGCATTGTCTTTTGCTTGGAAAAGTGCAACGATGATTAGGGCAAGAAAACGCATTAAAGAAGATGGAACTAAAGTATACGAGATATGGGGGCCACTCTTTTTTGGATCAACAACTGGGTTTAATAGTAAATTTGATGTCTCTAATGACCCTCAGCATATTGAAATAGATTTTATAGAATCTAAGGTAGGGGATCACTCTGGAGTTGAGGCCCTGCACACAATCTCTAACAAATACCTTGAGGCTGGTAAAAAAGTAACATTAACGCATTTAAGCCCAGACTGTAAAGCGATGCTACTGAAATGGAATCCTGAGTTTAAAGCCATTATTAAAGACGCCATTGATGATCCGCGCTATCATGTAGTTACAGACATGATGGATGCAGATGTATAATGATTTACGATACTTCTTTTTTCTAAGTTTCTTTAGCTAATTCGTAGTCCGTTTTCAACCTTTACATCAGGAGCCAGCAGCGTTACTTCCTTGCCTGAAACAGCCCCTAAGACCAAACATTCACTCATCATAGGGCCTATTTGTTTACTGGGAAAATTTACGACCCCAACAATCTGTCTTCCTATTAAATCTTGTTTGGTATACAAACTAGTAATTTGAGCTGAAGTCTTTTTTACTCCAATAACCCCTCCAAAATCAATATACAATTGGTACGAAGCATTACGAGCCTCTGGAAAATCTATTGCCTTTATAATGGTGCCAATTCTCATTTCTATTTTCTCAAAATCATTCCAGGAAATTTCCATACGTTAAATTTGTATCTAATATAGTATTTAAAGACCTATCTTGTATCTTAGTATCTCACAAAAAAAACAAAAAAATGTCATTAACACCTTCTACAATGTTGCCCTTAGGCACGAAGGCCCCAAACTTTAAATTAATTGATACCGTATCAAACACCTTAACTAGTTTAGAGGATATAACAGGTGAAAAAGGCACTGTAGTTATGTTTATCTGCAACCATTGCCCTTTTGTAAAACATGTAAACCAAGAGTTGGTGCGTTTATGTAATGATTACAGAGTAACAGGTTTTGGCTTTGTAGCCATTAGTAGTAATGACGTAGAAAACTACCCACAAGATAGCCCAGAGCAAATGCGTAAAACAGCTAGAGAACAGGGCTATCCTTTTACTTATTTGTATGACCCTAGCCAAGAAATCGCTAAGGCCTATAAGGCGGCATGTACTCCAGATTTTTATTTGTTTGATGAGACTGAAAAACTTGTATACCGCGGGCAACTTGACAACTCTAGACCTGGCAACGGGATATCTGTAAATGGAAGAGATTTGCGTGAAGCCATGGATCATATTCTAAACAACAGGCCACAACATAAAGATCAAAAGCCGAGTATTGGTTGTAATATTAAGTGGAAAGAATAATCAACTAATCGTGATACACCAAATTTATACCTAAAAAAAACCTAGAATTACAATGTGTTATTCTAGGTTTTTAATTGATAATAGGTACTAACCTTTAATATCCATGAGTTCAACATCAAATATAAGTGTTGCGTTTGGTGGAATTACTCCGCCCGCACCTTGGGCTCCATATCCTAAATCACTTGGAATAACAAAACGTGCTTTATCTCCTTTGTTTAGGAGCATGATACCTTCATCCCAACCAGCAATCACCTGGCCCATACCTACTGGAAAATCGATAGGGGTTCCTCTATCGTAAGAAGAATCAAAGGTTGTCCCCTCTGGCAACATTCCTTTGTAATGAACAGATACTGTTTGTCCAGAAGTTGGCTTAACACCATCTCCTTTTTGAATTATTTTATAATAAAGACCACTTTCTGTTTTATCAAAACCAGCTACTAGATCTTTCATAGAAGCTTCTTGCTCCTTTTTTGCAGCAGCTTCACGCGCTGCCTTAGATCCTGTAAAGTTTCTAAAAACCTCCACCGCATTAAAGCCCTGAGCATCTTCACCAACACGAATAATCTCCATATTCATGGTATCTCCTTGCGCTACTGTATTAACTATATCTTGCCCTTCTACAACATAACCAAAAACAGAATGCTTATTGTCTAACCAATTTGTTGGAACATGTGTTATAAAAAACTGACTTCCATTGCTTGATGGACCAGAATTTGCCATAGAAAATACACCTGGCTTATCATGCTTTAATTCTGGATGAAACTCATCGTCAAAACTATAACCTGGACCTCCAGCTCCTGTTCCTGCTGGATCTCCTCCTTGTACCATAAAATCTGGTATAACACGGTGAAAGGTTAAACCGTCATAATAAGGTGTTCCTTGAGGCTTTGCACTGTTTTCAAGATTACCCTCTGCCAGTGCCACAAAATTTGCTACTGTTCCTGGAGTTCTTTTGTATGTTAATTGTCCAAGGATTTCTCCTTTTTCTGTTGTTATTTTAACGTAAATACCGTCTTGCATAATCGTTTTTTAAATGATTGTTCAAAGCATATGCTTTGAGTTTTGAAAGCGCAAAGTTACTGTTTATCATTACATAAGTCAAAACTTATTTTTAAAATTTTAAAACCACACCTTATCAAAAAAACAAACCCCAAATGCAAGTAACACAAGGGGGTTTACAATAATGTATTAGGCGTGTTTAGTTTGCTACCTCATTAATAAATTTGATTCTGTAGATACGCAGTTCTTCATCATCATACTCTCCATCAAACTCCTCCATGGCATCATCGATTTTATCTGTCTCAGACTCTAGAAAATATTCATGGATATCTTCTTGCTGCTCTTCATCGAGCATTTCATCTACCCAATAACTAATATCTAATTTAGTACCACTGTACACAATAGCTTCCATCTGCTTGATGAGCTCCTGCATTGGCAGTCCTTTAGAATCTGCAATATCTGTAAGTGGCAACTTTCTATCTACATTTTGAATAATGTACAACTTGTTTGCGCTATTACTACCTGTAGATTTTACTACAAGATCATCTGGGCGCTCTATCTCATTTTGGTCCACATATTTCTTGATAAGGGCAACAAAATTCTTACCATACTTTTTTGCTTTACCCTCTCCTACTCCATGAACATTAGATAACTCCTCTATAGTAATAGGATATTTTAAAGCCATATCCTCAAGTGAGGGCTCTTGAAAAATGACATATGGAGGTAAGCTTAATTTATCTGCTGTGCTTTTAAGTTCTGCTTTAAGCAATTTAAAAAGCGCAGCATCAGCAACTACCCCAGCGCCTTTATTTGTTATAATAATAGCATCATCGTTGGCCTGTTTAAAAGAGTGATCCTCTGTCATCATAAAGGATGTTGGGGTTTCTATAAAATCTACCCCTTTTTGAGTAAGTTTAATAACCCCATAGGTTTCAATATCTTTTTTTATGTATTTGGCAACTAGTAACTGCCGCAGTAGGGCCATCCAATAATGATCCTGATAAGCCACACCGATACCAAAAAAAGATTGTTTATCTGTTCTATGAGATTTGATAAGGGCATTTGCATTGCCTATAATAACATTAACAACATCCTTGCTTTTGTATTGCTCGTTAGTTTCACTAATAATACGCAATAACTTTTGAGCCTGATTTTGAGCCTCTTGTTTTGTTTTTGGATTGCGCATATTGTCGTCCATCTGCCCGCCTTCACCAGTGTTGGTGTCAAACTCTTCTCCAAAATAGTGCAGAATAAACTTTCTTCTAGACATAGAAGTTTCTGCAAAAGCTACAACTTCTTGCAGCAGGGCATGACCTATCTCCTGCTCTGCGACAGGTTTACCACTCATGAATTTCTCAAGCTTCTCTATGTCTTTATAACTGTAGTATGCCAAACAATGACCCTCGCCACCATCACGACCAGCACGACCCGTTTCTTGATAATAACTTTCTATACTTTTTGGGATATCGTTGTGAATCACAAAACGAACATCTGGCTTGTCAATACCCATACCAAAGGCAATAGTTGCAACAACAACATCTGCATCTTCCATTAAAAACATGTCTTGATGTTTTACACGTGTTTTTGCATCTAAACCAGCATGATATGGCACCGCCTTGACGCCATTAACCTGTAATATTTGAGCCAACTCCTCAACGCGTTTTCTGCTAAGGCAATATACAATACCACTCTTTCCCTCGTTTTGTTTTACAAAACGAATGACATCTGCGTCTACATTTTTGGTTTTTGGGCGTATTTCATAATACAAATTAGGCCTATTAAAAGACGCCTTAAAAGTATTAGCATCACTCATTGCTAGGTTTTTAAGAATATCTTCTTGCACCTTAGGAGTGGCGGTGGCTGTTAAGCCTATAATGGGGATATTATCACCAATTCTTTTTATAATGGTTCTTAGGTTTCTGTACTCTGGTCTAAAATCATGTCCCCACTCACTGATGCAATGCGCCTCATCTATGGCAACAAATGAGACTTTTTCTTGTTGAAGAAAATCAACGTATTCATCTTTTGTTAATGATTCTGGAGCAACATAAAGTAATTTGGTAATCCCATCGCTAATATCTTGCTTTACTTGTTTCACCTCTGTTTTATTGAGCGAGGAGTTTAAAACATGTGCTATTCCTTCTTCTGAAGACAAGGCACGCAGGGCATCTACTTGATTTTTCATCAGTGCAATTAAAGGAGACACCACAATGGCGGTTCCAGGTTGCATTAGGGCTGGCAATTGATAGCATAAAGATTTACCACCTCCAGTAGGCATGATAACAAACGTGTTGTTTTTATCTAAAATACTCTTAACTACGGGTTCTTGAAGTCCTTTAAATTTTGAAAATCCAAAGAAATGTTTCAGCGCAGCGTATAATTCAGTGTCACTCACGAGACTTAATTGTTTTTATTATTTGAGTCTTAGCAAAAAAAAATTGTTTTTACTTAGGAACAATCGTAGTTTTGTAGGCTATAAATGGTTTTGTAGTATCAAAAATACATTTATTACTATAAGACTTACTATATTTAATTTGTTATATTAAATATAAGTATTTCTTGCACAGTGACAAACTTTAAAAAGCGTAAAATTGTGAACAACGACAAAATTATTTCAGTAGCCAGGCAAACCATTGAAACAGAGAGCAAAGCAATCTTAAATTTGGTCTCACTGGTTAACCATGAATTTGCGGAAGCAGTTCGTTATATATTTCAAAGTAATGGCCGTGTGATCATTACAGGAATTGGGAAAAGTGCCAATATTGCAACTAAAATTGTTGCAACGCTTAACTCCACAGGCACCCCATCTATTTTTATGCATGCTGCAGATGCCATACACGGTGATCTTGGAACCATACAAGAAAATGATAGTGTGATATGTATTTCAAAAAGTGGAAACACCCCAGAGATAAAAGTATTAGTACCCCTTATAAAGGCCATAGGAAACAAACTAATTGCCATCACGTCAAACAAAGACAGCTTTCTTGGCCAACAGGCAGACTATGTTTTAAATGCCTATGTAGAAAAAGAAGCCTGTCCAAACAATCTAGCACCTACCTCAAGTACAACAGCGCAACTAGTAATGGGAGATGCCTTGGCAATGGCCCTTTTAGACCTTAGGGGTTTTTCTAGCATTGATTTTGCAAAATTTCATCCTGGCGGCTCACTTGGAAAACAACTTTATTTAAGAGTTAGCAATCTCACACAACAAAATAAAAAACCACAGGTAACTCCAGATACAAATATTAAAGATGTCATTATGGAAATATCTAAAAACATGCTGGGTGTAACTGCCGTTATTCAAGAGGGTGATATTGTAGGTATTATAACAGATGGTGATTTACGTAGGATGATGAGCACTAATGATACCTTCAAGGGCCTTACAGCAAAAGACATCATGAGTAAAAGCCCTAAAACAATAGATAACAACGCAATGGCTGTTGCTGCTATGGAACTAATGGAAAGCAACGGAATTACTCAAATTATTGCCCAAGAAAATGGAGTATACAGTGGTATTGTCCATATCCATGACTTGACCAAAGAAGGAATTATTTAATAGTAAAGAACAATAAACTCATAAGTGATGACAAAACAAATAGGCACCCCTTCACCAGGAAAAGAAATGTCTTTTATAAGCCATTTGGAGGAGTTAAGATGGCACTTAATACGCATTAGTATTGCAGTATTAGGTCTTGCTTTGGCCGCATTTTTGGCAAAAGAGTTTGTGTTTGACGTGTTACTATTAGGACCCAAAAGCCAAGAATTTCCAACCTATAGGTTGTTGTGTAAATTCTCTAACATGATTGGCATACAAGATAGCTTCTGTTTTAAAGAAGAATCTTTTAGAATACAATCAAGAACGGTAGCAGGACAATTTTCTGCACATATCTGGACTTCTATTACCCTTGGTTTTGTGGTAGCATTCCCATATATTTTATTTGAATTCTGGCGCTTTATAAGCCCAGGGCTGCGTGGTAATGAACGCAGAAATTCTCGAGGCTTTATCATTATAGCATCTCTTTTGTTTTTCACTGGTGTGCTTTTTGGATATTATGTGGTAACCCCACTATCTATAAACTTTCTGGGGAGCTATCAAGTAAGCGAACAGGTGTTTAATGATTTTGACCTCAGTAGTTACACCAGTCTTGTACGTACGTCTGTACTGGCTAGTGGTCTTATTTTTGAGTTACCCATATTAATATTTTTCTTAACTAAAATAGGAATCGTAACCCCTGAGTACTTAAGGAAATACAGGAAATTTGCACTGGTAATTGTTTTGGTTTTATCTGCGATAATAACACCTCCAGATATTGCTAGCCAGGTAATTGTTTCGGTTCCAATATTAATACTTTATGAACTTAGTATTACAATATCAAAAAGAGTGCTGCGAAGACAAGCAAAAAGAAAAGAAAAAGGAAAAATCTAAGGTGGAGTTACCCCCCCTAGACTATCTTTAAAAAAAACAAATACATTTGTAACTCATAAAATTTACTATTTAATAAACCACACATGAAGTTAAAAGCTGAAAATTTAATGAAACAGTACAAAGGCCGAAAGGTTGTAAAGGGTATTACTGTTGAGGTAAATCAAGGCGAAATTGTTGGTTTATTGGGCCCTAATGGCGCTGGAAAAACAACTTCATTTTACATGATTGTTGGCCTTATTAAGCCCAATGGAGGAAACATCTACCTAGATGGAACAGAAATTACCAATTACCCAATGTATAAACGTGCTCAAAACGGTATTGGCTATTTAGCACAAGAAGCATCTGTTTTTAGAAAGCTAAGCATCGAAGACAATATACTAAGTGTGTTGCAACTTACTAAACTCTCTAAAAAAGAGCAGCTCATGAAAATGGAATCTCTCATTGAGGAGTTTAGCCTAGGTCATATTCGTAAGAGTCGTGGAGATTTGCTCAGTGGTGGAGAACGCAGGCGTACAGAGATTGCTAGAGCACTAGCCACAGATCCAAATTTTATTTTACTTGATGAGCCTTTTGCAGGAGTTGATCCAGTTGCCGTGGAAGACATACAACGCATCATCGCACAACTTAAGGATAAAAACATAGGTATTTTAATTACAGATCACAACGTTCAAGAAACTCTTGCCATTACAGACCGCACGTATTTAATGTTTGAAGGAAGTATCTTAAAACATGGTGAACCTCAGGAACTTGCTGCAGATGAAATGGTACGTAAGGTTTACCTAGGTCAAAACTTTGAGCTACGTAAAAAGAAATTAAATTTTCAGTAGTTAATAGGCTCTACCAACCAAAATAGGCTAATTCAAAGGCTTCCAAAAGAGAGAAACCAAAATATACAAAAATATAATTACTGGTATTGCTATGAATTTAAGCAAAACCAAAAGTAAGACGCAAGCTATCAAAAACACATAGCGTACTGCATTGTCTTTAAAATTCCATGTTTTAAACTTTAGTGCAAAAAGAGGTATCTCTGCGTTTAAAAGCACACAGCTCAAAAGCGTAAGAATAATTAAAAACCAAGGAGAGAGTATAAACTCAGTAATTTGTTGACTTGCTTGAAAGCTTAAAATTAAAGGTAAACTTAAAACTAAAAGCGTATTTGCTGGAACTGGCAAACCAATAAAACTTGTTGTTTGCCTGGTATCTACATTAAATTTTGCCAGTCTATACCCAGAGGCTACAGCAATTAGCAAACCTATAAAAGGCACATAGATCATCCAAGAGGGGTTTCCAAGGCCATCTTTAAATAAGGTAGTAATCTCCAAATTAGTTCCAGTGAGTGCACGGCTAAGTAGTTGCATCATAACAATTGCTGGAACAACACCACTTGTGACAACATCTGCCAGGCTATCTAATTGCAACCCTACTTGGCTTTGTGCACTGAGTACTCTTGCTGCAAGGCCGTCAAAGAAATCTAAAAAGATCCCAGCAAAAGCAAAAAAACAGGCCGAAACTAAATCTCCCGAAACCGCGAAAATAATCGCCACACAGCCGCAAAGCAGATTTAAGGAAGTAATGATATTTGGTATTTGTTTTATCATTTAATAGATAGATTTTAACAACTATGGAGGTATATAAATTAATACCCCTATTATTTTAAGCTTATAATTTTTTTGTTTGTTTTTAAAACATAAATCTAATTACAAAACCCCAATACTACTGAAATAGTTTCATGATTGAAAATTTACTTGGTACTTTTGTAAAAATAGTAAACTATTTTGCTCTAGCGCCCTCTAGGTACAATATGTTACTAAAATACGAGTTTATTAAGGTAAAGAAAAAATCATTGTCGCATAAAAAAAATAGATTGAAAAAAACATTGTTTTTTGGGATACTACTGGTATCTACTTTACTTTCTGCACAAACAGCTGTTAAATACTCTAATGAGTTTTTAAACATTGGTGTAGATGCTAGTTCGTTTGGTATGGCAAATGCCGTTGTGGCGTCTACAAATGATGTAAACGCGGGTTATTGGAATCCAGCAGGTTTGGTTAGTCTTGAAAACAGCGAGTTATCTCTTATGCATGCGTCTTATTTTGCCAATATTGCCAATTACGATTATGCGGGTTTTGCAATGCCTCTAGACAACCAAAGCGCCGTGGCTTTATCGATGATACGATTTGGTGTAGATGATATTTTAAACACCACCCAACTTATTGATAGCCAAGGACAAATTAACTATGACCGCATCAGTCTTTTCTCGACTGCAGATTACGCCTTTACAGTGAGTTATGCAAAAAGATTACCATTAGACGGGCTTAACATTGGAGTAAACGCTAAAGTAATACGTCGTATTATTGGAGATTTTGCTTCCTCTTGGGGTTTTGGTCTAGATGCTGGAATACAATTTAATAGAAAAAAATGGCAGTTTGGAGTGATGGCTAGAGACATCACAACAAGTTATAATACATGGTCTATAGACCAGGAAAAGTTTTCTGAAATTCAAGGTGCCGTAGCTGGGCAGAATCAAGAATTACCAGAAACTACAGAAATTACCCTTCCTAAATTACAGATTGGCGTAGCGCGTAAATTTATATACCACCATGACTACACCTTTTTAACAGAAATAGATCTTAACATGCGTTTTACCCAGACCAATGATGTAATCTCAACATCTGCTGTGAGTGTTACACCTTCCTTTGGTTTTGAATTTGGATATATAGACATGATTTATTTACGTGGTGGTGTAGGTAATTTTCAAACCATACAACAACTAGATGGTGCTCAAAGCACAGGGTTTCAACCAAACATTGGAGTTGGTTTTGCCTACCAAGGAATACAAATTGATTATGCCTTAACAGATATTGGTGATCAAAGCGCAGCTTTGTACAGTAATGTATTTTCAATAAAATTAGATTTAAGTATCTTTAGAGACTAATTTTTGAAATCCAAATTGCGCGTGCACAAACCCTTGCTTACTTTAATATTTTTACTGAGTTACTTTACAGCTCTTACGCAAATAAACACCCTTGCTAAAGATGCAGAAATAAGCATCATCACCATTGGCCCTGGAAAACAGTTGTATGACTCATTTGGGCACAATGCCATTAGGGTTTCTGACCCTAGTAACGGCAAAGATTTAGCATTTAATTATGGCACCTTTGATTTTAACACCCCAAACTTCTACATTAAATTTGGTCAAGGAAAACTTCCCTATGCCCTATCTGTAAGTACTTATGATGGTTTTCTGAGAAATTATATTGCCGAGAAACGGTGGATAAAGCAGCAAAAACTTGATCTTACTTATGGAGAGAAAATAGCCATATTTGAGTTTTTACTAAACAATGCCCAACCCAGTAACAGAGAATACCAGTATGATTTTTTCTTAGATAACTGCGCAACTAGAATACGTGATGTATTGGCCGTAAATTTAGGTAGTAAACTTTCCTATCAAGATAAGCAGTATGCCCCCTTTCTGTATAGTTTTAGAGAGCTGATACAACAAAGGCTTCACTGGAACTCATGGGGTAGCCTAGGTATTGATATTGCACTAGGCGCTGTTATAGATAGAACAGCCAACCCTTGGGAACATCAATTTTTGCCAGATTATGTATTTGAGAGTTTAAAGTCAGCAACAATTACTAGAAACAATAAAACCTCTGCTTTAATAAAAAAAGAAACTACAATTAACAACCCTGGTCCTAGGGCTAGAAATACTGCTTTTTTACTGAGTCCATTTTTTGTTTTTTTAGTAATAGCCCTTGGTATTGTATACAGAACCCTAAGGGATAGTAAGCAACAAAAGCGCAGCCGATGGCTAGATACAGTACTATTTTTTGTAACCGGTATTGTAGGAGTGTTACTTCTAGTGCTGTGGCTTGCAACAGATCATACCGCAACAATTAACAACTATAATATTCTTTGGGCATTTCCTGTAAATCTTATTTTTTGTACCCTACTGAGTAAAAAAACTCCAAAAAAATGGCTAAGTAGGTATCTGTCTTTTTTAATTATTCTATTAATACTTCTGGTTATGCATTGGTGCACTGGTGTTCAAGTATTTGCTGGGGCACTACTCCCTCTTTTAATAGCACTTTTTATAAGGTATGTGTATGTTATTAGGTATTTAAAAAAATAACCAACTAGAGCTCTCATGCTGGCTTACAATAGGCTTACATATAATTATAGTATTTGCTGATAATTATAAAATATATTCTAATATAAGTGTGTAAAAACACCTTAATTTGTATAAAAATTAAACTGTGAATTACCTCTCTGTAGAACATGTTGCAAAATCTTATGGTGAACGTATCTTATTTGAAGATATCTCCTTCGGTATCAATCAAGGACAAAAAATTGGCTTTGTCGCTAAAAACGGAACCGGTAAAACCTCACTTTTAAATATTCTTTCTGGAATAGACTCTCCAGATAAAGGTGCCGTAGTATATAGGAAAAATCTTAACGTTGCTTTTCTCTCTCAAGAACCAAATCTAAACACAAGTCTTACCATTGAGCAGACTATTTTAGCTAGCGATAACCCGGTGTTGGAAGTTATTCAAGCCTACGAAAAAGCAATTCTCCATCCAGAGCAAACAGAAAATTACCAAGCGGCTTTTGATGCTATGGATAGGCATGATGCCTGGGATTTTGAAACAAGATACACCCAAATACTATTTAAATTAAAATTAGAAAATCTTAACAAAAAGGTAGGTGATTTAAGTGGAGGACAAAAAAAGAGACTTGCCCTTGCCAATGCACTGCTTACAAAACCAGATTTACTGGTAATGGATGAGCCAACAAACCACCTAGATCTTGAAATGATTGAATGGCTTGAAGCCTTGTTTGCAAAAGAAAATCTCACCCTTTTTATGGTTACCCATGACAGGTATTTCCTGGAACGTGTTTGTAATGAAATTGTAGAATTAGACCAAGGAAAACTATACAGCTATAAAGGAAATTACAGCTATTATCTTGAGAAAAGAGACGCTAGAATAGAGGCCGAAACTACAGAAACAGGAAAAGCAAAGCAACTATATAAAAAAGAACTAGATTGGATGCGTCGCCAACCAAAGGCAAGAACCACAAAAAGCAAATCTAGAATAGATGATTTTAGTGAAATTAAAGACAAGGCCCATAAAAGACGCAGTGACCACCAGGTAGAGTTAGAACTTAACATGGAGAGACTTGGTACCAAGGTAGTTGAGATTCATAAAATTGCTAAAACCTATGATAACAATACCCTTTTTAATGGCTTCGAATATAATTTCCTAAGAGCAGAACGCATTGGTATTATAGGAAAAAATGGTACAGGAAAGTCTACTTTTCTAAACATACTAACAGGGTCACTACAACCAGATTCTGGAAAAGTAGTTATTGGTGATACGGTTAAATTTGGATATTATACTCAAAGAGGAATCAATATCAAAGAAGGACAAAAGGTTATTGATGTTATTAGAGAATTTGGAGATTATATCCCATTAAAAAAAGGGCGCCAAATTAGCGCACAGGGATTACTGGAGCGTTTTTTGTTTGATAGAAAAAAACAATATGACTTTGTAGATAAATTAAGTGGTGGTGAAAGAAAAAGACTGTACCTGTGTACGGTGCTTATTCAAAATCCTAATTTTCTTATTTTGGATGAACCTACCAATGATTTGGACATTGTGACGCTTAACGTACTAGAGAGTTTTTTGCTAGATTTTCCGGGATGTCTTATTGTGGTGAGTCATGATCGGTATTTTATGGACAAGATTGTAGATCACCTTTTTGTCTTTCAAGGAGGAGGCGAAATTCTAGATTTTCCAGGAAATTATAGTGATTACAGAACCTATGAGGATAGTAAAATTTCAGAAAAAAGAGATAAGGAATCTCCAAAGACAGAAAAGAAAAACTGGAAAACAGCTACCACAAACACCAAGCTAGGGTATAAAGAACAAAAAGAATATAACAGACTGGAAAAAGACATCGCAAAACTGGAAAGGGATCGCGACTCTTTACAACAAAAATTTGCCACAGAAAACTGGGACCAGGAGCAAATTAATAAGCAGTCTAAAACATTGCAGGACATCATTGATGGGTTGTCTGAAAAAGAAATGCGCTGGTTCGAACTCTCTGAAAAAATTGAATAATAAACACACTTTAGCGTGCTGTACACTTTAAAATCATATATTAAATTTATACTTACATCAACCAATGAGCACGGGGTACACTCCCCTTTTGTGTTTGCACTGCTTACAAAATGTATCTACAAAAAACGGCCCATTGACAAAAAATTAAACGCCCATTTAACCCAGCAGCCTAAGAACACAAGTCTAGGCTTGATTTCAAAAAAAAAGCAAATTACACTCTACAAAATAGCTTCTTATTTTAAATCCAATGAGATTTTAGTGGTAGGGAAGTCAAAAAAAGTAGCTACTATATTCTCATTGGCAAGACCAACTAGCTGTGTTTGTATTGCAGAAGATTTTTTCGAAATACAAGCCTTAGAAAAACAGTTTGATTTGGTATACATAGACACCACAAACACTGCCCTAAACCCGGCAGCTTTATTTGAGAAAACACTCTATAAAACACACAAAAATTGCGTTTTTATTTTTGAAGGCATCTATGCAAACACTAAAAACACAAAAGCATGGCAAGACATTATTGCCTCTCAAGAAGTAACAGTAAGTATTGACGGGTTTTACTGGGGGCTTGTGTTTTTAAAAAAAGGACAAGAGAAACAACATTTTACCCTTAGGTTGTAACATTGTAGGCTACCCTGCGACTCACATGTGTACTTAAATGTTGCAAAAACTGGTTGTTTTTATTAAATAAACATGACCACAGACAGTGCCGGTAATTATTAAAAATTCAGCTATATTTATAGCATAAGTAACAAGATATATGAGTTTAGTTATAGACATCAAAGCAATACGCAGAGACTTTCCTTTAGGACAAGAAATTGTTAAAGTATTAAAAGGTATCGATCTTCAAATTAAAAAAGGGGAGTATGTTGCCCTAATGGGGCCTTCAGGTTCTGGAAAATCAACCTTAATGAATTTGCTTGGATGCCTAGACACACCAACTGCAGGGTCTTACCTTTTAAGTGGTCAAGACGTAAGCAACATGAGTGATGATGAGTTGGCAGAAATAAGAAATAAAGAAATAGGTTTTGTGTTTCAAACCTTTAATCTATTGCCAAGAACCACAGCCCTAGACAATGTGGCACTACCTATGGTGTATGCAGGAGCTTCTAAAGCACAAAGAACAAAACGTGCCCAAGAAGTATTAACAGATGTTGGCCTGGCAGATAGAATGGACCACAGACCCAACCAACTCTCTGGAGGGCAAAGACAAAGGGTTGCTGTTGGTAGAGCGCTAGTAAACAAGCCCTCTATTATATTGGCCGATGAGCCAACAGGTAATTTAGATTCGAAAACATCACTGGAAATCATGGCACTTTTTGATGCCATTCATCTACAAGGAAACACGGTTATAGTAGTAACTCATGAGGAGGAGGTTGCACAACATGCACATAGGGTAATTAGACTTCGTGATGGTCTTGTGGAAAGTGACATTATAATTAAATAATTGTAGCAATACAAAATCTGTCTAGCCCAATACAGCCATACCAATAAACACGCAATAACAGGCAAGTAAAACAAGGCCTTTAATGCGTCCAATTTCAAACTTATTTGGTAAAAACGCCAAGGGTATTAACACACCTGCAAAGCCTAGCATCCACCAAATATCATTGGTAAAGAGTTCTTGACTTTTTACAGCAATGGGCTGTATAATAGCCGTAATACCTAGAACAGAGGCTATATTAAAAATATTAGATCCAATTAGATTACCCAGTGACAAGGCTTTTTCCTTTTTTAAAGCTGCTATCACTGATGTAGCAAGTTCTGGAACACTGGTCCCTACAGCTATCATGGTAATGGATATAACACGCTCACTCACTCCCAAAGTACTAGCTAAAGCTACAGCACCATCTACTAGCCATTTACTACCAAGATAAAGGGTAACTGCACCGATAAATAACCAAATAATAATTTTAAAATTAGAAACTACCGCCAACTTATTATCAAACTGTTGGGAGGCATCATTTACAGGACGGCTATTTGCTCTACTAATTAATAACACTAAGTAAATTATTAATATTGCAACCAAAGCAACTCCCTCTAGGCTAGAAATTTCATTACCACTTTGCAAAATAAAGTAAAGGCCAAAAGAGAGTAACATCATCACTGGCCAGTTAAACTTATAAAAATATTTGTCTATGGAAAGAGGGGTGATAATTGCTGTAACCCCTAATACTAAACCAATATTAGCAATATTAGATCCTATCACATTTCCTAAAGAAATATCACTAAAGCCATCTATGGCGGCTTGAACACTCACTAGTAATTCTGGAGCAGATGTAGCAAAGGAGACAACAGTTAACCCAATGATCATCTTAGAGAGTTTTAGTTTTAAAGACAATCCAACGGCTGCTCTAACCAAAAAATCTCCACCAATAACCAATAACCCTAGGCCAAGAAAAATAAACAAAATGCTCATATAAGTTGTATCTACTGCAAAGATAAATAAACGGTATTTATTTATCTTAAAAAACACCCAACAACTACAATAGTAGGCTGGCTTATCTTACATTAATCAAACAATTGATTTTAAGATCTATATACAAGACACAAAGGAGTAGAAAGGGATATGTAGGCTTTTTTTATTTTGTATGTTTACACCGTGAAAAAATTACTATTTAAAACCCTAGCCAAAGTAAATAAAGCAGTACTTCCTAGCTTTACAAAGCAAAGACTTGATCTAGCAAAAGCCTCAAAAATGCAAATGGCTCTTTTTGGATACAGGTTATGGGTTACAAAAAATGCCTTAGATTAATAATGGAGAATCGATGTAACAGGGTATTGATTTATTTTTTGGGCTCCTTGTAAAAAATCTAACTCAATTAAAAAATTACACTGTACAATCACCCCTCCTAGATTTTCTACCATATCACACACCGCTTTTGCAGTACCGCCAGTGGCTAGTATATCGTCATGAATTAATACACGATCTCCAACAGCAATGGCGTCTTTGTGCATTTCTAGGGTGTCTGTACCATATTCAAGAGCATAGGTTTGAGAAATAGTAGCAGAAGGTAATTTTCCTGGTTTACGCACTGGTACAAACCCTGCGTTTAATGATTGTGCTAGGGTATTTCCGAAGAAAAAACCACGGGCCTCTACTCCCACCACTTTATCAATCTTTTGATCACCAACAAGATTTAATAGCTGCTCAAGACAGGCCTTAGAAGCCTTGGGGCTTGACAATAAGGGTGTTATATCCTTAAATATAATTCCCGGCTTTGGGAAGTCTTTAATATCGCGAATGTAATTTTCTAGTTGTATTTTCATAGTACCGAGTAAAACCAATAAAGGCTTACCAAAGTAAGCCGAAATACAAATATTGTATGGTGAAACCGTTACTTAAAGCTTTCGCTAACCATAGCGATAATAGCTAAAACCAAACAAACTGCTGCTGCTCCAATTACAAGTCCACCTACTCCCATATTATAACATTTAATGTATTAATGAATAACAAAAATAATTGATTCTTGACAACTCTCATCGCCTTGAGCTTGTTTTATTTTAAAAGAAAACTTGTTAAATAGATAATAACAGAATTGACAAACATCTGAGAAAAGAATTTAATTTGTATATTTTTACAATACTACATTTTTAAGTATTTAAAAAAAATGGAACTATTAGAAATTTTTGGTTATCTAAGCGCCTTGTTAATAGGGTTCACCCTTGGGCTCATTGGAGGTGGTGGATCCATACTAGCAGTACCGGTATTAGCGTATTTATTTTCTGTTAACGAAAAAGTAGCAACAGCGTATTCTTTATTTATTGTTGGGGCTAGTGCTTTACTTGGAGGGATTAAAAAGTACCTAAAAGGGTATGTAGACTGGAAAACAGCCCTTGTTTTTGGTATACCAGCAATGGTAGGGGTCACCCTTGTAAGGCACTATGTAGTACCTAGCTTGCCGGATATTTTATTTGTTATTCAAGATTTTGAGTTTACAAGAAGAATGGGCATGTTTGGACTTTTTGCGCTGTTAATGATCCCTGCAGCTTTTTCAATGCTTAAAAAACGTAAAGAAAAAAAACACAGTAAAGATGATAAAGTAGTCTATAACTACCCCTTGGTTTTGGTAGAAGGTTTATTGGTGGGAGCTGTTACAGGTTTAATTGGAGCAGGTGGTGGTTTTCTCATCATCCCGGCGCTTGTTATTTTAGCCAATGTAGAGATGAAGATTGCCGTTGGTACTTCGCTTATGATAATTGCTTTTAAATCGTTATTAGGCTTTTTTTTAGGGGATGCTATTACAATGGAAATAGATTGGCAGTTTCTAGCTTTATTTACCTCAATTACTTTTATTGGTGTTTTTATAGGGAGCTATACGAGCAATTTTATTGATGGGGAAAAATTAAAAAAAGGATTTGGGTATTTTATCTTGATAATGTCGGTTTTCATTTTTTATATGGAGTTTATATCATAAAAACCTACCTCATTAAAACCTAGATACTCTGGGTCTATAGCAAGCTATTTCGATGTTATATTCCATCTGTAACCAACGTTAAAATTTCCTGCAGAAATTCTATCGTTAGAATCTAAAGGATTACCTTCAATAGAAGCAATCCAAGATCTATTTTTATTAGTAGAGAAACTAGTTTGAGCGTATAAATTAAATGGCCAAGGTCTTACTCCTACAACAAAATTTGTATTATTAAAACGCTTCCCTATTCCTATTTTTCCAGTAACAAGGAGTGGAAATGCGAAACCAACTTCGTACTCAAAAATAAGATTTTCTTGATTGATAAATGTAGTACCCCATAGTGCTGAACTACCTGGAAAAGGAAAATAATCTTCTGAACCAAGAGTCACAAACGCAATACCAAAATTCCATTCAAAAAAAGAAGTTTTTGTGATCCCACCACTAGGGTCTGTGTTAGAGAATGAAGTAGATTCTTGGGCTTTAGAAATAGGTGTAAAAAACAAAAAACAGAACAAAGAGAATAAAATTATTTTTTTCATAATGCAGTATTGATTAAAACATTAATAACAAATTACAACTAAAAACATCAAAATCAAGTTGGATAATAAGAAAAATATTTACAAAACAATAACCTTAGTTTAAACCAAAGGCAAATCCTGCTGCTTTGAGCTGAGATAGTATAAGTAAAAGCTTAATGATGTATTGATAAATAGAAAAAGGAATTACATCGCTGTAACTCCTTTTTTTAATGAAAGTAATAAGCTTCAATATTTAATAATTTATGCTAGTTATTTGGTATTCCGTTACCTCCTCCAAAAGGAGCCCAGCTTGAATGCATAATTTTCCAGCCATTTTCTGTTGAAATCCAAACAGAAGAGGCTCTTGTACTATAATCGACTTTATCTGCTTCTGCTACTGTGTAATCTCCTTTGGCGTAAAAGGTTAGTACAGCAGTTCTTGAATCTGGTGAAAGAGCTACATTGATGTCATATAAATCAAACTCTCCCCATTTAGCTGCTGGTTCAGCATCAAAACTTTCAGTACTCATTGTATAAAACTTGCTTAAGTTTGAGTCTCCTGTTGAAAAAGCGATGTTCTTATCAACATACTTATTGAATTCTTCTGAGTTTTGTGTGAGAATAGCTTCTTGAAGATTTACAGCATTTTCTTTTAAAGCACTTACAATATCTTCGTCAGAGATTGAGACTGTTAGTTCAACTGTTTGTTGACAAGCTGTGACTAATATTACAGCCATTAGTAGAAATAATTTTTTCATGTTTTTATAAATTAGTTAGTTGTAAATTTATGTATATTAATTTAAAATCACAAGTAGAACATAGGCAGATACTCCTGCTTTAATTCATCTATTTCTAAACCTTTTAATATAGAACCACACTAATGAAATTATAAAATAAAAAAACCCACATAATAATTATGTGAGTTTATTTTTATTGATTAATGTATCTTCTATTTGGGAGCTTGATAATCATAATACCCTTCTACAGGTATCATTAAATGATCATATCCAGTACCTTTAAACATTACATATGGTGCTCCAGAATTAAAGTTTGTAGTTTGACCATCTAGAGATGCAGGATCTTTGGGGAATAACATTAAATGTGCTCCAGATTCAATCCATTCTCCTTCCACAGCATCTTCTTTGTTAAATACAAGATGTTT